>Ga0335073_10012824_pt1 | contig 11756 bp, 6 predicted proteins | sample Lox_Sample_22_FD_207093 | JGI IMG/M metagenome (GOLD analysis project Ga0335073, IMG submission 207093) | Soil microbial communities from Loxahatchee National Wildlife Refuge, Florida, United States - Lox_Sample_2.2 | ecosystem: Environmental > Terrestrial > Soil > Wetlands | place: USA: Florida... | reverse complement strand
AACACTGTCCACTTCTCTCAGACTACTCCGGTTTGTCTGCTGCCGCCTATGAGGAGTTCCTTGCATACAAGACCAGAGTACCTGTCCGTGGTGCCATTCTTCTCGATCCAACTATGAACAATGTCGTTCTTGTCAAAGGCTGGAAAAAAGGAGCAAAGTGGAGCTTCCCGCGTGGGAAAATCAACAAGGATGAGAAAGATCTCGACTGTGCTGTGCGCGAAGTTTACGAAGAGACTGGCTTCGATGTGAAAGCCGCCGGTTTAGTTCCAGAAGATGAGGAGAGTGTTAAATACATCGATGTCTCGCTCAGAGAACAACAAATGCGACTCTACGTCTTTCGTGGCGTATCTACCGATACACATTTCGAACCGAAGACCCGCAAGGAGATTAGTAAGATTCAGTGGTACCGTTTGTCCGACCTACCTACACTGAAAAAAGAGAAGCAACTTCAAGAGGAAGGTGGTAATGGTAATGACCTCAAAGGATCACTTTTCTATATGGTGGCTCCTTTCCTCGGTCCACTGAGAAAGTGGATTGGCCAACAACGGAGAACCGACAAAGCTAAACTTCGAGCTGCTCATCCACGCGGCCTCATCATTGAAGATGACGATACCGAGCTCGAAGCCAATGGTCAGGACAATGCTGCTAGCGATATACCGCCTGACTATCCAGTTGAGGCCCAAGGTGAAGCTGATCATATGGCACGCCTTCTTGCTGGATTGCATAGCTCAAAACAAGCATCGACTCAATCGTTGAATCTACCTGAAGTCTCCGACGCGAATACTCAGTCATCAAACCCAGCGCTCGAGTTGAAGCGCTTGTTGAGCGTTGGAAATCCATCCGATCCACAAATTCAACATCCCGTTCCTCAGCGAGAAGAATCGAATCCGTTGCTAGCTTTGTTGCGTGGATCATCCACCTCTCACTCGACACAAGACAAGATGGCGGCTGTTCCACAGGTACTGAATGAAAACTTTGTAGCTAACCCATCAAACACAACGAATCCACATCACACTCCTCTGACCGGCATGCAGCCTTCTCAGTTCAGTAAGTTGCAAACACCGCCGCGCTGGACAATCTTGCTGCGACAAACATATGCCTTTCATTCACTTTACTCACCATCTTCAGATATTCCTCCAGACCATGCCTCGTACTCGGATATGCGTATGCCGCCTCTACCACCACCGGATGTCTCTCCGGGGTTCGTTGAAACTGGACCAACAATGCAACCCTCGCCAGGATTGTGGCCGACCACCTATCCGCATCCACATCCTCTCGCAATGATACGACCACCTATGCAACAGCCGAGCTTACAGCAAGCAAATCTACAATCACCTCCACAACCTCCTAAGCCAGTCCCACGACATGGTGATCCATTTGCTTTTGCTCCTCCTCTTCCTCAGTTTCCGGGCCTTCATTCACCGGCTATTCCACAGGCGACAAGCCTCCCACCACCGAAGCTTACAAGTCACAGCTTGGCCTTGCTTAATGCATTGAAGTCACCACATGAGCAACCTCTAAAGAAAGCGCCGTACGAGCAACGTGCACTAGTCCCATCAATTCTACTTCCGGTTAAGAAGAAGCAAGTTAAATCACCTGATGAAGTGACTCCGCCGAGTGGTCTTCCTTCAGCAGACTCTCCCACCCAAGAGAGACAAGAATTACCCACTGCTTCGCCACCAGCTACCACTGCAAAGGCGCAACCACCTACTGTTCAAGTCAACAATGCTCAGCCTAGAACTGCACATCAGGACACACTGCTTAACCTATTCCGCTCTAATACCGCTACCCAACAAGCACCAACAAACAAAGCATCAGGTCACCTTGCGCCGATTGAACCTGTTGAACTCTCTGCTCACCACTCTCCACATGCGTCGCGGTCATCCTTCTTTGCACCACCGAAACCACTGCAGCATCAACTTCCAGCCTTGTCCACCAACGTGCCGCGTCATGGCTCTCCAGGTCTTACTTCGGCAACAGTTTCGGGACCACTCAATGCACCAGATTTTGAAACAGTCCGTCGTGCTCAGAAAAATAATCCCAGCTCTGCCACCGGAATGGTGCCACCTATGGGTGGACTGGTGCCTGTTGAGATGGGTAGCCAAGTCCAGAGTACTATCGATATTACTGCGCCGCAACCACGATCATTCCAACCTCAAATCTTGAAGAGGCCACCGCAATCATTCTCCGGCCCATCTAGTGGAACTGGGACACCTCAACCACAAAGCACGGACGCAATTCCAGCCTCTGTGCAAGGTGAAGGTGTGAGAGTGGCGCAGGGCGAGGCGGAGAGGAAGGCGTCACTACTGTCACTTTTCACGTCACCGGGATCCAAAGCAGACAAAGCCATCACACCCGTGTCGCCACTACCAGACTTCTCAGCAGGCATGCAGAGTGCCGCGGCGAGCGCTCGGCCTAGCATCGCGGGCATTGTCGGCGTCGATGATGAGCTCGCCAGCAGAAGCAGGATCAGCAGCATTACCAGCGTTGCCGCTAATACCGACGCCAAGAGTCGTCAGGGCAGCCAGGCCATGGGTTCAGCCACTGGTGTGGTGTCTGTGTTGGAGCAGACGCCTGTTTCGAGTCCGCTTGCTCAGAGCAATGCCGACTTCTTCCTAGGTTTCCTGCAAGGTGTTGCGAAGAGCGCGGAGGGTATGAAGCGTCCGTAGTACTGAAGAAAGATACGGTGAAAGGCATCACTCAATGTTTGAATGGATTCAGAATGGATTAGTTACTGGATCTGAGTGCATGGTGTCATGGATAGGAATCTGAATTCGAGGTATCCGATGAGTAGTGAAAAGGCAATGGCCATACTATTGACATCTCCTGCCCGAATTTCTATCGTATTTGATCATTTACAACGAGAAGTCCTATTTGCTTTCGCATCAATTCGGCTTGCGGTTTTTGGATGCGGCCTACCGCTGTACCGGGCTCGATTATGACCATCGACCTGGAATGCCGTTCTCACGCGACCTAAAGGATTGAGTTCTGAGGTACCTCGTGCGTTCTGCAGCGCTTCTGCCTGAAGAATATGCAATTTCATGGTTCACTTCAGCCCAAATTTCGCTAATCAACCTTGGGAAAGAGTTTGCGCTAACTCGGCATTCTCATCACGACAATCGTATCCACATCTCGCCAAGAGTTTGAGTTCTACAACAACTAAGCAACATCCTTGGAGTCCAATTAGCTGCTCGCCTTTCGAACGGGATTCATTTGAACAAAGCGGAAAGTGTTGAGCCGATAGGCATGCTTCCAGATCCAAGAGCAAACCATGACCGCGTTTACCCTAATTGCACAGTCGGGTACGGGGTGTATCACAGCCCTGCTGCTATGAAGTCCAGCCGATCTTTGCACTCTGCCGTGTTGCAGCTAAAGATTGGATACGAAGCAGGCACGCGATGCTGACTGACTGTCAGCCACGCCGCAGTTCCAGCACCTACAGTACTACTACTGGGTAGGCTGTGGATGACACAAGTCGACTCTGCTTCGCTCAAAATACGTAGAAGGCTGAATTGCGAGGGACTGAGCCGCGAAAGCAACGCTAAAAGAATGAGTTTTCCGTGTTCCGATTCCTTCTGCATGATCCCATCAATTGATTTTCGCAAGGGATCGACCACACGTGTGATGCGAGTAGACCTCGTAGTGGTCCGTCGCCTTGTCCAACGTCTCTCTCCGCTCCAACCTCCGTCATCGGGTCTGCATCCTTAGGTCCTTTGCTATTTTCTTCTCTCATTAACGAAGCTCCGAGAGCTCGGTAGCAGGTAGCTATGTTAATCATGGCGTCCAGCTTCCAACTTGAGCTGTATATCTCCCTCCCGGCACGCTCGTCGGCCGAAATTTCTGACTCTTCCTTTCTGCTCGTCTCTCCGGCTTCAAATTGGGATCAATCTTGCTCTTTGAGTTGTTGCTCACAAGTTAAAAGCTCGTGCGATCCCTTCTTTCTTGAAGCTTCAGCCTAGCCACCCACCTTCCGCGACTTCGTTTGCTTGACCAAAGAGCGATTGGCTCCATAGATAAGCTCGAAGATGTGGAGCTCTGGTATGCGGTGCCTCCAGGCACTGACATTGGTGCTGAATGCTGCTCATGTTTACACTGCTTCGAGCATCCCGGGATCTTCATCATATGTCGCTCCAGCTGGATTTCCAACCAACGCGTTCTCCAGCTATTACCTTCTACCTGCAGAGCCAACAGCCGAGCCACAGCCAATTCTGTACGATCCTGTTTTGGATTTGACATATCCTTACAATCTTACGAATCCGGAAACCATTCCTACAGTCGACACCGATCCGTTGTTTTTCCCGGTGCCGACCACCAGCCTTTCGGCTTCCGCGGCACAGTCTTTCCTCGCCGAAGTCTTTCAGAATGTTACTACTATCATTAAAAATGGTGCCAACAGTACTCAGAGCAATTGCACCATCTGCAAGAATGCACTGGCCGCGGCAAAGCCAGCAGCGCTGGCCGTTCCATCGCTTGTCCCAAATGCCATGATCTCACTCTGTGAGCTATTCAAGTTCCATTCAAACGCGACTTGCCAGCTCGACTTTGCCGCTGCTAACGACGGCGCAATCTGGACTCAAATTCTGGCGTTTGCGGATGTTGAGGGAGAGGACGGCAAATACATTTGCAATACTCTTAGCTCGACCTTCTGTCCAAAGCCGTACACGATCCCACAGAAGCCAGTTTTCCCAAAACCGAAGCCTGCAAACCCTCGCACGTTTAAGCCCAGCGGCAAGCGTAAGTATATCCCATGAGTTCAATGGAGCATCAATTTAACATTGAGATATCTAGGTGTCAAGGTTCTCCATATGTCGGATCTTCATCTCGATCCTCGTTACGCCGTATCTGCAGAAGCTAACTGCACTGCAAACCTTTGCTGCCGCGCCAATAATCCAAACCCAAACGTCAATGGAGTTTCTCTTCCAGCTCCTGCGTATGGATCGTTCGCATGCGATTCTCCGTATGATTTGGCTCTTGCCGCTTTGGAATCTGTTGGACCGCTTACTGGAACCGGTTCGCCGAGCAAGAAGTCTCGACGAAAGGGTTACTCGGGAAGTTCTCTCGGTTGGACCATTTATACCGGTGATTTAACCAGCCACGACCCGCAGAATCAGCTGTCCGCTCTTTACAATGAATATGCCGAATTCAGCATTTATAGCATGTTCAAGAACTTCCTTACGGGACCTGTGTTTGCTACTCTGGGCAACCATGATACCAGTCCAGTTGCCATGGATGCTCCCCACAATCTGCCCGGCAATCTCAGCACTCAGTTTAGCTGGAACTACGATCATGTGGCTGGGCTTTGGCTTCATGAGGGTTGGCTCTCTCCTGAAGCCGCCGCTCAGGCTAGAACTCATTACGGAGGATACTCTGTCAAGAACCACTTTGGCCTGCGCATTATCTCTTTCAACACCGATTTTTGGTACAAGTCAAACTTTTTGACTTTCATTAATTCAACCAATGGCGACAACTCCGGTGTTTTCAGCTGGATCATTGATGAGCTTCAAGCTGCTGAAGATTGCGGCGAGCGAGTTTGGATCATCGGCCACGTGCTCAGCGGTTGGGATGGAACGAACCCGATTCCAAATCCGACTGATTTCTTCTACCAGATCGTTGAGCGATACTCTCCTCATGTCATCGCCAATGTCTTCTTTGGCCACACCCACGAAGATTTCTTCTTCCTGTACTATTCCAATAATGCCACCAGCATCAGCGAATCCGCAGTGCTGAACACCGCTTGGGTCGCACCGAGCATTACGCCTCTTACGAATCTCAATAGCGGATACCGCCTGTACGAAGTCGACACTGGCGACTTCAGCATCTACGATGCTTACACCTTCTACTCCAACGTATCGGAATTCCCATCGTTGACCTCGACTGGCCCAACCTTTCAGTACGAGTACAGCACGCGCGACACATACGGCGCCGCCGCGAACTGGCCGTCGGATGCACCATTGAACGCGACCTTCTGGCACCGCGTCACCGAGGCCATGGCAACCAACGTCTCACTCGTCACACTGCAGAACCACTACCAAGGCAAGTTGAGCCTCAAGTCACCCAACTGCACCAACGCAGCATGCCAGGCTGCACGCGTGTGCTACATGAGGAGCGGCAGCTTTGGTTTGGGCCAGTTGTGCCCGCAAGGGTAAGTTCGTGGTTTTCTTCAGTGAATTGGACATGTTGCTGATCTGTTTTGTAGGTTTGGTTCTGTGCAGAGTGCGTTTACTCCTTCGTAAATGACATAACTAACTTACATCGAATGTGAAAATTATGAAATCGACGCAATATCATTGTATATGAAATCGACGCAATGCCATTGTATATGAAATGCTTCGTAATGCCTAGAGTAAAGATTAATGTGCGATAGTGAATCTGAAAATCAAACTGTTGTGGTCGGAACTGCTTCAATCCACGTTTGTTGCTTGAGACTCACGATGGAGAGCGGTATTGTTTGGACATGGAGCCACCATTAAGACGTACTACGTAAGGTTGACGAAAAGTTTTTAATGAAACTATTTCAAGCACAATGCTGTTGACAGGTATTCTAAGTAGCCTCGATCCATTCTGCCTACCCTTGAATCTCCCTTGAGATCAATACCAAACTCATCGCAGAGTCAAAAACGCCTAAATGCAATGCCCATCTGCCAATCCTAAGGAGTCATTCTCCCTTTGATATGCCTAGACGCCTGCTGGTGCAACCGAATATGTACAATCTGAAAACGCCATGTGATTAGGTAGCCGCAACCATTCGCAATCCAGTCGGATCAATTCCATCTGCGCTGTCATGACGCTCGGTGATACCGGCGGTTCTCATAATGATGGGAGGTTGTTGTTGAGTTGAAGAAGCTTGCGACGAGTTTTCCTTTTCGATTACGGTATCGTCAATTTCTTTGCCTTCTTGCTCAGAGGAGCTTGGAAGATTGGAATCGTCTAGAGGTGTTTCTGGTTCGACGGCAGCTTCGGCAATAGAAGTGTCGACAATATTCGTAAAAGTTACCGAAGAGTCTTTTTCAATGCCATTCGACATTAGTGCAGACGCATCATTCTGAGGCGTGCTGTGTTTTGGTAAAGCAAATGGTGGTGTATGTTCATTACTCTCTGCTATAATTGTTGGATCCGTGGTAGAGAGCGGGCCGTCAATGAGAACATCGAGATCTGAAGCAGATACTGCAGCAATGTCATGGCCTTGTAGCGTCCTCTTTTCGATATCGGACTCTTTTATAGAAGAGGACTCTACTGGAACACTCGCAATTGTGTTGACTTTTTCATAAAAGAGCATGAAGACCTCCCCTTGACAGAGGACTATGTCTTCGCTAACGGCAGTGACGTCTTCGTCGCTTAGTCTCCACCAGCGCTCTTCTCTTCGTGAGTCATCAGCGCCTGCCGTTTTGTCTTCCTCGTTGTCCGAGCTCTGTGCTGGCTGCTTAACCTCGTGCAATCGATAGCAGATGTAATGCCCATTTTCATGTCGTCCGTGGTGAGTGACAACCGCTCTCAGTTGGTAAAGCTCTTCAGCACCTTTTTCAGAGTTTGGTAGCATCGATTCAACTGGATTCATCGGCCAATCCACCTTTATCTGGTCGGTCTTCTCGGATATTAGTTGACGCTGATCACCACCAGCGCACCATTGCCCTAGATCAAGAGACATTGGAAAGGTGACATCAGCATAGTTCTTTGTTTGAGCACCAGTCATTTCATTGAAACAGCTGCGGTTGACGTGAATGACCAGGCTTTGTGGTGCTCTGGCGACAACAGCTTGTCGAGATTTATTGCTGAGCGTCCAATTTTGTTTTTGAACACCACACTTCTTTACAATTGTGGCGTCAGCGAAATCTTCATTCTCCAATGCACTTTCGACGGCTTTCAACCTTTGGATCATAGTTTCCTTGAGCTCATCGCTGATGCCATCGCTTCCGAGTAGCTTTTCAAGCTGCAATTTCAGACGTATGAAGGTACATTTGGGACATTGAACGCCTTCGATGAATTCGAGTTTGGTATACTCGTCAAGACATTCGCGAATATCGTAAGTCCACGCATTACCAAGTTGAACGGTAAGGCAGTTGAAAGGTATAAGCGAGAGACCTTCGGAGAATCCACACCGCGTGCAGGCAACGCGTTGGGCAAGCATACCCTCTAGTGGATTTCGAAGCGGAGGATGCGAAGGCGTAGATTGCTCATCGGAGTCTTCCCGACTACTTTGAGGCACGTTTTCCGAATCTTCCAGAATTGATGCAAAACCAAGCCTGCCATGCGAAGAAGACGACGGTGCCTTAGCTACTACAGAAGCTTCTTTCTCGACTTGATCCAAGATCTTGGAAAAGTACTCCTGCGCATCTTGCTGCTGCCAGGTACTCATGCTTTTCAGTTTTGCCGGTAGCCATAGATAATTTCCGTTGTTTCCATCATCATGCAGTTTATCCACCATCTCGAGTAGCGCCGCGTTCGTGGATTCATCTGACGTTGCATGCTTCCTTAAGAGTAGATCTCTGAGAAAAGGCGTGAGTGATGGTAGCGAAGAGAGGCCCTGAATGACGCTGTTCTGATAGCAAGAATTATCCCAGTTTCCAAGTCCTGCAGGAGCATCGTTTGGTCCTTTTCGTAATAAAGAGGCTAGATTCCGAGAAGGACCCCTCACCGGTGATGATCTCAATAGGCTTGAAGAGTCCAGTCCAAAGACTTTGTGTAGACCTCCTGTAGACCCTCCGAAGCCTGAGTACGACAAGTTTGCCCACGCGTGAGTTACTTGGCGTGCCATCGTAAAAGGTATTGAGAAGAGCAGATTAAGCTTTGACGGAAACGTTGTGGACGAGTCGGCAAGCCAGGGGAAGATGAGGCCGGAGAAGATAGCGAGAAGCAGCAAAGTAACTGCAGAGGTGATATATGATTGCCTCCAATCATTCGGAGGGTCAACAGCGAAGGTATGGAGGTTGGCAGAGTCTTGGTTCATGGTCGAGATGATTGATCACGGTTAAGAGGTTGAGTTACGGCGGATGCTGCTAAGGCGGAGAATGTGGTTCAATAGCTCTTGATCGTTCCAAAGAGGTCGTCATCGGGACGTTTGCAGTTTGAAAATACGAGAATGTTTGTCGAGTGGTTCGTGATTGTGCTATTGAGCCTTGACATGGACGGTGAAGGCGAAGGTGAAGGCGGAAAGCGTGTGATCGGAATTGCTCCGTAAGGCAAAAATTGGAGGCGACAAGGCATCACAACGCGGTATCAGTTTGAATCGAAAAGATGTGCGGCACTCAAAGAACAAAATTCGGCCTTTCCTTTGCTTTGAATGGGCTGAACACAACGCTGAGCAAGTCTGTAATCGTTTGACTAAGATGGCAAAAGCGCCGAAATCAAAGAATAAAGGTATTCGTCTCCTCATTACGTCTGAATGGCAATTCCTAACAAGTTAATATATAGCGCCTTCGAAGCACTCTCGTGCTGCTCGTCGAGCCGCATCGCCTTCTCTTGACATTGACAAGTCTCTCTCCGACCTTAAACCTCCTACAAAGTCATCGAATTCGCATATTTTTAGACCACAAGATTCTGGAATTCGAAAGAAGAAATCCAAGCCACCAAAGCGTGGCCAACGATTACGACAACAGAAAGGACTCGAGCGAGCTGAGATGGTTATGGATCAAATGGAACTCAAGATACAGAAGAGTGTCGGAAAGTTTCATACTATTAAGGAGAGAAGGAAGGACTGGGAGAATGTCAACTCTAAAATTGAAGCAGGTGGAATGTTCGGAGCTTTGCTTGACCTTCGAGACGATGTGAAGGCTTCAGACAAATCTAACCAAGACTCCTCCAAAGCAATGAGCGGAAATAAGGAGAATAAAGATGTAGGAATCGAAGAGAAACTAATAGCAGAGGATTCAGGGCCTCTTCAGCTTGCTTTTAGACCGCCACCTAGTGTCATGGGCTCTAGAACTGCACAGCAAACGATTGAAGATGACGCAGATAATGTGGAATGAGCGAGAATGAGAGAAAGGCGCTCTATGATCTTCGATTGATAACTCCTTGCGACAAGGCTTAGTCCACACTGTCGAAGGTGACGCGCAAGAGGTGAGCCGGAAGAACGACTTGGTAAACTGCTCTCAAAGTCTTGTTAGTGAGACTTTTACTAACTACGGCTCTGCGATAGATACCCACGGCATTACGACGCTCGAGGTTGTAGGCTAGAAGGGCTTTGCTCTCTATTTGCCGCAATCGCATAGACTAGATAGGTGATATACTGGCTCGCTCAACGCAGAACGACGGAAGATAGAGGTACATGAAGGCTGTAGAATCGGAAATAGTGGAGTATCATTGATCAAAATGGTCTTTGCCTTAAGAATTTCTCATGTTCAAACGCCAGTTATGCCGGTCATCGCACTAACATGTTTGGGAATCTCTATTTTCCTTCGACACCGTGAACACCAACAATGCTTCATAAATCATTGAGCAGTTTCAGCTTCAATCTTCGTCCATACCACCCCATTCATCCTCATTTTGCTCTAAAACTGTGACACTCCCGCCATCAAAACTCCAATAAGCTCGTGGTTTAACTCTGAACTCAGCCATAGCTACTCCAAAACTCTTTAGCAGCGCTGTTTGATGTGAGTTTAGCACCTCTCCCTCTTTGCAAATTGTGTATTCCGTATCCAGAACCACCTTGCCTTTTTCCAGGTGGGTTGGCATTCCCCATCCTCTCAATTGCGTCTCCATACTCGCCGGGACCAAGACATCATCGTCCACGGGAAGTTCTCCACCTCTTGAATATACTGGTCCAGACGGAATTGTGAAGCTGTACGGAGCCTTCATGCCAGCTCTTGCAAAATCAAGTTCTGAGAAACCTTCAAAAAATTCCTGCACTTGCGTTGGGTCTCGTTTTGTGAAAAGCAGACCTACGTCTCCTTTCAGATGTTCTGCTAGCTTTGCAAGTCCCGATGCCTGCTCTTCCTCTTTGGTTGTTCCCAGAGCCTTTGCCATGACTTTTGTCTTGCCGAAGAACATCCTGCCGTCCGTCGCAAACTCTGTCCGAACTTCCTTCAAGTAGTTGTTCCGCATGTTATCTACTGCAAAGACAAAGATGGTCGGATATTCGGATATGGCGGATTGAACATTGGAATAGAGACGAGCAGAGAGTTCTTTCCGGTTTTTGTCGACTTTTGTGAGATGTACAACTCGTGCACGTTTGGATTTTGGCATGATGACTTGGTGGCGAACCGACGCTACGTTCTTGGGTGTCTATTTCGCTGTCTGGAACCGTACGCTGTGTGCTTTCTGACAGTATTGTGTCGTAAAGGATTTTAGTTTGGAGGTTACGGTTCGAAAAATATTCTTGATGTAGGGCAATTTTTCACGGCGCAAAACGCCGCAGGCTGAGAGCTAAGGGAAATCGGAGCCGAAGAGCTTAGAGCTTCCCAAGCTAGTGCATCTGCCTTCAACACGGCGTCGATCTTTTACAAGATTCCTTTCTCTATGGTTTGGAACTGAAACTCATTATGTATCCATCAGTAAGGAACCATGTTGGGTTTTATGGACTACATTCAGAACGCGTTCCACGACGCCTCAAAGTGGAATCGCGACAACTCCTACTCCAGTTTGACCTGGACAGCACAGTGTGGGTTTTGAATATACGAAGGACATTCGACTTGATGCTAATAGTGATCATAGCACTTCTTGACTTTGAGACTCCTCGAGGTATCAAGTTGCATGTCTCATCTCTACCTTCTCCGAATTTTGCGACTTCATACACAATTGCCAACAGTGGAATCGTAGACGGC
>Ga0335073_10012823_pt1 | contig 11757 bp, 7 predicted proteins | sample Lox_Sample_22_FD_207093 | JGI IMG/M metagenome (GOLD analysis project Ga0335073, IMG submission 207093) | Soil microbial communities from Loxahatchee National Wildlife Refuge, Florida, United States - Lox_Sample_2.2 | ecosystem: Environmental > Terrestrial > Soil > Wetlands | place: USA: Florida... | reverse complement strand
CGGCCGCGAGGAGCGGCGCACCTATTCGATCGTCACGCCGCCCGGCACTCCGACCTTGACGCTCGGCGTGCGCCGGCAGCCGGGCGGATGCATGTCGCACGAGCTCGCCACCGGCCTTCGCCCCGGCGATACGCTCGAGGTCGGCACTCCGCTCGGTCGGTTCCGCACTTCGGTCGATGCGGCACGCGCGCGATCCTACGTCGCGTTCGCGGCCGGCAGCGGCATCACGCCGGTGTTGGCCTTGGCGAGGGACATCCTGGCGCGTGAGCCGCGCAGCCGCTTCACCTTGGTGTACGGCAACCGCAGCACCGCGCGCGCCATGTTCCTCGAGGAGACGCTCGCGCTCAAGAACCGTTATCTCGGGCGCTTCTCCGTGTACTTCGTCATGAGCCGCGAGCCGCAGCACACGGAGCTCTTGAACGGCCGCATCGATGCCGCCAAGGTCCTGGCGCTCGCGCGCGAGATCTCGGATGTGCGCGCGGCGGACGAGTACTTCGTGTGCGGTCCGGGCACCATGGTCGATGAGGTGCGCGCCGCGCTCGAGCGCCTGAATCCGGCGGCACCGGTGCGCTTCGAGCGCTTCGTCGCAGCCGCGCCGGCACGCGCCGCCGCCCCGGCGCCGACCACCGCGCCGCCCGCGGTCCCCAAGGAAGTGCTCGCGACCATTGCGGTGACCATGGACGGGCGCCGGCGTACTTTTCCCATGACCGCCGACGACGGCTCGGTGCTCGAGGCGGCGGAGCGCGCCGGTCTGGAGCTGCCCTTTTCCTGCCGCTCGGGAATCTGCGCCACGTGCCGCACCAGGATCGTCGCCGGCAAGGCCGCTATGGCGCACAATATCGCGCTCGAGCCGTGGGAGATCGAGGCGGGCTTCGTGCTCTGCTGCCAGGCACGGCCGACGACTCCATCGCTGGAGTTGAGCTATGACGAGAAATGATCGAGCGCGAACGCTCGCGGAGCATCGCGATGTCCTATGAGACGATATCGTTCGGCATCGAGGCGGGCATTGCGCGTCTCACGCTGAATCGGCCGGACAAGCTCAACAGCTTCAACGTGCGCATGCATGAAGAAGTGCGGCAGGCACTCGGTGAGATACGCTTACCCGTCGCCCGGGTGCTGGTGCTCACCGGCGCCGGCCGCGGCTTTTGCGCGGGACAGGACCTGGCCGATCGCGCCGTGGCGCCCGGTGGACAGGGCGTCGATCTCGGCGATTCCATCGAGCGCTACTACAAACCACTGGTGCTTGCCCTGCAGCAGCTGCCGCTGCCGGTAATCGCCGCCGTCAACGGCGTCGCGGCCGGCGCCGGGGCGAATATCGCCCTCGCCTGCGATCTGGTGATCGCGGCGCGCTCGGCGAGCTTCGTCCAGGCGTTTTGCCGGTTGGGGCTGGTTCCCGACTCGGGCGGCACCTGGAGCCTGCCGCGCCTGGTCGGCAATGCGCGTGCGCTCGGCCTGACGCTGCTTGGGGACAAGCTATCGGCCGAACAGGCCGCGGCGTGGGGCATGATCTGGCAGTGCGTCGACGACGCGCAGCTCGTGCCTACCGTCGAAGCGCTGGCGCAGCGTCTTGCGGCCGCACCCACGCGCGGGCTCGGCGCCACCAAGGCGGCGATTCGCGGCGGGTGGCAGCGCTCCCTCGATGAGCAGCTCGACCTCGAGCGCGATCTGCAACGCGAGCTGGGCCGCTCCGCGGACTATGCCGAGGGCGTGGCCGCATTCATCGAGAAGCGTCAACCGAGCTTCCAGGGTCGCTGAGCATGGAGCCACGCGCGCATCCCGCGGCCGGCGAACCGGCGGCCGGCGAACCGGCGGCCGATGCACCGGCGGCCGATGCACCGGCTCGAGCCGCCCGCGAGGCGGCGGATGCGCTTTATGCGGGCGATCACGCGGCACGCGCCCTGGGCATGGAAGTGCTCGAGGTGTCCGCGGGCCGCGCCCGCATCGCGATGACCGTGCGGCGCGACATGCTGAACGGTCACGGCATGTGCCACGGCGGGTTGTTGTTCGCGCTCGCGGATACGGCCTTCGCCTACGCCTGCAATTCCTACGGAATTGCCACGGTCGCCGCAGGCGCCAGCATCGAATTCCTCGCCCCCGCGGCGGCGGGTGAGCGGCTGATCGCGGCCGCTCGCGAAACTTGGCGCAACGAGCGCCAGGGTCTCTACGACGTGGCGGTGTGCACGGAATCGGGTGCGACGCGCGCGCATTTTCGCGGCCGCTGCGCACGCCTGCGTACCGGTGCCACGGGCGCCTCTCCTGAACCGAAAGGATCCGAACGATGATCGAAGCTTTCATCTGCGACGCCATCCGCACGCCGATCGGCCGCTACGGCGGCGCTTTGGCGAGCGTACGCTCCGACGACCTCGCAGCCGTGGTGCTGCGCGAGCTCATGCGGCGCAACGCCGACCTCGACCCGAAGGCGGTCGACGACGTGATCCTCGGTTGCGCCAACCAAGCGGGCGAGGACAACCGCAACGTCGCGCGCATGAGCGCGCTGCTGGCGGGGCTGCCGACCGAGGTGCCCGGCGCGACCATCAACCGGCTGTGCGGCTCGGGCCTCGATGCGGTCGCGAGCGCCGCGCGCATGATCGGCACCGGGGAGGCCGGGATCGTGCTCGCCGGGGGTGTCGAGAGCATGAGCCGCGCGCCCTATGTGGTGTCGAAGAGCGGAACCGCATTCGCACGCGACGTGCAGATGTTCGACACCACCATCGGCTGGCGCTTCGTCAACCCGCAGATGAAGAAGGCCTACGGCACCGACTCCATGCCCGAGACCGGCGAGAACGTCGCCGAGCAGTTCCGCGTATCGCGCGAGGACCAGGACCGCTTTGCGTTGCGCAGCCAGCAGCGGGCGCTCGCCGCGCAGGCCGCGGGCCGCTTCGCGGTCGAGATCGTCGCGGTGCCGGTGGCGGCAAAACGCGGCGAGACCGCGCTGGTGAGCGCCGATGAGCACCCGCGCGAGACCAGCCTCGAGGCGCTCGCGAAGCTGCCGACGCCGTTCCGCGCCGGCGGCACCGTGACCGCGGGTAACTCCTCGGGCGTCAACGATGGCGCCTGCGCGCTGCTGCTCGCGAGCGCGGCCGCCGCGAAACGGCACGGACTCACGCCGCGGGCGCGCGTCCTCGGCGCCGCGGTGGCCGGAGTCGAGCCGCGCATCATGGGGATGGGACCGGTGTCCGCGACGCGCAAGCTGCTCGGGCGGCTCGGGCTCAAGCTCGCGGACCTCGACCTCATCGAGCTCAACGAGGCGTTCGCGGCGCAGGCGCTCGCGGTATTGCGCGAGCTCGAGATCCCGGACGACGCGGCGCACGTCAATGCGCAGGGCGGAGCCATCGCGCTCGGTCATCCTCTCGGCGCGAGCGGCGCGCGGCTCGCAACCACGGCGCTGCGCCAGCTCGAGCGCAGCGGCGGGCGGCGGGCACTGTGTACCATGTGCATCGGGGTCGGGCAGGGCATCGCGATGGTCATCGAGCGGCTCGCCTGAGGCGCCGATGAAGGGCCCCCTCGTCAGCTCGGAGCGGCGCGGCGATATCGCCCTCGTCTCGATCGACCATCCGCCGGTGAATGCGCTGGCGCAGCCGGTGCGCGCCGCGCTCGAGCGGGCGCTGCTCGCGGCCGATGAGGATCCGAGCGTGCGCGCCATCGTCATCCGTGGCGTCGGACGCCACTTCGTTGCGGGCGCCGATATCCACGAATTCGACCACGATCCGCGCGCGCCGCTGCTCAACGACGTGCTGTTGCGCATCGAGGCCGCCACGAAGCCGGTGATCGCGGCGATCCACGGCGCGGCGCTCGGCGGCGGCTTCGAGCTGGCGCTCGCCTGTCATTACCGCATCGCATCGCGTGCGGCCTCGTTCGGGCTGCCGGAGATCCGCTTGGGCCTGCTGCCCGGCAGCGGCGGCACGCAGCGCTTGCCGCGTCTGGTGGGCGCGGAGCGGGCGCTCGCGCTCATGCTGAGCGGCGACCCGATTCCGGCGGTGCGCGCCGCCGAGCTCGGCATCGTCGACCGTCTGATCGACGACGCCGCGATCGAGACGGCCGCGCTCGCTCATGCGGCCGAGCTCGCCGCCGCCGGGGCGCCGCCGCGTCGCCTGCGCGAGCGCCGGGTGGAGGGCGGCATGCCGGACGAGGCGGCCATCGCGCGCGAGCGCGCTCAGGCGCTACGCAAATACCCCGGGGTGAAGTCGGTCGATGCGATCATCGAGTGCGTGCGGGCCGCGGTCGCGGAACCGTTCGACAGCGCGCTCGCGCTGTCGCGCCGGCGCTTCGAGGAGTGCCGCAAGTCCAGCGAGTCGCGCGCGCTCCGGCACCTGTTCTTCGCGGAGCGTGATCCACGCATCGGCGCCGAGGCGCGGGCCGTGCGCCGCGTGGGCGTCCTCGGTGCGGGCACCATGGGCGCGGGCATCGCCATCAGTCTCGCCACCGCGGGCTACGAGGTGAGCCTCATCGACACGCAGGAGCGCGCGCTCGCCGCCGGCATGGAGCGGGTCAAGACAACGCTCGCCGCCGCGGTGGAGAAGGGGCGCCTCGATGCGGCGGCGGCCGCCGCCGCGCTGGCTCGAGTCACGCCGGACAGCCGGATCGAGCAGCTCGAGACGGCCGATCTCGTCATCGAGGCGGTGTTCGAAAGCCTGGCTGTGAAGCGCGAGGTGTTCGCGGCGCTCGGGCGTATCTGCCGCCCGGGAACCACTCTCGCCTCCAACACCTCGACACTCGATATCGATGCGATCGCGCAGGCCTCGCATCGGCCCGGCGACGTCGTCGGCATGCATTTCTTCAGTCCGGCGAACGTCATGCGGCTGGTCGAGATCGTGCGCGGCGCCGCCTCCGCTCTCGAGGTGATCGCCACCGCCGCGAGCGTCACCCGGCGCATGGGCAAGCTCGGCATCGTGGTCGGCAACTGCTTCGGCTTCGTCGGCAATCGCATGCTGTACGGATATGGGCGCGAGAACCAGCTGCTGATGCTCGAGGGAGCGGCGCCCGCGCAGATCGATGCCGCGCTCGAGGAGTTCGGCATGGCCATGGGACCCAATGCGGTCGGCGATCTCGCCGGCCTCGACGTCGGCTACCGGGTGCGTCGCGAGCGCAAGGACCGCCCGGCGGACCCACGCTACTATCGTGTCGCGGACATGCTGGTGGAAGCGGGGCGTCTCGGTCAAAAGAGCGGACGCGGCGCCTACCTCTACCCGGAAGGTGCGCGCCGTCGCGTGGCCGATCCCGAGGTCGACTCGATGATCGCCGCCGAGTCAGCCCGGCTCGGCATCGAGCGGCGCGTGATCGGCGATGAGGAGATCCGCGAGCGCTGTCTTTACGCGCTCATCAACGAAGGCGCCAAGTTGCTGGCGGAAGGCATTGCCGCGAGTCCCGGCGACATCGACGCCATCTGGTGCAACGGCTATGGTTTTCCACGCCATCGCGGCGGCCCGATGTTCCATGCGGACACGGTCGGTCCTGCCACGGTGCTCGAGGGGATCGGCCGCTTCGCGGCGCGTCACGGACGAGAGTACTGGACGGCGGCTCCGCTCCTCGTGGAGATCGCCGCGCGCGGCGAGACCTTCGCCGCTTGGCATGCGCGACGCAGCGGCACCCCGCGGGTCACCTGAGTGCGAGGCTAACCATGAGATTGCAGAGCTACGTTACGGGACGATGGCTTGAGGGCGCAGGCGAAGGGGCGGTGCTGCGCGATGCCACGACCGGGGAGATCGTCGCCGAGGCCTCCTCGGAGGGGATCGATTTCGGCGCCGTGCTGACCTACGCGCGCACGCGCGGCGGCCCCGCCCTGCGCGCGCTCGGCTTTCACGAGCGCGCCGGCCTTCTGAAGACACTCGCCAAGCGTCTTCTGGATTTCAAGGACGAGTTCTACGCGCTGTCCTACCGCACCGGCGCGACCAAGGATGACTCCTGGATCGATATCGACGGCGGCATCGGCACCGTGTTCGCATTCGCGAGCAAGGGTACGCGCGAGCTGGCCGCGACCCCGGTGCTGCTCGATGGCGGTGTCGAGGCGCTGTCGAAGTCGGGCGCCTTCGTCGGCCAGCACATCCATGTGCCGCGCGAAGGCGCCGCCGTGCACATCAACGCCTTCAATTTCCCGGTCTGGGGCATGCTCGAGAAGCTGGCGCCGGCCATTCTGGCGGGCGTGCCGGCGGTGGTGAAACCCGCCACCACCACCGCCTATCTCACCGAGCTCGTGGTGCGGCGGATCGTCGAGTCGGGCCTTCTGCCCGAGGGCTCCCTGCAGCTCGTGTGCGGCAGCGCCGGCGATCTATTCGCGCATCTCACCTGCCAGGATCTCATCTCGTTCACCGGATCGGCCGACACGGCGGCGAAGCTGCGCGTGCACCCGACCGTGATCCGTCACTCGGTGCCGTTCATCGCGGAGACCGACTCGCTCAACTCCAGCGTGCTCGCGGCGGACGCCGTGCCCGGCACGCCGGAGTTCGATCTGTTCGTCCGGGAGGTGGTGCGCGAGATGACGGTGAAGGCCGGCCAGAAGTGCACCGCCATCCGCAAGGCCCTGGTGCCCGTGGATTTGGCCGGCGAGGTGGTCGGTGCGCTCGAGGCTGCGCTCGAGAAGGTCGTGGTCGGCGACCCGCGCAGCGCCGGCGTGCGCATGGGGCCTTTGGTGAGCCTCGCTCAGCGCGCCGATGTGGTGGCGCGTCTCGCCGAGCTGCGGCGCGAGAGCGATCTGGTGGTCGGTCGGCGGGATGGATTCGCGCCGCAGGGCGCGGATGCGGAGCGCGGCGCATTCCTGCCGCCGACGCTCCTGCGCTGCAGGGATCCGCACGCGGCCCGCGCGGTACACGAGGTGGAGGCGTTCGGGCCGGTGGCGACGGTGGTCCCGTATCGCGACACGGCCGATGCGATCGCGCTGGCGCGCCGCTCGGGCGGCAGTCTCGCCGCCTCGGTGTTCTGCGCCGACGACGCGCTCGCCGCGCATCTGGTGCGGGGCCTCGCGCCCTACCACGGGCGCATCCTCGTGGTGAATGCCCGCTGCGCCAAGGAATCGACGGGCCATGGATCGCCGCTGGCACCCTTGGTGCACGGCGGCCCGGGACGCGCCGGCGGCGGCGAGGAGCTCGGCGGCATCCGCGGCGTGCTGCATTACATGCAGCGCACCGCCGTACAAGGCTCGCCGGATACCATCACCGCGCTCGGAGCGCGCTGGGTGCGCGGCAGCCGCACGCGCGATCCCGGACGGCATCCGTTCCGCATCGCGTTTCACGATCTCGAGCTCGGCGACACCTTTCGTTCCGCGGAGCGTGAGGTGTCGAGCGCGGACATCGAGCGCTTCGCCGAGCTCTCGGGCGATCGCTTCTATGCGCACATGAGCGATACCGAGGCCGCGCGCAATCCCCTGTTCGGCAGCCGCGTCGCCCACGGCTACTTCCTGATCTCGGCGGCGGCCGGCCTGTTCGTCGATCCCGATTACGGCCCGGTGCTCGGCAACTACGGCTTGAACGAGCTGCGCTTCGTCAAGCCGGTCAAGCCCGGGGATCGAATCAAGGTGCGGCTCACCTGTGCGGTGAAGAGCCTGCGCGCGGAGAAAGGCTGGGGCGAAGTTGCCTGGGACACGGAGATCACCAATCAGAATGGAGAGACCGTCGCATCCTACGATGTGCTCACCATGGTGAGCGTCCATGAGGTGCCGGATCGGGTGCCGGCGACGTGAGCACGGGCTCCCGAGGCTCTCAGGTGATCCAAGGAGCAAGCGCCGAGGCATTCAGCGCCGAACCGAGGCTCTCGATGGGGCGAGGCGAGCTCGAGGCGCTGCAGCTCGAGCGCCTGCGTGAGACGCTGCATCATGCCTACGCCAACAATCCCGCCTATCGGCAGAGCTTCGATGCGCGCGGCGTGCGTCCCGACGACCTGCGCTCGCTCGCCGATCTCGAGCGCTTTCCATTCACCACCAAGGCCGATCTGCGGGCCGCGTACCCGTTCGGGTTCTTCGCGGTGCCGATGGAGCGGGTGGCCCGCCTGCATGCCTCCTCCGGCACCACCGGCAAGCCGACCGTGGTCGGCTATACGCAGCGCGACATTGCGACGTGGAGCGCTCTCGTGGCGCGCTCGATCCGCGCGGCGGGCGGCCGGCGCGGCATGCGGGTGCACGTCGGCTACGGCTATGGCCTGTTCACCGGCGGGCTCGGGGCTCACTACGGCGCCGAGGCGGCGGGCTGCACGGTCATACCGATGTCCGGCGGCCAGACCGAGCGGCAGGTGCAGCTCATCGTGGACTTCAAGCCCGACATCATCATGATCACGCCGAGCTACATGCTGGCGATCCTCGACGAGTTTCGCAGGACGGGTCTCGATGCGCGCACGAGCTCGCTCTCGATCGGCATCTTCGGCGCCGAGCCGTGGGGCGAGGGCATACGCCAGGAGATCGAGTCGGCCTTCGGCATCGATGCCTGCGATATCTACGGGCTGTCGGAGGTGATGGGACCCGGGGTCGCGCAGGAATTCGCCAGGACCAAGGAAGGCCCGACCATCTGGGAAGATCACTTCCTGCCGGAGATCGTCGATCCGGCCACCGGCGAGGTGAAGGGCGAAGGCGAGGAGGGCGAGCTCGTGTTCACCTCGCTCACCAAGGAAGCGATGCCCGTGATCCGCTATCGAACGCGGGATCTGACCCGGCTGCTGCCCGGCAATCTCACCGCCATGCGCCGCTTCGCCAAGATCACCGGGCGAAGCGACGACATGCTGATCATCCGCGGCGTGAACGTGTTCCCTTCGCAGATCGAGGAGATGATCCTCGGTTGTCCCGGCCTCGCGCCGCATTACGAGATCGAGATCTCGCGGCCCCACCGCATGGATGAGCTCTTGGTGCGCGTCGAGGCGCGCGGCGATTTCGCGCCTTCCAACTACCCCGGCGAGGCGAAGCTCTTGGCGCACAAGCTCAAGTCCATGATCGGCGTCTCGGCGCGGATCGACGTGGTGGCGAGCGGCACGCTCAAGCGATCGACCGGAAAAGCGCTGCGCGTCACCGACCGGCGTTAGCGGCTTACGGACCGCGCTGATCGTCCGCACGCAGCGCGGATTGCCGCACCTCGGCGCGGTCGGCCTCGGGCGGCGCGGGCGGCAGCTGCTGCGCCGACAGCGCGGCTGGATTCACGATCTGCGGGTTGTCGCGCAGCTTCAGATACAAGATGCCCGCGGCGGGATGCGGCACCGGCAGCGCCGCTCCCAGGAACCCGTCCGGCACGGCCACGGAGCTCGCGAAATCCGCCTGCCCGGAGACCGAATCGATCAGATACAGATTCGAGCCCGACAGCTTGCACGCGAGCTCGGGAGTCGGCGGGCAGTCGAGCGCTTTCAGCATGGGCAAGCGCACCAGGCTCGCAAGCGGCTGCCAATCGCCGACGATGCCCTTGGCGTTGACGCGAAACTTGATCGGCCCGTAGGCAGAAGCCCCGAACGCCTTCAACGGGTTGAAGGTCGCAACCGCGATGTGCGAGTTCTCGAGGGCGAGTCCGCCATTGGCGAGGCTCAAGGAGGAAATGAAGGACTCATCGCCCGTGGCCACGTCGATCGTCTCGTCGTGAGAGAACGCCGCGGGTGTCTGGGCGCGGATCGAGAACACGAGCGTCGCATCCTGCGGCAGCTCGCCGGGGTCGGCGAGCTGCACGTTGCTCAATCCGGCGGACGGCGAGGGCTGCACGCTCTTGCCGATGAGCGTGGCGCGCGGCCGCGCGGCATCGACCAGGGTGGTGAGAGTGATCACGCGCCCGTCCTTGAGCGCCACCTTGGCTGCGACGGGACGCTCGGGCTTCAAGTCGGCGGCCGCGTCCGTGTCCTTGGCGGTCATCGGCAGCTCATCGCCGCCCGGGTGGCTCACGAGATCGCCGGGCTGAAACACGATCCCTTTCAAGGTGAGGCTCGCGACCTCGTCGAGGCGGCTGCCGCGCAGCGTCCCCTGGGTGTCGCCGGCATGAAGCTCGAAGCCGTCGAAACGTCCGGCATCGGCGAAAGTCTGCACGTTGATCGGTTGCGGCTGGGCGAGGCCATACTCGTTCACCAACAGCGTCATGGCGCCCGGCTGCGCGCTCTGCAGCGGCAGCTTCACTTCCACCTCGTCGGGCTTGAGCTTCTTCCACTCGGCCTTCAGTTCCTTGCCGGCGGGATCCTTGAGCATGATGCCGTCGATGCAGCTGACGCTGTCGGCGCGCAGATGCACCGTATCCTGTCGCCCGACGATGAGCGTCGCCTCATCGCCGGCAGCGAGCTGCCAGGCGGCGGCGTGGGCATTGCGCAACTGGAAGCTCGGGCCATGGTAGGGGTCGAATCCCCAGTAGCCGAGCAGGGACGCTTGCACGCTGTCGCCGAGCACCGAGTGCGCGAGCACCGAGGTGTCGACCACGAAGCCGCCCTGCGAGGCATCGGCGCTGGCCGGCAGGTCGAGGGTCTTGCCGTCGGCACCGCTCAGGCGCAGCAGCATGTCGTGCGCATAGGCGGTGGAGAAGACCAGTGGAGCGCCATCGACCGGCAGCACCAGCGTGGTCTTGCGCGCGCAATAGATCTCTTTCGGATCGACGGCGTGCAGCGGCGGGAGCTGCGCGCGCTCGACCGCGGGCAGCGCGACCACCAGCACCGATTTCGGGTTGTGGAACGAGGGCGCGGTATTGAGCGTGAGGTCGATCTCGTTGCCGTGCGGGGCTGCGAGCGCGGGAATGTACTGGTACTGGGCGGTGTGGAACGAGTCGAGGATTTTTGCGATGTCGAGCACCGAGGCGATGTAGGGGCTGTAGTAGCCATAGGAAAGCTGCGGCGTGTAGCTGGCCTGCATGGCGAGGTCGGCACCCGGCCCCGAGGTGAGCGCCTCCACGATCGAGGTGCTGTGCCCGTCGCTCAGGATGAGCGACTCCTCGCCCGCCATGAGACAGGGCGCCTGCAGCTCGGCGATCCGGTCCAGGCATTTCTCGTCGACCTTGATGGCGAGACTGCGCGCGAGGAGCGGCGCGACCTGTGCGAGCTTCGAGGGGTCCGCATCGCTGAGCGAGCGGATCGTGGCGAGGTAGCGATCGAGGCGCGAGCGGTCAAGCGCCGCCTGGTTGAGATCCTGCGAGGTGCGCACGAACGCGCCGGGGCGGCCGCGCACCGCGCCCACCAGCGTCCTGAGATCTCCGCCGGTCTCGGGCGCGAGAAATACCAGCATCTGCTGGGCGTCCCGCGGGACGGTGACCGTGAGCCCATCGAGCGCGCACTTCGCCGTCCAGGTCTTGCAATTCGTGAACCAGCTCTCGGGCGGGGGATTGGTCGAGCCGCTCAAGAACGCGGTCACGAGCAGATAGTGCGCTGACTGCGAGGCCGGCAGGTCGGCTTTGATCCAGATGCGGTCGCCGGCCGCGAGATTCGGCACCTGCGAGGCCGGCAGCGTGGTGCCGGCCCGGGTCACGGTGGCTTCGAGGACGGGGCCCGCCAGATCGAAGGGCGTGCCGGCGTGACTCGCACTGCACAAAACGAGCAGGAGCGAACAGGGCCAGGCGCGCGTGCGTAATGAAAGCATGAGATAAAAACATCCCTCGTAAATCAATGCGATCCGAGCCTTAGATCGCGTTCAGCGCGATCGGTTCACCCGGCGAGGGCGGCACCGATGATCTGCTCCGCCCGGGCGATGAGCTCGGCCGGCAGCGCATGTCCGCTGGCGGCGACGTTCTCGTCGACTTGCTCCGGCCGTGTCGCTCCGACGATCGCGGCCGCGACGTTGGGTTGCCGCAGCACCCAGGCGAGCGCGAACTGGGCGATGGTGAGCCCGACCTC
>Ga0335073_10012822_pt1 | contig 11757 bp, 10 predicted proteins | sample Lox_Sample_22_FD_207093 | JGI IMG/M metagenome (GOLD analysis project Ga0335073, IMG submission 207093) | Soil microbial communities from Loxahatchee National Wildlife Refuge, Florida, United States - Lox_Sample_2.2 | ecosystem: Environmental > Terrestrial > Soil > Wetlands | place: USA... | reverse complement strand
ATGCCAGTGCCCGGGGGCATGGCTAGAACCAGCGTTTCCGCAACAGATGTTGAGAGGCTGGTCGCCGCCGCAGATTCGCTGGCGAGCCTCGACTCGCTCCCAGCGCTACGCCAGCGCGCGGTCGACATAGTCGCCGAGTTGGTCGAAGCGACAGTGGTCGCCTGGAACGAAGTGGACCTCGACGGCCGCCAGATCGACGCCGTGATCTCGCCGCCGCCCGATCAGTTCAGCACCCAAGAGCGGGACACTCTGGGCGCCGCGTTCATCGAGCACGTCGCCGACCATCCCGTCATCGCGCACTACCGGCGCACCCGCGACGGGCGGCCGTACGCAATCTCCGATTTCCTCAGCGCCGCCGCGTTTCACAAGACTGGGATCTACCGCCACTTCTACCGCCACCTCGGCGCCGAGGACCAGCTCAGCTTCGTGCTGCCCGACCCCTTCCTGATCATCGGGATCGCGCTGAACCGCACGCACCGAGGGTTCTCCGCTCGCGACCGACACGTGTGCAATCTGCTGCGTCCGCACCTAGTGCAGGCGTATCGCAGCGTCGAGACCGCGACGCAGATGAAACGCATGACCTCGACCTTCCAGCTCGCCGCAGCCGAGCGTGGGCTCGGCTTCATCCGCGTCGACGACGAGGGGCATCCTTACGAGACCAGCCTCACCGCCCACAGCATCGTGCACCGTTTCTTCGACCTCCACAGCACGTCGTCCCTGCCTGACGAGATCTCAGAGTGGCTGGCCCGCGACCGTGGCCGCACCAGCCCAGCCGAGCTGGTGCTTTATCGCTCCGACGGCCGACGCTTGATCGTCCACCGCGCCCCGGCCCCAAGCGGCGATCTCCTGCTGCTCTCCGAGCAGCCCAAGCGACCGCCGGACACCCGCAAGCTCGGCCTCACGGCACGAGAAGCGGAGGTGCTCGCGCTAGTGCGAGAAGGACTCGCGACAAAGCGCATCGCATCCGCGATCGGCATCAGCCCACGCACCGTGGACAAGCACATCCAGCACGCGCTCGACAAGCTCGGCGTCCGGACACGAATGCAAGCCATCGTCCTAATCGACCAAGCCGGCCCGCCCGGCACGGCGGGCGGCGAGCTCCCATCAGAGAAGTTCCCAACCAGCTCGGGATTGTTACCCGCAGCAAACCCGAGATCCATCGCTGACCCGTGACGACGGCCTCTCCGCCCGGCGCGGCCCCGCCACGACGATGCGCCGACACGGCGAGAGATCGTCTCCCAACTCGGCTTCGGCACGCCGCCGCTCCGCCTGCCACAGGTCGGCAGGAGCCGAATCGCTACCAGCCGCGGGTACCAGGCGGCCCTTTGAATGGGCCGACGAGATCGCCGGTGATCCAGCCACCATAGAAATCGCTCGGCTGGGCGTGCACGCGTTCGTCATCAAGCCATGCGCCGTCCAAGCGCCCGGGATAGAACGCGATGTGGTCCCGCAACGCCTCATACCCCGCGGTCGGGTGTGGATAGCTCCAGGCGACCGTCCGAGCACGTTGCCCGTGGAGGATCGCATCCAGGTATTGTGCTTCGCCCTTGAACTCGCACCACGTCGGAGCGGCCTCGCTCATGGTCAGCAGGTTGAGCCGCACGTCGGCGGGCGGGATATAAATGGTCGGTGGGTGGCTCGTCTCGAGCACCCGCAGTGCATGGATCGAGTCAGCCAGCACTTCGCCCGCCCACTCAACCCGGGCCCGACGCTCACACGGCACGACGGCGGGCGGCCGCGGATAGTCCCACACTCGCTCCACTCCACCACCGTACACCGCCACGCGGGTGCGACGGCCCAGACGGACCTGCCCTCCCCAGACGGACCTGCCCCCGTCGGCGGCACGCGCCACGAATCGCCTCCCTCCGCGATCGCCCCGGCCAGGGGCTGAGCCGACCGCTGCGTCAGTCAGACCGGTTCGTTGTCGTTGTCATCGTTGTTGGTCGTGAGTCTGTGTTGTTGGGCGTAGCGTGCGGCTTGGGTGCGGGTCTGCGATCCGGTCTTGGCGAAGATGCGGGTGATGTGGGTCTTGACGGTGTGGCCGCTGAGGAACAGGGTCGCCGCGATTTCGCTGTTTGTGTGACCTTGTGCGATGAGATCCAGGACCTCGGCTTCTCGTTTGGTGAGGCCGTCGGGAAGTGGCGCGGGGAGGGGGTGCTCGGCGTGAGCGGGTTGGGTCGCTGCGTTCAGGAGGGTGGCCTGTACGGCTGGGTCCAGGACGGACTGTCCGTTGGCGGCGGCGTGAACGGCTCGGGCGATGTCGGAGCGTGGAGTGTTTTTGGTGAGGTAGCCGCGCGCGCCGGCACGCAGCGCCTCGAGGATGGAGGTGTCGTCGGCGTATGTGGTGAGTACCACGACGGCTACATCGGGATGCTCGGCGGTGATACGGCGGGTGGTCTCGATACCGTCGAGGATGGGCATATGCAGATCGACCAGGACCACGGCGGGGCGGTGCTGTTCGGTGAGGGCGAGCGCTTCGATCCCGTTAGCAGCAGCAGCCACGACGGTGATATCGGGAAGCAGGTCGAGCATCAGCACCAGTCCGTCGCGCACCGATGCCTGGTCGTCAGCGACGACGATCTCGACCGCAGCGGGACAAGGCGTGGCGTTCATCGCGGGACGTGGGCTTGAACAGTCCAATGACCGGCGGCGCTCCCCGCGGTTAGTGTCCCGCCGATGAGCAGCAGCCGTTCCCGCATTCCGGCAAGTCCGTAGCCGCCGCCTAGGCCGTTGGCGTCGTTGCTTGGCAGCGTTCGGGGGGTCCCGCCGAGAGGGGTGGGGTTGGCCACCGTCAGTGTTGTCACTTCGGGACCGTAGTCCAAGGTCACGGTGACGGGGACGGCTGGGGCGTGTTTGGCAGCGTTGGTCAGTGCTTCGCGCGCGGTGCGGATGAGAGCCAGGTTGGCGTCGGGGCGCAGTGGGCGGGGCTCACCGGTGACGGCGAGGTCAACCCGACGGGCGTTGTGCTGTTGGTGGTCGGCGACGAGGCTGGTGAGACTGTCGGGCAGCGGCGGGGTGTCAGCGCGCAAGGCGTGGATCGCGCGTTGGGTCTCGGAGAGCCCGTCGTCGGCGAGGTGTTGCGCATGCTCGAGCAGCCGGTTGGCGGCTGCGATGTCGCCGGTGTCGTCGAGCACGGCTCGGGCGGCTCCGATCTGGATGCCCAGGGCGCTAAGGGAGTGTGCCAATACGTCGTGGATCTCCCGCGCGATCCGGTTGCGTTCGTCAAGCGCGGCGGCGCGCCGTTGCTCTTTCTGAGTCTGTCGCATCTGCGTAACGAGCGCGGCTGCTTGGTCGGCGCGTAGGCGAAGCTCGCGTGTGGCCAGTCCGGCGAGCAGCGCCACGATCAACAACAGCGGCAACCCGACCGATGTGGTCGTCGCGATACCGAGGATCAGCCCGCCGACCTCGACGCCCAGGATGCCTGCGGCGGTCACCGCGCACGCCGCAAAGAACGAGAAGTCGCTGCCGGCCGCCAGCGCTGCGATGACCGCGAACCACACGATCGAGCGCGCCGGGCTCAGCGCCGCGCCTAATCCCCCAGACGTCGCGATCGCGCCGATCGTGACCGGCAGCCAGGGCGCCGACAGCTGCCGGCCGCGGTCGCTCCAGTCCATGACAGCCCACAGCGCGCCGAGCACGCCGATGAGACCTAGGACCACGATTTCAAATGCGCGATGACCGGAACCGCTTGCCCCGGCGAGCGTCAAGCCACAGATCAGTACAAACGTCGCTGCCCGGACCAGCCAGAACGCGTAACGGGGTGGCCCTTCGAGAAGCCGCGCTCCGCGCAGAGGCCCGGGGTCAGCTGCTGGGCTCACCGCAGTCCCGTTCGCCGCGGAATCGGCGCATCAAGGCTCATGATCGCACCGATCAGCCATGTGGGAGCGGATCGCGGCCGTCGGCGGCCGGGATGAGGTCGCGGCGGGCGCGCAGGAATCCGATCGTGCCCCCGGCGGTGGGTAGCCACAGGGCGATCGCGTGATAGAGCAGCACGGCGGCGGCCGCAGGGGCGGCCGGGCTGCCGTAGAGCACTAGCGCGCCGAGCAGACCGGTATCCAGGACGCCGATCCCACCGGGGACCGGGATGGGGATCATGTTGGACATGTATCCGATCAGGTAGGCGAGCACCAGCGCGGCGGCGGGCGGGGGGCGACCGAAGGTGCGAAAGCTGACCCAGAGCACGGCCATGTCGCAGCCCAGGTAGGCGACCGCACCCAGCAGCCGCCAGCTGCCATCGCGCAGCAGCGCTTCGGTCTCGCTGACGGTTGCGCCGGTAGCGCGCGACAGCGCCCGCAGCCGGCCGGGGCCGGTCACGCGCCGCGTCGCGGCCGGCAGCGCCACGAAGCCGGCGATTACGAGCACGCACGCCGCAGCCGGCACGGTGGTCAAAAGCACCTCATGAGGTCCGGACAGGACCCGCAGCCCCAGACAGAACCCGGCCAGGATCAGCGCGGCCACATTGACCGCGCTGGTGACCCAGAACAACACCGTCGACTGGTCAGCAATCCGCTCCAGGGGCTCTCCGCGTTGGTGAAGCATCCACGCCCCCAAGCCGATCCCGCCCGCGCCCCCGACGGGAACCACCGCTCCGAACGCCATCTCAGCCCACGCGACCCCGGTGGCGGCACGCCGCGGGGTGTCAGCGAACACGAGCCGAAAGACGATCACGTAGCCCCCGCACGAGGCCAACTCGAGCATGACCGCCAGCGCTGCCCACCAGGCGTCGACGTGCTCCAAGCGATCGGCGACCGTGCCCAGGCCCGGAACGGCGAGCACGATCGTGCCGGCCAGGACGCTGAGCACGACGGCGAAAATGATCGCATTGCGCAGACGCCGGCTGTGATGAGTGTCGCCTCTTGCGTGCGATCGGTCAATCGCGTGGGCAGCCCGGGCACGCCCGGGGCCAGCCGCTTCGCTCACCGCGTCCGCCCCTGGCACCGCTGTAGAGCTCCAAGCGGTCTGGGTCGCGGATTGCGGTTCGCCAGCGAGCAAGCCCCGGGAACCTCCCGAGATGGCGTCAGCTGCGCCCACGCCGCCCTGATACGGGCTGCGCCGACCCGGCCTGCCGGCTGCGGAAGAGGCGTATCAGAGCCCTGATGATTGCGCCGATCACCATGCTGACCGGGCTCCCGCAAAGACCGTCGAGGTGGTCATGATTTGTCTCCTTTCCGGGCCGGCCCCGTAGCCGACCCAACGCCCTCGACGGTAGGCCGAACACTCGCGCTTGCCATCGGAGCCAGGGTTGATTCCCGGTACCAGATTTCCCGCCAGGGTCATACCGAATGTCACCCCGAAGATCGCCCGGTGAGGCGATGACAGCACCGCCGCGTCGCGGAAAGATCGAACCCGTCCCCGAACTTCTGGAGCTGACATGCAAAAAGCCCTCATCCTCAACGCCATCGTCCTCGTCGTCGTGCTCGAAGCCGACCTCGGCCCCCGCCGCGCGATCAGTTGGTTTCGCGTCCTGCGACCATTCGTCACCTCGGCCGCGGCGGTCGCCTTTTTCATGCAGAGCGTCACCACGACCGGCACCGGCCTGACTGTGGAACTCGCGCTCAGCGCCGTCGGCATTCTGCTCGGCCTGCTCGCCACCGCGATGATGGCCGTCTACCAAAGTCCCGCCACGCAAAAGGCCGTCAGCCGCGCCGGACTGGGCTACGCCGCGGTCTGGATCGTCATCATCGGCGCGCGGAGTGCGTTCTCGTACGGCTCAGCGCACTGGTTCGGTTCGAACCTGCACCACTGGATGGCGCAGCACAATGTCAGCCAGAACGCGATCGCCGACGCGCTGCTATTCATGGCCATCGCCATGATCCTCACCCGTAGCATCGGCCTAGCCGCCCGTGCAAGCCATGCGGGAAGCGGCGACACGGTTCACCTGGATGCTCCCTCCACCGCACCGACGCGCTGAGTGTTGGCCCGCGTCAAAGCATCACCCCGGCCCACTGAGCCAATAGCCGCTCCTGATGGTCCCCAACGCCTATCACTCCTTCTTCAGCGCTAGCGCGTCAGTGGCGGGCGCGCTGATCGGACTGCTATTCGTCGCGATCTCCGTCGCCCCACACAAGATGGCCGGCGACCGCGCCTCGGTCGCCTTTCAGATCGGAGCCGGCTCGGCGTTCGCGGCCCTGCTCAACACGCTCATCATCGCCCTCGCCGCCCTACTCCCGGGAGAGAACCTCGGTCAGGCCGGTGTGATCCTGTCCGCCATCGCGATCAGCTCCATCATCGGCCTCGCGATCTTCGGCCTGCGCACAGGCGCCAAAGGCGATCACCCAGCCGGGCTAATCCGTCTCGCCGCGCTGCTCGTCGTGTTTGCGCTGCAACTTCTCAACGGACTGAATCTGCTCTCCCACACTCACGACCCCGGTCCGATCCACACCGAGGCTGCGCTCTTCCTCGCACTGTTCGTAATCGCCATCGACCGGGCCTGGGAGCTCGTCGACGCCCGAGAAACCAGGCTGTTGCCCCTCCTCGCCGGCCTGCTCCAACGATCCCACCCGCAGCCACCGGCGTCCACGGACCAGCCACCCGCTGGCGGCCACTGATCCCTGACATCCAAGGGTGGATGGTCAACGCGCCGATCCAGCCCCCCCACACGCGCCGGGCGAACTTCCCCGCCGGCCGAGGCCGGCGGTGGAGAACCGGTTGGAAGCAGGTGCCCTAGCGACAGTCTGGGCGGGCAACGATGGAATACGCGGGGCCTCCGGAGCGTCTTTGTAAATCGTAGGCGTTCATCGGAGCCCAGCCGAGACGAAAGCACCATTCATGTCAGTTACTGCCCAATCGATCGCACTCCAACTGCGGAGCACCGAAGCCACGGTGTCCGTCGAGGTGAGCGAGGAAGATCTTCTCCGACTGCAGGCCCTGGCGAACCGAGCCTCGGGAGAAACCGACTCGGCCGAGCTGGTGAGGTCTGCTTTTCACCGAGGCGTTATCGAGAGCTACCGGCTCGCCGGCATGTCCGCGCCATCTTCTTTCCGCGGATACGGTGCTGAGCTACCTCCCAGCGCTTTAGGCGCGGGTGCCCGCCAGGGTGCTCCTCAGCTCACGCGCCCCCCGACGTGGCGCGGCCTGGCGCTCGCCGCTGCGGCGGTGATGACGACCGTGATCATCGTCGGCAGCTACGCCGGGCACTGGTCGTGGACCGGCTTGATGCAAAACGGCCAGGTCTGGGACTGGATGCAGCTGCTTCTCCTTCCCGTCGCCCTGGGGACCTTCCCTTTGTGGCTGCGCTTCTCCGGCGAGATGAGCAGGGCGCGCCGCAGGGCTCTCGGAGCCGCGGTCCTCCTCTTCGTGGCCTTTGTGCTGGCTGGATACGTTGTGCCGTTGCGCTGGACGGGCTTCCGGGGTCATACGCTCTGGAACTGGCTGACGCTCATCGTCCTGCCGGTCACCGTCACCACGGCAACCGTGTGGCCAAAGACCGGCCGAAGGCTCCGTCCCATATATCGCGACACGGCCCAGGTTCTGGGAGCCGCTTGGGTCGTGACCTTGATCGGCGGATACGGGCTCGGCTGGGGTTGGACCGGCTACCCCGGCAACACGCTGTGGGAGTGGGTGCAGCTGCTACTCGCGCCAATCGCCATCTCCACGTTTGTGGTGCCCGAGCTGATCAAGCTGGCCGCCGGCAAAGCCGCCGGACAAGCTCAGGCGCAGCAGGGCTCCTCCCAGCCCTCACATGCCCTCCGTGGCGCATCGTAGCCCGGCGCGTCCCGTCTGATGCCCCCACTCGGACGTGCGGTGAGACTGCGCCCTACCCTCGCGAGACAGGATCACTGCACGCATGAGCGTCAAAGCGATCGCAACGAGGGCTCGGCGACGCGATTGCGTCCACGGGGGTTTGTCGCGTAAAGCTGCCACACAAGCTAGGGTGCTGGCCAGCCGACCGATTGCGGTAACCGCTCTGGCGGTGCCTGGGAATGCCGCGTTTGGTGGGAGCGGCACGGCCACACGAGACTCTCGCGTTTGGTCCTGAGCAGGACGCAGCAGCGACCGCGACGGCTACTGCGCGCGGAGGGAACTGGGCACTCGCCCTTGCTGTGGGCGCCGCGCGGGCCTAGCCGCGCCGGCTCAAAGCCTTGCCTCGTTTGGGGCTACGTTTCACCGCGCGAGTGCGAACGCGGTCCGGCTCCTCACGGAGCTCTTCGTCACTCACTCGCTTAATCTGGCGAGCGCGGACGTTCCGGCGCGGGCGCGAGCCGATCCTGAGCCGTACGCCAGGGATGAACATCGACACCTAGGGTCCCTATCGGGCCGCCCAGAGTGGCCGTACCGTGACCTCAGCAAGTCACTTCTCGACATAGACAGGAGCACACCATGAAGCTGTCTAGATCTCTCGCGTGCGCAGCGGTGACCCTCACAGCGGCACTCGGCTTGGCCGCCCCATCCGCGTTCGCACTCAACCCGCAACCGCTGCCGCCTGGCGCGGACGTCGTGGCCCTCAACCCGCAGCCGCTGCCGCCTCTCAACCCCCAGCCGCTGCCGCCCTTCCGGCCCGAGTAACGCGATCCCATCCGTGGCAAAAACACGACTCGGGCGAGAGCTGGGCCGACGACTGCACCGTCGCGAAGCTGTTGCACGAACGAGCGCCATTGTGGGCAGCACACAGTTACTCGAACGGTCGAGGCCGAACTTTGGCGATTCACCTGACATATATGCAGGGTGAGCGCCAAAGTTGGCCAGGCCCGCGGCCTCGGCCCGGAGGCAGTTGTTACCGGCTCACAATTAGTTTCGGGGTGCGGGCTCTGCGCGACGACTCTCGCCATTACGCTCGTCGGCCGCTGGGCCGTCGGACGATCAAAGCGGTGGTCAACGACGGTGCGGCGGGGCGCTGCGTCAGGCCCATTGCGGACGCGGCGCTTCCAGCGGCCGCTCGGAGTGACCGGCGGCGTCGTCGTCGCCGGCTATCTAACTGTTCTAGCTCCGCTCCGCACTCGGTGACAGGGGTGCTAACCGGCCGATGGCGCGCTCGGAACGTAGTCAGACCCGCTGACCAGACTGGCGCCACCTACGTCGAGAGCAGGCGTTGGAAAAACGATCGATAGCGCTGGAGCGCGACTCGCAGATCCTCGGTCGAGAAGTCCTCCCCACGTCCCCATTGCGCCTCGAGACGTTCCCGCTCCTGCGCGAAGCCTTGAGCGAGCTGCTGCATGAGGTTCGCGACCAAGCCGTCCGCGTCCTCGACCGCCCCACGGGGCTCGTCGACGAATCGGGTCTGTACCTCTTCCCACCGGCGTTGGAAGGTCATGCTCAGCTCCTCGGAAAGCAGCGGGTTACCGTTGGCCGATGGAGTCTCCGAGGAGTCGGCCGGTGACGCGGGCGCTGGGACGTTCTGGGCCCGCGACGCGGTGACGTTGACACCCGAGGACAGTATCGCTCCGGCTGGTCCCGCGGTCGATGCCGGTGGCGAGGCTTCGGTGTCTGCAAGCGCTGACTGTGCCGGTGTGTTTCCGTGCTCACCGTCGCGTCCCGCCGGCTCCGGTTGGGATCGGATGTCCCGCGCAGGCGAGTCGGTGCTTTCCCTCGGTCCGATCGCCGGCTCGTGCCCGGCCGCTTCGTGGTCGTAGACGTCGGTGGACGCCTCACCCGGCGGCTCACGATCGTCAGGCGCAAGGGCCGAGGCTGGGTTCGCGTCCGCCACCGGATCGTTGCCCATGGCAAGGTCGCGAGTACTCAGTGTCTTTTGGTTGCGCTCCATCGGTCAGCTCCTCCTCGTTGTCTCATGTCGCACCGCGGCTGGCGCGCTCGAGTCACCGTCACGCGCCGGCGCGCCATCACTCGGGGCCAGCAGGTCGTCGAAGAGGGCCCGGAAATAGACCATCGCCTGCCGCAGCTGCTCGGTGTTGGCCTGTCCTTGCTGGGCCCGGAGGGAGATTGAGTTAGCCGCCCGATAGTTTTCAACCACGGCGGGGTGGTCAAGCGATAGGTCGGCTGCCCGCTGCTGGAAATCCTCATCGACCGGATAGCCTCGGTCGTGCATCACCTGCTGCACCAGCAGATGGGCCTCCGTCACTGCGGCCTCTGGCTCATCCACGAACCTGCGCTGGGTCGCTCCCCAACGCTCGACGTAGCGCTCTCGGTCCGCGGGCTCAAGCCGACGGATCTCGAATTCACTCAGCCGCTTACGGCGGCTGGCGAGTTCGTTCTCGGCTGAACGCTGGTCACCACGCTCGACGAGAACCCGGTTGTACTCTGGCCCGAAGTCGGCCTTCAACTTTCGGGATCGTTGCTGACGCGCGACCAGAACTCCGATGATCGCCAACAGCACCACGACGACGGCAACAAGCAGCCAAATCACTGGTTCCCCTCTCTTTCTACTCCGGCGCGAACGCCGGCGTCGGACTCTCCTCGATTGGTCTACCCGCCACTCGTGCCGTGAATCCAACGAGCGCCCTACCGCGGACGCTCAGGCCCTTCAATCGGGCAGACTGGTGTGACGAGTCGCCTCGCGGCTCACGTGAGAAACGGTGGCGCAAGGCGAGCGTCTGGCCGACGGAGTCATGCTCCTGCCCTTGCGTGCCGCCGCCGTTTGCTGTCCCGCTTTGCGCGGACTCGCGCTGCGGCTGTTGGCCCTTCGATGAGCCGGGCTCTGGCGGCCAGTGCTCTGGCCGCGGCTCGCGCTCTTGCTACGACTAGCGCTCTGGCCAGCCATGGTCTTCGGCGAGCTCGAACTCCGCCCACTCGCGCTCCGCTCGGCGTTGCTGCGCTTACGCGCCGGAGTGCTCGAAGATTTTGCCGACCTGTCCGACGATCTTGCCGACGAGCCGCCGCCGCCCGCCGCGCCGGCCGAAGAGCTTCGTCTACTCGACACAGACATCTTTACCTCCTCCGTTCAACTCCCGCCAGCTCGGCGTACCACGAACGCCGGGGGAGCAATCCTGTGCGATAACGGCCACCCAATCCTGCGCGCAAAGCGAACCTTCACGAGAAATGTCTCGCGCAGGATTCGGAGACGCATGGCCCACGGCACCCGCAGCCTTCGACGAGCACCACAAGCACTGGAGGCCTCGCCGGATCACGATCGCAGCGGCGGCGCCATGGCACGTCGCGCACGAAGCCGCCGTCGCGGCGCTTACTAACGGAGGGGCTCTGGCGGTGGCAGGGGGCGCCGGTGGTCACCGAGCGCTTGACCGAGGTGTTGACAGCCCGCATGGCGACGGTGGAACGTCGCGAGCTGGACGCGCTGGAGTATCTCGCCGTCGGGCAACCGCTGGCCCGGGCGGTTGTGGAGCGTCTCGTCCCCCGCGACACCCTGATCGCCCTCGAGCGCAAGGCCTTGATCGGGGCCGCATGTGTTCGCCACCGGCAGCGACCACTACGTCCAGATCCACGACCCCGACCTCACGATCAGCATCCACCTGATCCTCGACCGCGCTAGAGATCGAGGCCAGCGCTAGCTCCACCATCGCGCCGCTGCGGAAGACATCGCTTCACCGTCTGTCGCCGCTCGGAGTCGGGCGATTCCTTTGCTCTCTGTCGCCGGCCCGACGCGCGCTTGCGCAATGGCGACTCACGACGCGTCCGCCGGTCTCGGTGTTGACGATCCCTTTGCCCCGCGAAACGACTCGCCGCGCCGTTAACCGCCACCGTGAGTGCAATGGCGACATTGTGCGGTTGGCTGGTTTGCGCGCGGGCGGATGTCGGCAAACCTGCCCGGCGGACGACGTCGGGCTCGGGGTCGCTCGCGCGGTTTCGCCGAGACCTTCGACGTTCGTCACGCTAGGAGTCGCTCGGTGGGTCCGGCGGCTCTAGGCG
>Ga0335073_10012821_pt1 | contig 11757 bp, 9 predicted proteins | sample Lox_Sample_22_FD_207093 | JGI IMG/M metagenome (GOLD analysis project Ga0335073, IMG submission 207093) | Soil microbial communities from Loxahatchee National Wildlife Refuge, Florida, United States - Lox_Sample_2.2 | ecosystem: Environmental > Terrestrial > Soil > Wetlands | place: USA: Florida... | reverse complement strand
TTGCCGGCGGGGTTGCTCGGCGATCACTGGAGCGCCGAGCGCATGATGGTGCTGTTCTATGTCGGCAGCGGGCTTGCCGCCATCGCCACGGGCTGCGCGGCCGGGCCGCTCGGCCTCGCCGTCGGGCTCGGCCTCGTCGGTCTCTTCGGCTCGATCTATCACCCCGTCGGCATCGCCTGGCTGGTGCGCAATGCCGAAAATCGCGGCCGGGTGCTGGGCTGGAACGGCATTTTCGGCAGCATCGGCGTCGGCATCGCGCCCGCTTTGGCCGGCGCGCTGACGCAATGGATCGACTGGCGCGCGGCTTTCCTGGTGCCCGGCGCGATCGTGCTGGTGATGGGCCTGGCGCTGGCGGTGCTGGTGCGGCGCGGCGTGGTGGTCGCCGCCAAGACCGACATCAAGCCGCAGCCCGAGCCCGAGCGCGGCGATGTCCGCCGCGCCTTCGTCGCGCTCTCCGTCACCATGCTCTCTGCCGGCATCATCTACCAGGCGATGACCGTGGCGCTGCCCAAGCTGTTCGAGGAGCGCCTCGTCGGCCTCACCCATGGCAGCACGCTCGGCGCCGGCGGCTTTGCCAGCCTCGTCTTCGCCGAAGGCATGGTGCTGCCGCTGCTCGGCGGCTGGCTCGCCGATCGCTACTCGCTGAAATGGGTCTATGTCGCGAGCTGGGCGCTCGCCATCCCGGTTTTCCTGGTGACGGTCCGGCTCTTCGACCTGCCGCTCTTCGCCGCCATCATCGTCGTCTTCTCGCTGATGTCGATCGTGACGCCGACCGAGAATGCGCTGCTGGTGCGCTACACGCCGGGGCGCTGGCGCGCCACTGCCTTCGGCGCCAAGTTCGTGCTGTCGCTCGGCGTCGCATCGCTGGGCGTGCCGCTGGTCGCCTTCATCTATGACCGCACCGGCGATTTCGCCTGGCTCTTTGTCGTCCTCGGCGCGTTCGCCGCGATCATCGTCGCCGCGGGCGCGTTCCTGCCGCGCGATGGCGACAGCGTCGCGGCAGTCGAAGCGGCGCCGGCGGAATGAGCATTTCGATCGATCGCATCGACCATTTCGTGCTGACGGTGCGCGACCTCGCCGCGAGCCTGCATTTCTACGAGCTGGTGCTGGGCGCGCGCATCGTGCCGCCGCCGGGCGGGCGCGGCCCGACCGCGGTCGCCTTCGGCCGGCAGAAGATCAACCTCCACGTCGCCGGCAAGGAGTTCGAGCCCAAGGCGACGCATCCGACCGTCGGTGCCGGCGATTTCTGCCTGATCACGGAGCAGCCGATCGACGAGGTGCTGGCCCATCTCGAGGAATGCGGCGTCGCGGTCGAGCTCGGCCCGGTGCCACGCCACGGCGCGCTCGGCCCGATGATCTCGGTCTATTTCCGCGACCCCGACGGGAACCTCGTCGAAGTGGCGAAATACGGGTAGGACGCCGCTTCTCGCCGCCTCAATTCGATCAAATTCTCAGTGAATGCTGCTGGCGTATTCAACTTATGGTCGGGTACGCTACGCAATGGATTCCCACACCGACACGGCGGTCGTCGCCAGGGGCTTGACGCGCCTTCTCATCGGGCTGGCACAAGGCGTAACGCTCTACCTGCTCTATCTGGCAGCCGACGCGAAGGCGTGGCCGGCGACGCAGGCGACGACCTTCGCACCGCTCGTGCTCGTCGCGTGGTTCGTGCCGATCATTCTGCTGCTGGGTACGGGCAACATGCGTCTGCGGACGCTTGTCGCCTGGAGCGTGGTTGCGGCGGCCCTGCTCGCCGGCTTTGCGGTGTACGACATAGACCGCGGCGCCACCGCCGGATGGATCGGGACATGGCTCACAGTTGGGGCGACGGGCCCTTTGTTGTGGCCATCGCCGAGGCTGGTGTTCTTGGCCGCGATGGGCGGCTTTATCGCGCAGACCTTGATCGTCGCGGGCGATGCCGATGGCAGGCTCATAGGTTTTTATTCCCGACATTTTGATGCCGCATGGAAGCATGCTGTCCAGCTCGCGCTGTCGGCGGCGTTCGTCGGCGCGTTCTGGCTGCTCCTCTGGCTCGGCGCCGCGCTGTTCAAGCTCGTGAACATCACATTCTTTGCCGAACTCATCCGGCATCGCTGGTTCGCCTACCCCGCGACGACGCTCGCGCTCGCCGGCGCGGTGCACGTGACGGACGTCCAAGCGGGCCTCGTGCGTGGCATGCGCACGCTTCTGCTGACGCTCCTGTCGTGGTTGCTGCCGCTGCTGGCTCTCATCGTCGCGGGATTCCTCGCGAGCCTTCCTTTTACCGGTCTCGCGCCGCTTTGGAGCACGCGGTTCGCCACCGCGCTGCTGCTGAACGCGTCGGCGGCGCTGGTGCTGCTCATCAACGCCGCCTACCAGGATGGTGCACCGGAGCATCTGCCGAATCGTGTCCTGCGCCACGCCGGCTCGCTCGGCGCTCTGACCTTGGCGCCGATGGTGGCGATCGCCGCCTATGCGCTGACCTTGCGCGTCGAGCAGCACGGCTGGACGACCGATCGCATCCTTGCCGCCGCCTGCATCACGATCGCGGTGTGCTACGCGCTCGGCTACGCCTGGGCTGCATTCAGCCGCGGTTCCTGGTTGAAGCCGATCAAGCGATGCAACGTCGCAACCGCCGTTGTCATTCTCGGCGTGGGAGTAGCGCTGCTCACCCCGATCGCCGATCCTGCGCGCCTCTCCGTGGCGAGCCAGCTTGCGCGGCTGCGATCCGGGCAGACGCCCGCCGACAAGTTCGATTTCACCTATTTACGCTTGCAAGGAGCGCGCTACGGCCGAGCCGCGCTCGAGCAGCTGAAGAACAAGGCCGAAGGGCCGCAGGCCGCGGCGATCCAACGCGGTGCGGAACAGGCGCTCGCTCTTCCAGAGCCGGGGCGGCCGGTGCCACGCGTGGCGCCCACGCCGGAGCAACTGGTGAACAACATCCAGGTCTTTCCCCCGGGCCGCGTCCTGCCGCAGAGTTTCCTGCACCAGAACTGGTCTGCGGCTCCCCAGCCATATTTATTGCCGAATTGCCTCGTCAGTGCGGCAAATCGATGCGAGGCCTATCTGCTGGATATCGACGGTGACGGCGCCGACGAAGTTCTGGTCGCGGATCAGTTCCCGGTCGGGAGCGTCAAGGTATTGAAGCAGGCGAGCGACGGGAACTGGCGCGTCGCGGCCACGTCCTTTTCCCTCTTCATGCGCTGCGACAAGGTCCGCCAAGCGCTTCGTGCGGGCGAGATCAAGCTGGTGGCGCCGCTATGGCGAGACATTGAGGTCGCCGGCGTCAAACTGCATTTCGATGCGCTGGGGCAGGTTCCGGTGGCGAATACATGCCCGTAGCGCTGCGCGAGTCGCAAGACGCGGTACCGTAGCCTATTTCAGCTCCGGAAAATCCTCCTCCCAGAATTCGAGAGCGCCGCGGCGCTCTTGCGCGCGCGCCTCGGCTTCGCCGCGGCGCAGCTCGACGCGGCGGATCTTGCCGGAGATGGTCTTGGGCAGCTCGGCGAATTCGAGCCGCCGCACGCGCTTGAAGGGGGCGAGGCTGTCGCGGAGATGGCGGAAGATCGAGAGCGCCGTCTGGCGGTCCGGCTTGGCGTTCGCCCGGAGCGCGATGAAGGCTTTGGGCACGGCGAGGCGCATCGGGTCGGGCGAGGGTACGACCGCCGCTTCGGCCACGGCGGGATGCTCGATCAAGGTGCTTTCGAGCTCGAACGGGCTGATGCGGTAATCCGAGGCTTTGAAGACGTCGTCGGCGCGGCCGACATAGGTGAGATAGCCATCGGCATCGCGCATCGCCACGTCGCCGGTGCGGTAGACCGGCCCGGCGAGCGGGAGGATGGCGCCGTCATCGCCCTGATAGCCCTGCATCAGGCCGGTGGGGCGCGGATCGAGCTGGAGGCAGATCTCGCCTTCTTCGGCTTCGCGGCCTTCGGCATCGAGCAGCGCGACCCGGTAGCCGGGCAGCGGCCGGCCCATCGCGCCCGACTTCACGGTTTGTCCGGGGCTGTTGCCGATCTGAGCGGTGGTCTCGGTCTGGCCGTAGCCGTCGCGGATGGTGAGGCCCCAGGCCGCTTTGACGCGCTCGATGACTTCGGGATTGAGCGGCTCGCCGGCGCCGATGAGCTGCCGCAACCGCATGTTCCAGCGGCCGAGCTCCTCCTGGATCAGCATGCGCCAGACCGTGGGCGGCGCGCAGAAGGTGGTGACGCCCGAGCGCTCGATGATGTCGAGCAGCGCCTTGGCGTTGAAGCGCGGCTGATTGACCATGAACACCGTGGCGCCGGCGTTCCACGGCGCGAAGAAGCAGCTCCAGGCGTGCTTCGCCCAGCCCGGCGACGAGATGTTGAGATGAATGTCGCCGGGCCCGACGCCGAGCCAATACATGGTCGAGAGATGGCCGACGGGATAGCTTTGATGGCTGTGCAGCACGAGCTTCGGCTTCGCCGTCGTGCCGGAGGTGAAATAGAGGAGGAGCGGGTCGTCCGCCCGGGTTTCGCCCTCGGCGGCGAAATCGGCATCGGCGCGGTAGGCATCCTCATAGCGCTGCCAGCCCGGCGCGGTGCCGGCCACCGCGATGCGCGTGTAATCGCCGGGCAGCTCGGCGAATTTGGCGGCGTGCTCGGCGCTGGTGACGACGTGGCGCACACGGCCGCGGGCGAAGCGGTCGGCGAGGTCGTTGCGCGTCAGCAGGGTGGTCGCCGGCACGATGACGGCGCCGAGCTTCATCGCCGCCAGCATGCATTCCCAGAGCGGCGCGACATTGCCGAGCATCAGCAGGATGCGGTCGCCGCGCTCGACGCCGAGGCTGCGCAGATGATTGGCGACGCGGTCGCTGCGCTCCTTCAACGCGGCGAAGCTGAGCGTCACCTCGGCGCCGCCATCTTCGACGAGCCAGAGCGCCGGCTGGTGGTTGCCCGCGGCGAGCTTGTCGAAATGGTCGAGCGCCCAGTTGAAGCGCTCGAGGCGCGGCCAGCGGAAGTCGCGATAGGCCGTGGCGTAGTCGTCGCGGTGGCGCAACAGGAAATCCCGCGCCTCGAGGAACCGGCTGGCGTCTCCCGGCATGTCGCATTCTCCCTTTGCTCCGGCGGGCGGTGGACCGCCCGTCCCGTCTTTTGACGGCACTTTCAGCCGCGCATCGCCTTCACCAGCCCCTGGTCGAGATCGCCGATGATGTCGGCGATGCTCTCGAGGCCGATCGAGAGGCGCACCACATCGGGACCGGCGCCGGCGGCGATCTGCTGCTCGGTGGTGAGCTGGCGATGCGTCGTCGAGGCCGGATGAATGATCAACGATCGGGTGTCGCCGACATTGGCGAGATGGGAGAACAGCTCGACCGCCTCGACCAGCGCGACGCCGGCATCGTAGCCGCCCTTGACGCCGAAGGTGAACACCGAGCCCGCGCCCTTGGGCAGGTATTTCTGCGCCAGCGCATGGTACTTGCTCGAAGGCAGGCCGGCATAGGCGACCCAGGAGACGGCGGGATGGCGCTCGAGATGCTCGGCCACGGCCTGGGCGTTGGCGACATGCCGTTCCATGCGCAGCGGCAAGGTCTCGATCCCGGTAATGGTGAGGAAGGCGTTGAGCGGCGCCATGGTGGCGCCGAGATCGCGCAAGCCGACGGCATGGCCATGCACGGTGAGCGCGAGATCGCCGAAGGTCTCGTAGAAGCGCAGGCCGTGATAGGCGGGCTCGGGCTCGGTCAGCGCTTTGAACTTGTCGTTCTGGGCCCAGTCGAAGCGGCCGCTGTCGACGACGACCCCGCCCATGGCGTTGCCATGGCCGGAGAGGAACTTGGTGGTGGAATGAATGACGAGGTCGGCGCCCCAGCGCATCGGCCGGCAAATGAAGGGCGATGCCATGGTGTTGTCGACGATGAAGAGGAGGCCCGCTCCATGCGCGATCTCGGCGATGCGCTCGAGATCGACGATGACGCCGGTCGGGTTGGAGAGGCTCTCGACGAAGATCGCCTTGGTGCGCGGCGTGATGGCGCGGCGGAAAGTCTCGGGATCGTCGGCTTCGACGAAGACGCAGTCCCAGCCGAACTTTTTGAAGCTGCGGCCGAACTGGGTGATCGAGCCGCCATAGAGCTTGTTCGAGGCGATGAACTGATCGCCCGGCTCCATGAAAGAGAAGAAGGCGAGGAGCTGCGCCGCATGGCCGGAGGCGACCGCGATGGCGCCGCGGCCGCCTTCGAGCGTCGCGACGCGCTCTTCCAGCACCGAGACCGTGGGGTTGGTAAGGCGCGAATAGATGTAGCCGTAGGTCTGCAGGTTGAAGAGCGACGCGGCGTGGTCGACATCGTCGAAGACATAGGCGGTGGTCTGGTAGATCGGCGTGCTGCGCGCCCCGGTGACCGGGTCGGGCGCGGCGCCGGCATGGATGGCCAGCGTCTCGAAGCCGGGCGCAGGCGGTTTCTCGGCCATCTCAGAGCTTCCGGCGCTTGCTGGAGATGATGCCGGTATTGACGCCGCTCCAGGCGAGCTCGCCGTTGAGGCGCGAATACTCGATCTTGGGACAGCGGTTCATCACCACCTTCAAGCCCGCCGCCTCGGCCTTGGCCGCCGCCGCGTCATGGCGCACACCGAGCTGCATCCACACCACCTTGGCGCCTTTCTCGATCGCCTGGTCGACGATCCCCGGCACCGCCTCGGCGCGGCGGAAGATGTCGACCATGTCGATCTTGTCCGGGATCTCGGCGAGATCGGCATAGACCTTCTCGCCCAGGATCGCGTCGCCCTTCGCCTGGGGGTTCACCGGAATGACGCGGTAGCCCTTGTCCTGGAGATATTTCATGGCAAAGAAAGAGGGCCGGTTCCAATGCTCGCTGGCGCCCACCATGGCGATGATGCGGACACCGTTGAGGATGCCGCGGAGATAGGCGTCGCTGTAGCTCTCGTGCTCCATCGCGGTTCACTCGTTCTCCCAGCGCGGCGGCCGCTTCTCGAGGAAGGCGTCGATGCCTTCCTCGGTGTCGCGCGCCAGCATGTTCCGCGTCATCACTTCGGAGGTATAGGCATAGGCGGCCTCGAGGCCGAGCTCGGCCTGGCGATAGAAGGCCTCCTTGCCGATGGCGACGGCGAGCTTCAGCTTGCCGGCGATCTGGCGGGCGAGGGCGGTCACTTCCTCGTCGAGCCGCTCGGGCGCGACGACGCGGTTGACGAGGCCGATCGACCGGGCGTGCTCGGCATCGACGAGATTGCCGGTGAGCAGCATCTCCATCGCCGGCTTGCGGCCGACCGCGCGGGTCAGTGCCACCATCGGCGTCGAGCAGAAGAGACCGATATTGATGCCGTTGACGGCAAAGCGCGCCTCGCTCGACGCCACCGCCAGGTCGCAGGACGCGACGAGCTGGCAGCCGGCCGCGGCGGCGATGCCATGCACCCGGGCAATCACCGGCTTCGCCAGCTTGGTGAGACTGACCATGAGATGCGAGCACTGGGCGAAGAGCGCTTCGTAATGCTGCCGCCCGGGATTGGCGCGCATCTCGCGCAGGTCATGGCCGCCGCAGAAGCCCGGTCCGTTGGCGGCGATCACCACCACCTTGACTTTGGGGTCGCGTGCGATCGCGTCGATCGCCTGTTGCAACGCCGCCATCAACTCGACCGAAAGCGCGTTGCGTTGCGCCGGGCGGTTGAGCGTGAGCCGCGCGATACCGTCCTCGTCCTGGCGCAGCAGCACCGCTTCGTTCGCACTCATGGCATCCTCCCTGCGCTTTCGGTGTAGCCCTCGGCGCGCTCGTCGTCCAACGGGAAACGCGGCGGTTGTCGAGGCGCTTGCGGCATTCAGTGTTATAATATAACGTCCTGGCCGAGCCGGTGAGGGGCGAGTGCGCGCAGAAGGCGGCATGGGGCGGTGGGCGAGGGGCAGGGTGCGCCGTGGCGGCGCCTGGCTGTCGATCGCCGCGCTGTTCTTCCAGCTGCTGGTCACGGCCGGGCATTTCCATGCCGAGGATTTCGGCTTCCTCCCCGGGCCCCCTGCTGAGACAGCCTTCGTCGGCAGCCCGGGCGGGCCAGGCGGCGACAAGCCCGGCGCCCTCGCCCATGACGACTGCGCGCTGTGCTTCAGCCTGCAGCTCGCCAGCAGTACCGCGCTCCCGGATATCGCGCCATTTGCCGCGCCGCCCGAATTCTTCGCGGAGCTCCGGCCGCCGCTGGAACAGCCGCGGCGCGCCGCCAGACCCTATCTTCTCTTCCGTACCCGCGCTCCTCCCGTTCTCTGAGATCGACCGCCAACCAAACCTGACCGTCATGTCCCCGGGCATGACGCGTTCGTCGATCCCTTTGGACAGAGTAAGCTCATGGAGCGCCGCAGCGCCGCTATTCGTGTAACCCATGCTTTTCATCACGCGTTTCTCGCCAGCCTCGCCGCCACCGTCAGCCTCGCTGCGCTCGGCACCGCCGCCGCACTTGCGGCGCCGGCGGCGGGAACGGTCGAGGGCGTCGCGCGCGATGCTGCCGGCCACCCGCTCGCCGGAGTCTCGATCACGCTGCTGGCGCCCGACGGCCACGTCGCCGGCACGGCGGTCAGCGATGCCAAAGGCGCTTATCGCTTCACTGGGCTCACGCCGGGGCAATATTCGGTGAGCGGTGACAAGACCGGCTTTGTCGCGGCGATCGTGCCCGCGACCGTGACCGCCCAGAGCGGCGTCGCGGCTGACGTGCCGCTCGCCGCCGCCTCCGCGGCGACGCCTGCCGCCGCGGCACCCGCCGTCACGGCGCAACAGCCGGAGCAGGAGATCAACATCATCGCCCAGCGCCTGGAGGCGGCCCGGCTCAGCATCGAGCCGCAGATCGGCGCGTCGACCTATACCATCACCAACCAAGCGGTCCAGGCGCAGCCGGGCGGCGAAAACAACTCGCTCGATACGGTGCTCTTGCAGGCGCCGGGGGTCGATCAGGACAATCTGGCCAATGGCGGCATCCATGTCCGCAACGAGCATCTCGGCGTGCAGTACCGCATCAACGGCGTCGTGCTGCCGGAAGGGGTGAGCTTCTTCGGCCAGGGTCTGGGCCCGCGCTTTGCCAATTCGATGACCCTGATCACCGGCGCCTTGCCGGCGGAATTCGGGCTGCGCACCAGCGGCATCGTCGACATCCAAACCAAGAACGGGCTGTTCGCTCCCGGCGGCTCGATCACGATGTATGGCGGCAGCTACGGCACGGTCCATCCGAGCTTCGAATACGGCACCTCCGCCGAAGGTTACAATCTCTACGTCTCCGGCGATTTCCTGCAGAGCGATCACGGCATCGACGCGGTAACGCCGAAATACAACCAGATCCACGACGACACCGAGCAGACCCGCGCCTTCGCCTATCTCGACAAGATCATCAATTCATCGAGCAAGATCAGCGCCATCGGCGGCTATTTCGACGGCCAGTTCCAGATCCCGAACAACCCGGGCCAGCCGGCCACTGTCGCCACCACCGACGGTACCATCAACGGAGTGCCGCTCTCGAACATCAACTCCGCCAATCTCGACGAGCGCCAGACCGAGACCAACCAATTCCTGGTGCTGTCCTATCTGCGCTCGGAGCAGGAGCTCAACTATCAGCTTTCCGCCTTCACCAAATACAGCTCGCTGGACTTCCATCCCGACGCGCTCGGCGACATCGCCTTCAACGGCATCGCCCAGAACACGCAACGCAGCAGCTTCGCCAACGGCCTGCAGGCGGATGGCAGCTACAAGCTCACCCCCGATCACACCGTGCGCGCCGGGCTGCTGCTGACGGGCGAGAAAGTCCAGGCCGATACCAACTCGGCGGTCCTGCCCCTGGTCGATCCCGCCACCAATACCTTCAGCTCGACCCCGATCAACATCATCGACAATACGCAGAAGACCGGCTGGACCTACAGCGCCTATCTGCAGGATGAATGGAAGGTGACGCCGACCTGGACCATCAACTACGGCGGCCGATTCGATGTGGTCAACACCTATGTCATGGGCGATCAGCTCAGTCCGCGGATCAATACCGTCTGGCAGGCGACGCCGACCACCGTCGTCCATGCCGGCTACGCCAATTATTTCACACCGCCCTCCTTCGAGCTGGTGTCGACCGAGACCATCTCCCAATTCAACAACACTTCGGCGCAGCCGGCGGTGACGCAGAACTCGCCGATCAAGCCCGAGCGCTCGCATTATTTCGATCTCGGCGTCACCCAGGACCTGTTCCCGGGCTTCAAGGCGGGCATCGATACCTACTATAAATACGCCCGTGATCTGATCGATGAAGGCCAGTTCGGCGCGCCGGTGCTGCTGACGCCGTTCAACTACCGCTTGGGCATCAACAAGGGTGTCGAGCTCACCACGACCTATGACAAAGGGCCGTTCTCGTATTATGGCAATCTCGCCATCGCGCAGCAGAAGGCCGAGGATATCATCTCGGCGCAGTTCAACTTCACCCAGGAGGATCTCGCGAACGCCGCCGACATGCCGATCAACACCGATCACAGCGAACTGATGGTGGCGTCGGGGGGAATGTCCTATCTCTGGCTGGGGACGCGCTACAGCGTCGACATGATCGCCGGCAGCGGCTTGCGCACCACGCGCAGCGACGGCCCGATCAATGGCGGCACGGTGCCGTCCTATGAGCAGGTCAATCTCGGCGTCTCGCACCGCTTCGCGGATGTGCCGGGCGGCCCGATCACCTTGCGCGCCGATCTCATCAATCTGTTCGACGAGAAATATGTGCTGCGCAGCCAGACCGGCATCGGCGTTTTCGCGCCCGCCTTCGGCCCTCGGCGTAGTATCTATGCCGGGATCACCAAGGAGTTCTGATGGCGTATTCCGAGCCTCAGGCGCCGGTTACGCGGATCGTCGGCATCGCCTTCGTCGTCCTGCTGCATGCGCTTTTGATTTATGCGCTGGTGACGGGTCTCGCCTATCGCGCGATCCAAGTGGTGCGGGCGCCGATCGAGACCAAGATCATCGAGGAGGCGAAGCCGCCGCCCGAGGCGCTGCCGCCGCCGCCACCGCAGCTGGCGCCGCCGCCGGCGGCCTTTGTGCCGCCGCCCGAAGTGCATATCGAGACCCCGCCGCCGCCGCCGCCGAAAAGCACGGCGATCCGGGTGGTGACGCCGACCAAGCCGGTCGCGCCGGCGCCGGTCGCGCCGCCGCCGCCGGTTGCCGTCCCCGTGCGCGTCACGCCGCGGCTCGACATGCAGCGCAGCCAGCAGCCGGAATACCCGGCCGCGTCGCGACGCTTGGGCGAGCAAGGCACGTCGGTGATCGAGGTGCTGGTCGGCGTCGATGGCAGAGTGCTCGAGGCCAAGCTTCTGCAATCGAGCGGCTATGATCGGCTCGATCAGGCCGCGCTCGCCGGCGTCAAAGCGGATTACCACTTCGTTCCCGGCACGGTCGACGGCAAGCCGCAGCCGATGTGGTTCACCTTCAAGTTCAATTGGAAGCTGCAGTGATGATCACGCGTTCGTTGCTCTCCTCCGTTCCTGGAATGGTCATGCGCATGAAAAGGATTCCGACGTCACCTTGCCCGCAGCAGGAAACGATCCACCATGGAGGCACGGAGATCACGGCGAAGCGAAGAATGGCGCGCTTCGCGCGCCAAACTCTTAATCTCCGTGTCCTCCGTGCCTCCGAGGTGAATTCGTACGCGATAGCCCTGGTGGTCGCAGCGCTGGCGCTCGCGCTGCTGTCCGCCGGCGCCGTGGCTCAGACGGCGGCCCCGGCGACACAAACGCCGCCGGCGCCGCAAGTGACCGCCCCGTCCATCGCGCCGGCGGCGACGGAGAGCGCGGCGCCCGCCGCCACGCCGGCGCCGG
>Ga0335073_10012820_pt1 | contig 11758 bp, 13 predicted proteins | sample Lox_Sample_22_FD_207093 | JGI IMG/M metagenome (GOLD analysis project Ga0335073, IMG submission 207093) | Soil microbial communities from Loxahatchee National Wildlife Refuge, Florida, United States - Lox_Sample_2.2 | ecosystem: Environmental > Terrestrial > Soil > Wetlands | place: USA... | reverse complement strand
TTCCTGCTGCGCGCAGCGAGGAGCATCCTGCAATCGTATGAAGGCGGGTTGAACGAGGCGCTGCAGAGCTTTTCTCGCTTGTTGTACTCGTGGGGGATCGACGCAGGCTCGGATCTGGAGCGCCGTTTTGACAGCTTTGCCAACCGTTATCGAGCGCAATTGGAGCGGCTCCTGCTGGATCGAAAGCGGACCACCGTCGATTCCGACTGGGTCCGGTCTGACCTGGAGAACCTGGCGAAAATGTTCGTTGCGGAGACACCCGCGACCAACAACGAAGCAATTGCTTCCTGATTTTATGACTGCGATAGAGAGGACCGAAGACTTTGCTGAAATATGTCGTGGTTGGCGTTGGGGGCTTTCTCGGCGCGATTGCCCGCTACGCTCTCGGAACCTACATCGGCGGGCGCTACGGCGTCCGCTTCCCGCTTGGCACGTTCGTCATCAACGTGAGCGGCTCGTTCCTGATTGGATTGATTCTGACATTGCTCGCCAGGACGACGGCAAGCGCGTATTGGCGTTATTTGATTCCAATCGGCTTTATCGGTGCGTACACGACGTTCTCGACATTCGAGTATGAAACGCTCCGTGCCATACAGGATGGTCAGCTGATGACCGGATTTCTGAATATAGCGCTTAGCCTGGTTATCGGTTTTATTGCGGTCTGGGCTGGCGCCGCCATAGGACGGGTAATGGTATGAAGGAGCAGTTTGTCCCGCTTGCCCCAGACACTTCGATTGTTCAGGCACTCGCCCGTGGGGTCTGTCCCATCTGCACTTTGATGCGCAGCTTTCAGAACGCGATGGTTGAGGCCGCCAATCGTTATCCTGCCACCAAGCTGTGCAACTTTCACGCATGGTCGCTCGCCCACGCTTCTCCCGCGGTGGACGCGGTAACTATCTTGCGCATTATGCTCGAGGAGGCCCCGGTTAGAGAAACATCCGGTCCGACGGAATTGCACCCCTGCGATTGGTGCGCAACGATCCGCGAACACGAGGACGAGAAGTTGGCCGAATACTCTCGCGAGCTTAAGCGAGACAATTTTCGCAATTGGGTAACTCAATACGGAACTGTCTGCCTTTTTCATGGTCGTAGGCTGATCAACACGCTTCCTCCGTCGGAAGCGGAGATGATCCGCGGGATACTTGCCACAAGTCAGGACGAACTGGAGAAGCAGTTGGCGGCGTTCGAAGTGCGAGTGCGCAGAGGAGAAGCAAGAGGTGGCGGCATTCTCGGCCACATAACAGAGTTTCTGGTATCGCAGCGCGGCCTTACGCGATAGGAGGGCAAATGCTAAACACGGGACCCGCTAAGAAAGTAACCGTCTACGTGATGGAAGGCCAGACCTATCACGGGACGGCTTGCTATGCCGCGATCCTCGACTATTTGTTTTTCCGGGGTATCTCCGACGCGACAGTTGTGCGCGGTGTGGCGGGCTTCGGTACCGACCACAAACTGCACACCAGCCGACTGGTCGACCTTTCCGACCAGATGCCAATCAAGATCGAGTTTCTGGAGAGTCCTGAGCGTGTGCAAGAGGTCCTGCCCAAGCTGACGGAGATGGCGTGCCACGGCATTATCGAGGTGCACGATACGACCGTTATACGGCCTATTCCTCCAGGCAAGAAGTTGCAACCGGAGGTTCCACCCACGAAGCTGCAGGCGCAAGCCAAAATGATGCGCATTCTGATCGGCGAACACGACAAATGGAGTGGCAAACCCCTGCACGAAGCCCTGGTGCAGGCTTTCCGGGCAAATGATATCGCGGGCGTCACCGTTTACAGGGGCATACTCGGCTACGGTGCGAATCGGCGCATGCACAAAGATTCAACTTTGAACCTGTCGCACGACGCACCGATTCTGCTGACGGTTGTCGATAGCGAGGAGAAGCTGCGCGCACTCATTCCGGTTCTTGACCAGATGGTGCTGCAAGGCCTGGTAGTGCTTTCCGATGTCGACATTATCAAGTACTCCCATGCCCAGCCGTTGCCGGAGCGAGAGGAGGCGCAGAGATGAAACTTGAGGGTAAGGCCAAGATGCTTCGCATCCACTTCGGCGAAGACGACCAATGGCATGGTCGGCCACTCTACGAGGCAATCGTGGAGCGCTGTCGCAAGCTGGACATCGCGGGGGCCACCGTGTATCGGGGCATCGAGGGATACGGAGCGAGCACCATGATTCGTAGGTCTCACATGCTTCATCTCTCAGCCGACGCTCCGATTCTGGTGCAGATCATCGATACGGCAGAGAACATCCAGCGCCTTCTGCCGGCGCTAGATGAAATGGTGCAAGAGGGATTGATCGCAATGTCGGATGTCGAAGTGATCAAGTACGTACACCAGGAAGGGCGGAGATCCCAGCCGTGACGGCGCGTTTCAACGCTGACCTCATTTCCGGCCAAACCAGGACTGATGCTCGCGGAGGCATCTTCGGCCGCGCTGAAGAACTGGAACACTTGCGTCAGCGACTGGCGCTGCGGCGCCCGTTTCTGTTCCATGGACCAGCGGGCGCGGGCAAGACGCTTCTGTTATCCGCAGTTCTGCCGGACGTTCCGGATATTCTCTACAGCCGCAGCAATCCAAGCCCGCAGGCGCTGTTCCGAACTTTGGCGGAATTGCTTCTGACGGCAGGTCATCCGGTATTCGCAAAATCATGCCCGAATGGATCGGCCTCGCTACAGGCAAAGAGCGCCGTGTCGCTTAAAGGGCTGGTGAGGGACGCAATGCTCAACTCCAGGTATCTTGTCGTCCTCGATCACCTCATGCGGCCATCCCAGGCGCTGGCCGCCTCCATTCGCGAAGTGATGCTGAACTGGTCGGCCCCCGTCATCGCGGTCGCGCGTTCGGCGCACATGGAGGATGTGGGATTCGTGTCGCCGCTGTTCCCCGATCGCAAGGATAAGTTTCCGTTGCCGAACTTCGATCCTGAGGTGGCCGAGCAATTTGCGGCGACTTTCGCGCGTAGAGAGGCTTTGCAAGCCGATAATCTGGGGCAGTTTCTCGCAAGAGTGGTCGAGTACAGTGACGGTAATCCAGGAGCCATGCTGAAAATGATTCGCTTAGGACGCGATCCCAAATATTTTCACGGGAACCAAATCAAGATCACACCGCTTTATATCGACTACAAAATGTCGACGATAAGCGAATGATCGGGTCGGTGGACGTTGCGGAAATGAGCCGCAGATGCAGAATGCAGAAAACATATTCGAGTCGAATCCGGCCCAGCAGACGGCGCCATCGGATGCGCAGGCGCTCTCCCGACTGGCCGAAATTGCCGCAGGACTAGGCGAGCGCTCGGCCGCGGAGGACATCCGCCAGTTGGTCTCCAGAATCAACGAAGGGCGTTTCTTCGTAGCCTGCGTGGGTCAGTTCAAGCGCGGCAAATCCACCTTGCTGGACGCCTTGGTAGGCGAAGAATTGCTTCCTACTGGCGTGGTACCAGTCACGACGGTTCCCACGGTATTGCGCTATGGAACGCAAAGGACGGCGCGGGTTTTGATCGAGGGCAAATGGAAGACGATCCGTCCCGAAGACCTCGGCCAGTATGTCTCCGAGGAACTGAATCCAGAGAACAAGAAGCGGGTAGAAGGTGTGGAGGCGTTCCTTACCTCGCCGTTGCTGGCTTCCGGCATGTGCCTGGTCGATACACCCGGCATCGGATCCGTATTCACGGGCAATACCGAAGCGACCAACGACTTCATTCCGCAGATTGACGCCGCCATCCTGGTCGTGGGCGCCGACCCTCCGATCTCCGGCGAAGAACTGGCGCTGATTGAAGCCGTGGGCGCTAATGTGGACCACATCTTTGTCGTGCTGAACAAGATGGATCGGGTGTCGCTGCACGAACGACAGCAGGCGGGGGCCTTTGCGGCGAAGATGCTGGCGACCCGCCTGAAGAAACCTGTTGAGCGCATTTACGAAGTCAGCGCCCTCAGCAGGCTAAACGGTTCCGGCAACAACGACGATTGGGAGGTGTTGACAGAAGACCTGCAGCGACTGGCCAGCAAGTCGGGGCAGGACATGACCCGCTCAGCCGCCGAACGCGGCGTGCGTCGGTTCTCTGATTCCGTGCGGCGCTCGGTTGAGGAGCGCATTCGTGCGCTAACCGAACCAATTGCCAATTCGGAGCAGCGCATTGCCAATCTCCGTCAGACGGTCAGCCAGGCGGAGCAATCGCTGCGCGATCTCGGAGCGCTGTTTTCCGCCGAGCAGATGCGGCTTTCCAACATTCTCTTGGCGCGGCGGAAGCAATTCTTGCGCGAGGTGTTCCCCACCGCCTTCCAGGAATTGCACCAGGAAATACGCTCGGTGAAGACGACCTTTGGTCCGGCGCTGCGGAGAGAACTGATGCTGATCGCCCAAGGCGTTGCCAGGCGGCATGTGATGCCTTGGCTGGACGGCGAAGAGGCCCATGCTGAAGAGCTCTATACTTCAGTCACGCAGCGCTTTGTGAACCTCGTCAATGGACTGCTGCAAAGGATTTCCGAGGAACAGTCGGCTGATTTCGCTCATCTGCCGAAGTCGCTCGATACTGAACAGGGTTTTCGCACGCGGTCACGTTTTTACTTCCACGATATGATTACCGTCGCGCGACCGGCTTCCCCGCTGCTGTACTGCACAGATGTCGCGATGGGAGCGCTTCACATCCGGCGCTGGTTCCGAAAGGATGCGGAGCACTTTCTGGAGACGCTCCTGGACACCAATGCTTCCCGCGTCCAAGGAGACGCCGAGCAGCGTGTAGTGGACAGCCGGCTTCGCCTGGAATCGGATGTGCGAAAGCTGCTCCGGGAGGTAAGTGCAACTGCCGAGCAAGCTTTGTCGAACGCCAGAGAGGTGATGGCTGCAGGCACAAACGCAGTCGCCACCGAACTGGAGCGGCTGGGCAAGTTGCATGAAGAACTCGGCACACTCGCCGGCGCATCATAGGCTGCGGAGGTCTCCTGGTTTTGCTCAAGTACGGCTTCGAGCCAGGAGGCACCCAGAACAAAATTCAACGAACTTCCTTGCTTCCCCCCGCAATTCCTCGCGAACCGGCAGCTTCAACGAAAGGTCGCCCAGCAGTTGAACAATTAGCGATTGCTGCATCTCAGCCCATCGGATGCCGGTGACGTTTTGTAGCGGGGCCCATGACGCTCTGAAGCCATAAAGCTGACGATAACCGTCCTTATCATCGGAGAAAGAATGTAACTCACTGGCGGTAAGTATTATCTCGGCACCGGAGCTCCAGGACGATTCGTCCCAAAAAAGACGCGATTTGACCAGCTGTCTGGGCGGGACGAAGAAGCGGGCAACAACGGCTGCCGGACTGATGTCCAGCAGCTTTTCGATCTGCTCAAACTTGTAGTCATACGCCCTGCCAAACTCTTCCGGCCGGGAAATTGACTTCCGCACACAGTCGCCTTGGCACAAGCGATGCTTGAGTTCTTGGACGAAGGTCGCTACGTATTTCTGGTCCCGACCATGGAACGGCAAGTGCACTACCCGCCCCGGCGTAAAGATGATCAAGGAGCAAGATGTCAGAAACTTTTCAACTTCAATATGTGAAATCTGTATAAAGGGTATTCTTGTTTTCGAAGGCGCGCACTTTGGGTGTGAATACACAATCAGGTCGTCGGAGTTTAAGAGGAGTAACCTCGGCACGTATCTAGGCTGTTCAAAACGCGGCACAAGCTCCTGCGGCAGGAAAAGGGCCCATTCGAAATCCTCATCAACCGGGAAATCGGCCGGCAATTGCGAACGCTCTCGAATGACGTATGCGAATGCATACGGCCGCGAATCGACCGTCTGTTGGGCAATGCGATCGACGAGCTGATCGCTTTCGGACGCACTCCCAGGCAATCTTGTCGAGCTCTTCCTAACGCGCCGCTGTGATCGCATATTGCTGTTCCAACGATGTTTGGTAAGTGTCAACTACGTCCTTGGGGTTCGCATCCGCAATCACGTGGCCAGCTTCCATCAAAATGGCGCGATCACAAAAGCTGATCGCATAGTCCAGTGAGTGGGTGACAAACAATATGGTCTTGCCCGCAAGGTGAAAGTTCCTGATGCGTTCAATGCACTTTTCTTGAAAGGAGATGTCACCCACCGAAAGCACTTCGTCCAACAGCAGGATATCGGGATCGACTTCGGTTGAAACCGCGAATGCGAGGCGCATATACATCCCCGAGGAGTATTGCTTCACCGGAACGTCGATAAATTCGCCTAAGTCCGCAAACGCCAGAATACCGCCTTCGCGTTCGAGCATCTGGCGCTTGGAGTAGCCCATCAGTAAGCCATTCAAGACGATGTTTTCTCTTCCTGTCAGCTCCGGGTGGAACCCAGCCCCAATCTCAATCAGCGGTGCTATCGTTCCGTTAACCTCAACTCGTCCGGCTGTTGGTTTGTAGACGCCAGCGATGATCTTCAGCAGCGTGCTTTTTCCGGACCCGTTTCGCCCCAGTATCGCAACGGTTTGCCCGCGCGGCACTTCGAATGAAACTTTGTGCACTGCCTCAAAACTGTAGTAGCTCGCTTTATGGCGGAGAAACCTTGTGAACAGTTCGCGCACGGTGTCGGGACGTTCACGGATTACCCGGAACGCCTGCGTCACATGCTCAATCCGGATCGCTGATATAGCACTGCCGCAATTCTCAACTGGTTCTGACCGTTCGGATTCGGGGGGGGACGGAACGCGGGCGTACTGCAAACGATGCCTCCGAAAACAACTCGAGAGGTCATCAGCCGGAAACCTGATTTCCAGCGGTTCTGGCGAACCTCATCGCCCGCAATCATTGGAAAGTTAGCACGATTTGCTATCCAACTGCAAAGCTGTTCCAGTTCAGTTTGAAATGGAGAGCGAGTTCCTCCGTTAAGATAACGGAGCGAACGCATGAAGAAGCAACGGAAGCACTACACGTCGGAAGAAAAAGTCGCCATCCTGAGGCGGCATCTGCTGGACAAGGATCCGGTCTCGAAACTGTGCGATGAGATTGGCCTGAGGGCGACCCTCCTCTACCGCTGGCAGAAGGAGTTCTTGGAGAACGGGACAGAAAGGAGGAAGCTTGAACAATATGACCGGTAACCCTCCCCTCCCTCGCCGGCAGAACTTGCGTTGGCTACTTCGCCAACGCAGCCTCTGGGTCGCACTGCTGTCTTGGGCACTCCTCAGTTTTGCCTTCATCGCACTTTGTCATGGTCCGAGCGGCACGGTCCCCTTGAATCTGCCGCCCAACCAACTCAAGCAGACTCCCCTTGCCCAGGTTATGGATAGCTGGCTGGCGCTTGTCTTTCTCGTGCTGGAGTGCGGCTTGGTGTTCTTTCTCGCCCGCCGGCGCCCGTGGCCTGACCTTGCCCAACGCGCACCTCAGCGCTCCATTGCCCTGCACGAAACCGTAGCCCTATGGGTGTATGCTGCGATCGTCTTGCTCGCAAGCCGCTGGCTTGGCTTAGAAACTTTCGGCGCGGGCATTGCTATGCACCTCAATGGTTCGCTGGTCGGCGCAACGCGTGTCCAGTCTCCGCGTGAGATTTACCTTTGGTCAGCCTACAACTTCACCTTCTTCGCTCTTGTGCCCTACATCGTCTTCCGCATGCGCGGCTACTCAAGACGACAACTCAACCTGAGGTCGGCCAACTGGAAAAATGATACGCTGGTCATCCTGGTTGTCTTAGCCATCGGTTGCCTGACGGACCTCACTGAGCCAAACATATTTCAACTCACTCCACATCAACGCATTGTGGGAGGTCTACTTTCTTTTGTCGTTCATCTCTTTCTGACCGACCTGCCGGTCATGATCCTGATCTACGCTATCCTGTTGCCTCGCTATGCCCGGCTGGTTTCGCCGGCGACCGCCTTCCTGCTTGGCGCCGCCAGTTATCCGGCAATTCACATCTTTGAGACCTTTACCCGCTATGACTCGCCTTACCACTCTCTGATATCGGTGATCTTTGTTTTCCTATTTTTCCTTCCTGCAGGCGTCATGAAGTCATTTCTCACTGTGCGAACCGGAAACGCATGGGTGCACATGTGGGGCTTCCACGCCATCTCGCCCCATGTCACCGTGGATACCCGCCTGGTCGTCCATGACTTCAATATCAGATAGAAGAAGTTTGTCCGCCAGCGTTTCGAGCATCAAATTCAGAGATATGCGGGCGATTGTGGGCGTGTAACGAACCGAGGCTAGTGACAAACCGGAAGTTGAGAACAGCAGGGCGCGGCGGAGCTACAATAATCTTGCCGGGTCAAACGGAAGCTGACAATGCGGGGGACGCAACCATGCCGAGAGATGGCCCGGTGGAATCATCGAGGCGATGGACTGGAGATACGCGGATACGTTCTTGCGCCCCCAAAACCTGCATCGAATCGAAAAACCCCATGCCTAGAAAATTTCCGCCCGAAGGGCGGAATCTAAACTAGCGGAGAGCGCCCTCTCTCTCCCATGTCGGGCTGAACCAACACATAGCCGCACGTCGATTCGAAAATCATTGTTTCTCTTGAGCCTCGTGAGTAATCCGGCTAAAATAGAAACTGACGTTACGGTGAAGGAGTACCACCGTTAACCGCTATCCTGCCTAATGCACCGGGTAGCTGATGACTCCTGACAAGGGGACTTGTCTCGGGAGTTTTCAGAGGTGTCATCCTCACACAACTTCGAGCCTTGTCCTCATACGTCGTCACGGCAACGATTTGCGCGCGCTGAAATGCTGAGCTTCGGTTCGTGCGTCTGGCAGGGCATTCTCCGCACGCTGTTCGTGACAGCCGCTAACTTCGCACGACGAGGAGGGTCATCATGGTGGCCTTTTGTCACAAGTGCTGGACAGAGCTGCTCTCAACCCCGACCGTCTGCACGCATTGTGGTGCGAGCGTTGACGTTTATTCCAGACAATACGAGAAACAATTTGATATCTCTGATCCCGCGAAGTGGTGCGGAGAAACGGGCGCAAATCTGTTGGGTGTTGGGGCATCGGGCTAAGCGCAGCGCCGTTCCGGCTCTTCTCGAATTGCTGCGTGATTCCGACCTTTTTGTGCGCATTGCAGCCATACGCGCGCTGGGAGAGATAGGCGACGACTCTGCGATTTCAGCGATCGAATCAGCCGCCTCCGGAGGCCAACCCGCCGTGCGGGAAATAGCTCGCAAGGCACTCGCAATGTTGGGTGTGCACCAGATGCTGTGATCGACCAATGCAACTGCAGAACCGTGTTTGCGCCCACAAAGCGGTGGTGACGGCAGAGGGAATAGTCAATGTTTGGGGGAATGGAGTCACGCTTTGATCCGCAGCGGCAAATTGAAGCAATCCGCAGCGGCGATACGCGTGCGTTAGCGCGTGCGATCACATTAGTTGAGAACCGCGATCGTGCAGCGGTTCCTATCCTGCAAGCCGCTTTTCCATATACCGGAAGGGCAAAAAAGGTCGGTATCACCGGACCGCCAGGAGTGGGAAAAAGCAGCTTGTCAGGACGGTTGGCCCGTGAGTATTGCGCAAAAGGCTTTCTGGTCGCCGTGCTCGCCGTGGACCCGTCAAGTCCATTCACGGGGGGCGCCATGTTGGGCGACCGCATTCGGATGCAGAGCCACAGTGGCATTTACATCCGCAGCATGGCCACTCGAGGACATATGGGCGGGCTGGCTTCTGCGACGGTGGAAGTCATCGACCTTCTTGACGCCGCCGCTTTCGATCGCATCCTGGTCGAGTCGGTCGGGGCGGGACAAGACGAGGTCGAAATAACCTTTGCGGTTGATGCTCTATTGCTCCTCATGGCGCCAGGACTCGGCGATTCGGTGCAATTGCTGAAATCGGGTCTCAATGAGGCTGCGGACGTCTTCGTACTCAACAAGTGCAATGATCCAGCCGTTGAAGACCTCGAACGGGAGGTACGCGCAGCATTGGAGTTGGCTTTACAGAACGGACGATGGAGGATTCCCGTTGTCCTCACGAACGCTATTACGGGTAACGGGGCGGTTTCGCTACTCGAAATGATTGAGGCCTGCCTCGGGTTTCAGGAACAAACCGGCAACTGCCGGACGAGGTCCATCGAGCGATGGAAAATGCGGCTGTTGCATGGCATTCGCGAAGCCATCGAGCGTCGAATGCTGGCGGATGACTTAGGGGCTCGCATTGCCGCTTACGCCAAGCAGGTGGTGGATGAGACCGCCAATCCCTACGAATTGGTACACGCGTTAATGGCAGAGATTGCGGCATCCGCGAAGGACTACAACGTTGGGGCGCGTCAATGAAGCTGAGAACCTCGACCCCAAGTCAGCGCGGCTGGGATGGCATTTTCGGCCGGGATAAAGACCTGGCAGAACTTCGTGCGCGGCTGGAGATGCGCCAGTCTTTCGTTTTGCACGGACCACCAGGTGCGGGCAAAACGTTTCTGCTGCGGCACGTTATCGCTTCGCTCCCCTGGGTGTTGTATTGCGGGGAAACATCGAACTCACAAACGATGTTCCGAGAACTCGCGGCTGAACTGGTACGCGATAAGAACCGCCAAGCCCTTTCCAGGCTCGGCCGGGGCGGCATAGGGCTCCGGCGCAAATCGGCAATCGCTCTGCGAGGCATTGTTCTGGAAGCTTTGCACCAAGAACGCTATTCCGCCGTTCTGGACCATCTTCGATGTCCGTCCGCGGCACTCGCGTGCGACATCCGTGACCTCATGAATTGGGGGAACACGAGCGTCATCGCAGTTGCTCGATCAGCACACATGGAAGAGATGGGGTACATCGCCTCGTATTTCGCGCTTCGATCGGAGCGGATGGAACTCAGGAACTTCGATGATAAGGAAGCCTTAGCTTTTGCCGAGCACCTCGCCCGGCAGACTGCGCTGTATGCGAGCAATCGTGAGGACTTTCTCAGCAAGGTCGTGCAGTTCTCGAATGGGGCTCCGGGAGCGATCGTTACCATGATTAACATGGCATCTCTCCCACAATACCGCAGTGGAGATCACATCAAAGTCTCGCCCCTTTACATCGATTCTCGATTGGCTTGGCATGCGGCGAATGCCTATTAGGTGTTGGTGGAGCGACTATGTCCATGAGAGCGGTAGTCTCAGACCAGGCGGTGGGTATCAGCACCCGTTTTCTGGAGAATGTCATCTCGGGTTATGACCGCGATGACTTCATGGTGCGTTTCTGGGACGGCACACGGTGGGGCAACACCCGTAATCCGAGCTTTGTGCTGGTGCTGAACTATCCTGGATCGCTACGGCAGATGTTTTCCGCGGCCAGCGAGCTATCGTTCGGAGAAGCTTTCGTCAACGGCGATTTTGATCTGGAAGGCGACATCGAAGCTGCATTTGCGCTTGGGGACTTCTTGCTGCAGCGCGAACAGAGCTTACCGGAGCGGATGCGCATCGGCGCGTTACTGTTGACGCTGCCAGCGGGAGCGCGCCCCGAAGCAATCGGAGGTGCTCGCCTGCTCGGCGCGGTGCATTCGAAGGAGCGAGATCGCTCGGCGATTTCCTACCATTACAACGTTTCCAACGATTTCTACGCGCTGTGGTTGGATCGGAGGATGGTGTACTCCTGCGCCTATTTCGAGAGTGGTCTGGAAGGCATCGACCGAGCCCAGGAACAAAAGCTGGACTACATCTGCCGGAAACTACGTTTGCAACGAGGCGACCATCTGCTAGATCTGGGCTGCGGATGGGGAGGTTTGATGTGCTATGCCGCACTGAAATTTGGCGTACAGACCTTCGGAATCACCCTGAGCCAACCTCAGGCAGAGCTTGCCCGCGCTCGCTTCCGCGAAGCTGGAGTAACCGGCAGGTGCATCGTGGAGGTTTG
>Ga0335073_10012819_pt1 | contig 11758 bp, 10 predicted proteins | sample Lox_Sample_22_FD_207093 | JGI IMG/M metagenome (GOLD analysis project Ga0335073, IMG submission 207093) | Soil microbial communities from Loxahatchee National Wildlife Refuge, Florida, United States - Lox_Sample_2.2 | ecosystem: Environmental > Terrestrial > Soil > Wetlands | place: USA... | reverse complement strand
CGAGGGTTTCCGGTTGAGGATACGGCCGGCATAATCCTGACCTTCCGCAGTGGCGCCATCGGTACGGTCTCTATCTCAGACGCAGCCGCGGCGCCATGGAGCTGGGAATTAACCTCCGGTGAAAACAAGGCCTATCCGCGTACGGACCAGTTCTGCTACCTGATTGCCGGAATGGAGGGCTCGCTCTCGATCCCGCAGCTGGAGGTCTGGCGCCACGGAAATGGTGGAAATTGGTGGTCTCCAATTCATGTGGAGAAGAGCATTTTCCCCGGCGAGACTCCGAACCCCCCGCAGCTACACAGTGACCCAATGACGAACCAGCTTCGTCACTTTTGCGAAGTGGCAAGAGGCACGGCTAAGCCGCTGCTCGATCTAAGGGGGGCCGCAAGGACACTCGAAGCGACGTTGGCCGTGAAGAAGTCCGCGGCGACGGGAGAAGTGGTGTTTCTTTCCTACGGGTCCTGAATCACCCGCTGCTCGCACGGTGGTGGAGGCCCAACTTGTTCAACGCTACTGTTCCCATAGAGGCACGATTACGAAGCGTTCACCTGGCGGGCGATGAAGGCCTTCACTACGTCCCGTGCGTGATCGGTTTGTGGCCCCGGCTGCGCAACCCACTCGTGCTCGCAACCCTTGAACAGCTCGTACTGGATATCGCCGCCGGCATCTCTATAGCTCTGCACGAATTTCTCTTGTACCGCCGGGAGAACGTTGTCGTCGAGGGCACCCTGCATGATCAGGAATGGCACCTTTGTGATGGTCTCGTGCCGGTCGAGGATCTCCTGCGGATTGCTTTCGTGGATCGTGTCCCAGGGGACGAAGAACGTCTTGTTGTTCTTGATCATCGCGCTGCGCTTCCGCTTCTCCGCATTCTGGTAACGGGCGAAGGTGTTGCTGATGGGCGAGCGCATCGCGACGTAGGCGACTGCGGCGTCGGCGCTCGGTGCTTCCCGCAACGGAATGGCGTTGTACCGCGGATCCCGCGGCCGCATGGCGAGCAGCTCCGCAACATGGCCGCCGCTCGAACTACCGTAAACGCCGATCTTCGCCGGGTTGCCGTTCCATGCCGCCGCTTTCGTTTTGAGCCAGCGGACCGCAAAGTTGGCATCCTGCACGCACGCGGGATACGGTGATTCCGGCGCGAGCGTCAGATCGACGGCGACGACCAGCACGCCGCTTTCGGCGATCGCGCGATCCATCGGTTCTTCAGCCTTGCGGTCTTTTGCGTTCCACGCGCCGCCGTGAAGATCGAGAACGGTTGGAAACGGCCCCTTTCCCACCGGCTCATAGATGCGGGCCAGCAGTTGCCGTCCGGCGTTGTTGCGGCGATACTCGACTTCGGTGACTTTAAGGCTGAATTTCGCGGCGGGATCATAGCCCGCCGCGGCCAGGTCGACTCCGGCGGCAACGCCGAGGAAAGACATGCCCTTTATAAAGTCCCGTCGTCGTAGACATTCCATTTTATCCTCCCTAAGTGGCTCATCTGTACTTTACTCTATTGCCTCGTCCGCCAAACAGCGTGGAGCACGGCCTTTTTGGCAGCGTACCCTCACGCAACGCCTGGAATCCACCCTCGATCTCCGCCGTTTGCGGCCAGGTGTCCCGTAATTGACCAGTAATTTCCGCGATCAGCTGGTCGCGGCCCCATTGAAGCGGACCGTAGCCATTCCCTCGCGACCAGTTTGCTGTTCCGATTTACGTTCCAGATCCCGCCGGCCTATTCAAAGATTTTCCCGAAATCCGCATCCGCCATTTCTCGGAACGCTTTATCCACATGTCCCGGATTCCGCAGTCTGCGACGCGGCAATCCAGATTAATTCGCCAGCGGATCCGGTCGAATCTGAAAATGGACCACCTTGGGATAGGTACCCTTCCCGGTCTCGCTATGAAAAGGTGTGCGCGTGCCCCAAGTGGTCCACACGCCTTTGCCCTTCCAGCCGGCTTTCGGATCGTCGATGCGGCCGTCCATTCCTTTCGCGAAAAATCCCAGCGGATAAGGCACGCGGAGGATCACGAATTTCCCGTTCACCAGCGCGATCAGCGAATCCGAGTCGTTCCCGGTGATGATCGGCGTGTTTCTTCCGAGACCCAGCGTGTCGAACTGGTCCACCCAGTCGTAATAGTGCGAATCCACGCTGCCCGAATCCGTCACGTTCTTGAACCTCGGACCGGGCGTTTGATACAGCGTCCACCCTTCCGGACAGTGCTGGCCGGTCGCCGCCGGACCATTCAGCGGACCTTGGCATTTCCGCCGGTCGAAGCTGGCAAGATGCCCGCTTCCCAGCGCCACCCACGCCACATTATTGCGGTCGATATCCATCCCACGCGGCGAAAAGCCCCACACCGGAGCCTTCGGATGATTGAACGGCACCTCATAATATTCGGCGAGCGTCGTTGCCGGCGGATTCGGTCCGGGATTGATGCGCACGATTCCGCCGGGGAAACCGAGCACGGTGCCCCACACCATTCCGTCCGTGCCGATCGCCAGACCGTAAAATGCCGCATTCAGGCGCGTGTCCTTCTTGGGATCCAGCGAGACGTTCAGTGCAGCAGATATGCCCAGGCTTTCGCCGCTCGGGGCCGTGACCACGCGCTGCTCCGCTTCGATATAGTCGTCGCGCTTGCCGTTGCCGTTGGTGTCGAGAACCAGCGCGGTCCATCCCTGCGACTTCGCGGCATCGCGCGTCTGATCCCACATTTTCGTGTTCAGCCATCCGACCACGCCGCCTCCGCCGCCGCTGCTGGTCCACAAAGTATTATTCGCGTCTTCGGCGAACAGCAGATGATGCGTGCTGAAACAGGTGTCGATCATTTCGGTTTTTCCCGTTCCCGGATCGTACACCGCCAGTTGACGGCCGGAGCGGTCCACCGGCGTGAGCTTCGCCGAGATCAGATTCGAACCGGCCTTGCAGAAAGCCGGATTATCCGCAGCGCGGATGCGCGAGGTGTACCACAATCGGCCCCGCTGATCGAACATCGGATTGTGAACCGTGGCGTGGCTATCCCAGATCGCCTCATCGCCCCAGATCGCCGACGGCATCAGCGGCTTGGGCTGACCCGGCGTGTCTGCATCGCGATATGGAATGTTCACGCGGCTGAGCGTCGCGTGCACCGGATCGAGAACGGGCAAAGAATCGCGGCTCTCTTCCGGCGAGCCGTAGATCAGGCCGTTTGCGTTCACATGCGGATTGCGCTTGTCAGTGGAGATTTCATCGTGCAGATACGTTTTGGGGTCGGCCCAATCCCACTGCGTGATCACCACGTTGCGCTCGATTCCTTGCGGGCGCGGCGGGACTTCGAAGGGAAGCTCGCCGTGCGCAATTCGTGTGGTCCAGTCGGCGAATTCCGCCGCCGCGCGCTGCGGCCCGAGCTGATTCATTCCGCCCACCATCGCGCTGCCGGCCTGTCCGGATTGAATCCGGCGCAGCCAGGCCTGCGCCGGCGAATCGACGTTGGCAAACAGCGCGGGAATCGTCCGCGTGTATTGGTTCCCGAGTTGATGGCAGGATTCGCAGCTATCGGTCTTCACCAGATGAATCCACTGGCCCTGATTCTTCACATTGGGCGAAATTCCGTTGCCGGATGGGCCGGTGCCGGGAAATTCGCTCTTTTCCGGAACCTTCATCAGCGAATACCAATAATTCGCCGGATAATACTGCGCCGCCGTCCTGGCATCGGGCGCGACAGAGGGTTTCAGGTCCAACCGCTTGCCCGGTTCCGTCTTCACTTTGGGCGAATCCACCAACCCGTAGCCACGCGCCCACACGGTGTATTTAGCCTGCGGAAGATCGGGGATCAGGTATCGGCCGCGATCGTTGGTGACTACTTCCTTGATGTAGCGCGTCGGCAAATCGGTGGTCTCCGCGATCACCCAGACGCCCGCTTCGGGACCCTTGGCGCTGGAGACCACGCCGCCGATGTCGTTGGTCTTGATATTCACCGAGGCATTCGGCTGCGCATTCAGATCAGTCCGTATTGCGATCAGGCACCAGGCGATGCTGATGACCGCCCCTCCAGCCAAATATAAAAGCTTGAAATTCCGCATACCACACCCCCATCTGGCCCGGCACAGCGGCACCAGAATCCGACGCGGCGAGCGATTGCGGATTCCGGTGTTACCGCCCTCTGCCGATCTCGGACGTAGTATATCCCGAACTTTTTCCTGGTGCCGGAGTCTGGTCCCAGAGTAGTTTGCATTGCCCCGGAATAAGAAAAATCAATACGCCTGCCCGCGCCTGGTTGGCGCTTTGAATGGCACCCGCACTCACCGCAGCCGCATCCACTACACGTATTCGAACAGAGCTGATCGCGACGAAGATGGGGCCAGCGAAAAAGGTCCCTCGAGTACAACCACTACTGTCAGCCGCCCTTCGCTATACTTGACCCGGACTTATGGCGAGCCGCCTCAAAACGTTCTGGCGTCGCATTACGGACGGAATCGCTATTCAGCAGCTCTGGGCTGAATTTCACGCCGAATCCCGCGCCAGCTACGAACTGTACGCCAACGAGGTCCACTGGACGCGGGCCGAGGGGGAATCGCGGTGGAGACGATTCTGGCGTGTTGTCCGGGGCCTGTTCTGGTCGATGATGATGAAGCTGTCTCCCGGCCGGCGCGTGCTTTTCCTTATCTCTCTGGTGCTTCTGTTTTTTCCCGTGATCAGTGTGAACACCGGCGACAATCAATTCGACACGGATGGCTTGAGGTTCTTCGGCGGGATCGGGCTGTTGGTCCTGCTGGCCCTGGAATTGTCCGACCGCGTGACGATGAAGCGAGACCTGGAGATTGCGCGCGAGATTCAGAGCTGGCTAATGCCGGCTGCGGCTCCCGAGGTTCCGGGCGTGGACATCGCCTTCGCGACGCGGCCAGCCAATACGGTCGCGGGGGACTATTATGATGCATTCTTCCGCCCCGCCGCTCCCGAGCACGAGGAGCGTCTGCTTTTGGTGGTGGCGGACGTCGCCGGAAAGAGCGTTCCAGCGGCCCTGTTAATGGCTACGCTGCAAGCCAGTCTTCGGACACTGGCTGCGCTCCCGGGTTCGCTGCTGGAACTGGTGGGACGCCTCAACCAATACGCCTGCGCCCAGAACTTGGGAGGGCGGCGATTCACCACGGCATTTCTGGCTGAGGTGGAGCCCGCCACTGGACGTCTGTGCTATGTGAACGCGGGACATAACTGGCCGGTGCTACGGCACGCTTCAGGAGCCATCGAGCGGCTGGAGGCCGGAGGCTTGCCCCTGGGCATCACACCAAACGCAAAATATGAATGCGGTAGGACGGCTCTGGCCGCAAAAGACCTGCTGCTGATCTTCACGGACGGCCTGGTGGAGGCGGAGAACGATCGGGAAGAGGAATACGGAGAGCCGCGCATGTTGGGAATTCTTGCCGGAGCGGCCGGAACCGCGAGCGATGTGCTCAAGCAGCTGATGTCATCCCTGGACGCGTTTGTCGGTTTGACCCGGCAGCACGACGATATCACCTGCCTGGTCTTGCGAATGTTCGAGCCGGGCACTGGCGGGATTGGTTAATCCGTGCGTGGCGGTTGCGAGTCTAGGTGAACGTCCGAACAGGCCGCTCGAACGGTGGCGCGGCTGTGGCGGGGTCGTTTTCCGGCAGAAAGTCGCGCACGCCGGAGAAGAGAAAATACCGCCGAACGACTCCGGCGGCGCGAACGGATCGAGATGGGTGGTGATCAGGACTTGACCGAGCAAGTTCGCTCTCCATCTTCGCCCTTGGTGGACGTGGACGTGGACGTCGCGCCGCGCGGGCCGCCCGGTCGAATCCAGTACAACGATTTCGCCGTCGAGGATTGCATCGCAATTCAGCGAACGAAGCGATTCCCAGCACGTCCGGCACCGCTCCGTTAGACGAATCCATTACGCCCCTCGTCGAAGCGGGAGCTCCGAGGTCGCCTTTGTGGCGAGCGGCACGTAGTAGTCGCCCGAAGCAAACAATGCATTGACGCGCAGCGGACCAGCGATGCCCACGGGAACCTTGATGGTGCCGATGAGGTGCTCGATGTTGGATTGATATTGTTCCGTGGAATCGAGGGCCGCTGGGTCGGCCAGCGCGCTTCGCACTTCCGGCGATGCGTTCAATAAGGCGAGCCGCCGCTCGATGGCGGCGCTGGTTGCCAAGCTCCCTCCGGGAACGCGAGGCGCCGGAGCCTCGACGCGAGGCCGAAGACGCTCCTGCCACTCCTCGATATTGTTCGACCGGAGCAACGACCCGACGAAGGTCAGCACTCTGGCGTGTTCAATCGGCCGCGACCTCCGTGCGCTGCAGATCGGCGACGGAAACCAATCCATTGGATTGCCGGTTTGGGTCTTAATCTTCACAGATCGACCAAGCGGCTGCCAAGTGAACCCGCCTTGAAAGAACCTCGACCTCAGCGAAACATTCTCACGTCAAACTCAAACGGTTCTGGCTCGTCGAATCTGATCTTGGCAAAATCCGGGTGGGCCGGATTCAACAGCACATTCCATTCGCGCCGAATGGCTGCGGATGGCACGAGCAGAAGAGTAGTCTTTCCTCCGCGAATCCACTCGTCTCCAAACAGGTGCAGAGATTCGTCTCTAGTTTCGTGCCAGCGCGGCGGGAGAGTCTTCGGATCGAGCCTGGAAATCTCAAGAGCGTCGGGGATCTCCCCTTCGATTGCCACCAGGTCGGCCGGCCTTAGATTCGGTTCCAGGTTCACGAAGGTTTCTACAGCAGCAAGCGCCAGCGAAGTCGTGAAGCGCTATCAGGTCGCTCGCCGGAACGAGAAGTCCAGCCCGAAGACGATCAACACGAAGTGGCGATGATGCTGCGGCTCTGTGGCGAGCAGGGCGAGATGATTCGATCGCGGCTGAAGCATGAGAAGGCGCTGAAACCGCGTGTCGATCCTTCCCCCGGCAAGCCATTCTCACCCGAGGAGCAGGAGCGCATGTTGGCCGTGGCGCGACAATCCACTGAATGGGCGCGGTCGGCCTGCGCGCGGCGACGGCGCGGCGAAAAGCCCAGGAAGGGCGATCGGCAAGGCGGGTCGCCTTCCATCTACCCTGCCCTGGTGCTGGCGCTGAATGGTGGCATGCGCGACTCCGAGATAAAGCGCCTGACGTGGAGCCAGATCGACTGGAATAAGAAGATGCTCACGGCAGGCCGGTCACAGACGGACGCCGGGAGTGGCCGTACGATTCCGCTGAATGGAACACTGCTCGTTGCTCTGCTGGAGCACACCCGCTGGTATGCGAAGCATTTTGGTGCGGCAAGGCCGGATTGGTTCGTATTTCCCGGCGGGAGCCGGTTCCCGAAGGACCCGGCGCGGCAGATCGGATCGCTAAAAACTGCATGGAACAATGTCCGCAAGAAGGCAGGCGTGACTGGACGCTGGCATGATAACCGGCATACGGCCAATCACTGAGCTGGCCGAGAATGGCGCTGGCGACGAGACGATCATGGAGATTGCGGGCCATGTCTCCCGGCAGATGCTCTCGCGGTACGCGCACATACGGACGGAAGCAAAGAGGAAGGCGCTCAAAGAGGTGGAGCGGAAACGGGCGGCGGCGAGGTAGCGCGTCCAGAAGGTTAGTTAGCGCGCTGATTCAACAGGTGACGACGCGACAGGCGTGTAGCCTATTCTATTCGTAACGCAGAGCCTCAATCGGGTCCATATAAGCCGCTTTCCGCGCCGGGTAATAACCGAAGAAAATTCCAACCAGGCCAGAAAACAGGAACCCGACGACGATTGCGGTAATGCTCACCACGGTCGACCAGTCCGCAAAGTAGGAGATTAGGAAACTCGCGACAACTCCCACTGCTACTCCCGCTGCTCCGCCGGCAACCGATAACGTGACAGCTTCCGCCAGGAACTGAGCGAGGATATCGGTGGTCTTCGCGCCGACAGCCTGCCGCAGCCCGATTTCACGGGTTCGCTCGGTAACGGAAACGAGCATGATGTTCATAATCCCGATCCCACCGACGATCAGCGAAACCGATGCAATGGCGGCCAGCAGAATCGACATGACGCGCGCCGAATTTTCCTGGGCACGAAAGACTTCTTCCATGTTGCGGATGGTGAAATCGTCGTCTTCATTCGATTGCAAATGATGGCGCTGCCGCAACAGGCTGGCCATCTGCTCCTGCGCGTCCTCGGTGCGGCCCTCCTTAGCCTGAACCATGATCGAACCGACCGCGGCATAATTGGCCTGGCTCACGCCGATAACCTTCTTCTTCGCTGTGCTGATCGGCATGAGAATCACGTCATCCTGATCCTGCCCGCTCGGTGACTGACCTTTGGGAACAAGTGTTCCGATGATCGTGAACGAAACCGTCCTGATGCGGATGCTTCGCCCCACCGGATCTTCGCCGAAGAACAGGTTATCGATTACGGTCTTCCCCAATAACGCGACGCTTGCCGCTGCTTCAACATCGGCGTTCGTGAACGGCTGGCCCTCGGCGACTTCGATATCACGGATCGCAAGGTAATCCGGCGTCACACCTAATACCTGCGTGCCCCAGTTACTGTTGCCATACACTGCCTGCACCCCGCCGCGAACCGCGGGCGTCGCCAGCGCGACCCCGTCGCATTCGCGAACGATCGCACGGGAATCGTCTTCCGTCAAGGTTTGCGCGTTACCGGTGCCCATTCGGATTCCAGAGCTGGTGAGGCTTCCTGAAAGCACCACGATCACATTGCTGCCGATCGATGCGATCTGCTGTTTGATGCGCTCTTCCGCGCCCGAGCCGACTCCGACCATCGCGATCACCGCTGCCACGCCAATAATGATTCCGAGCATGGTCAGCGCGGAGCGTAACTTATTCACGCGCAGCGCGTCGAGGGCGATCGTCACGCTGTGAACGAGTTTCCTCATAGAATTGTCCCCACAACTTCGCGATGAAGGTCGATGGACGCCTGGCGCGGCTGTTTCACGGGCTCATCGCGGATGACAAGTCCGTCTTTGAATGTGAGAATTCTCTGTGCGAAACAGGAGATATCGGGTTCGTGCGTCACCAGCACGATCGTGATTCCGCGTTGCCGATTCAGAGCCTGGAAAATCGCCATGATTTCGACGCTGGTCTTCGAATCGAGTGCTCCCGTGGGCTCATCCGCCAAAATGAGCTGCGGATTGTTGATCAGGCTGCGCGCGATCGCTACACGCTGTTGCTGCCCTCCAGAAAGCTGGCTCGGATGATGACCGGCGCGATCCGCCAAGCCGACGATCAACAGCGCGGCCATCGCGCGTTCTTCCGCGTCAGCGGCATCCTCGCTGTAAAGCAGTGGCAATTCCACATTCTTAATGGCCGTCGTGCGTGGCAGCAAGTTAAATTGTTGAAAAACAAATCCGATCTTCTTGTTGCGAATTTCGGCGAGTTCGTCGCGTTCCATCTCTCCGACGCTGACGCCATCCAAGTAATACGAGCCCGACGTCGGACGGTCCAGGCAGCCGAGAATATTCATGAACGTCGACTTCCCTGAGCCGGAAGGTCCCATAATCGCGACGAAGCTACCTCGTTCGATGAGCGTCGATACGCCACGTAGCGCATGCACTTCTACCTCACCGAGGAGGTAGGTCTTGGTGAGGCCGTCAACGCGGATCAGTTCTTCCGGCACGGCAGTTCCCCTAAAAACCGATCCGCCGCGTTCCGCCGGTTTGCGGTTGAGAGGCAGTGGCGGGCTGAGCCCCCTTCATCCCCACGATCACTTCCTGGCCTTCCTGGAGCGGACCCTCAAGCACTTGCACGTAATTCGGATCGCTGATGCCGAGCTTCACGCGAACCGCTTTTGGCTGACGGCGATCGGGCACGTACACGACCTGCTTCTCATCGGATTGGCCAGGGGATCGTGTCGGCAAGCTTTTCGCTGCTGTCGCACGCGGATGAAACCTCAGCGCGGACTTTGGAATTCGCAACGCGTTCGACGCATGGCTGGTAAAAATAATGGCGTTCGCGGTCATCCCGGGAAAAAGCTTCAACTCCGGATTCGAAACCGCGATCACCACGTCGTAGGTAATCACGTTCGATACGTTGATTGGCGCCTCTCGAATCTGCCACACCTTTCCGGAAAAGACCTGACCGGGGTAGGCATCGACCGTGAAATCCGCGCGTTGATCCAGCCGAATCGCGGCCATATCCGCTTCGCCGACATTCGTGTCGACCTGCATTTTGGTGAGGTCTTGAGCAATGAGAAAAATTACAGGCGCCTGGAACGACGCGGCCACCGTTTGGCCCACGTCCATGTTTCGCGATTCGACCGTTCCATCGACCGGCGCGGTAATTCGTGTGTGATCCAGATTCAGTTGCGCCTGGGCCAGCGCGGCTTTGTCCTGCTCGGCGGTCGCTTGCGCTTCCTGCACCTGCGCCTGTGCAACATCAACCGCTTTCTTGGCCGATTCCGCCGCGGCCTGCGCCGAATCCACGGCAGCCTTCGCCGCATCCACACTCGCGACCGCCTGATCGTAGGTCGCTTTGGCGGTATCGTAATCCTCCTGTGAGGTGGCGCCCTGCTGAACGAGAACAGCGCGACGGTCCATTTCGACCTTCCCTAGGTCCACCGCGCTTTGCGCTTTTACCAGGTTCGCCTTCTGGCTGACAACGTTCGCGAGCGCGCTCGCCAAGTCCGACTGCGACTTCGCGAGCGAGGCTTGCGCCGTTCCAACGGCAGCTTTCCCCGAGTTGTAAGTCGCCTTTGCCTGATCGACGGCCGCCTGAAAAGGCGCCGGATCGATGAGAGCCACGAGTTGGCCTTTTTTCACTTTGGTGTTGAAATCGGCATAAAGAGCCATAATGTTGCCCGAAACCTGGCTCCCGACCTGTACCGTGATGACTGCGTTAAGATTTCCCGTGGTCGTTACGGTGCTCTCAATGTCGCCCCGATCGACGCGTGCGGTCAGATATTCAACTGTCGGGAGATTCCAACGATAGATCAAGATTACGGCGACGATACCTACGATCGACCCAACCAGCCACCAAAGCCATTTTTTGATCTTTGTTTTCTTAACCGGCCTCCGCGGCTCCATCGAGGCAGGCGCAATGCTTGCCCTTGCCGAAGCAGCAACTGGTTGGCTGGCGATCGCCATTTCGAACCCCGAAGCTAAACTACTGCACGTATCCTGCCTCGCCAACCATCAGTCTCGCTGAGATGAATCAAGAGGTTGCGTGGTTCTGCGCCGACGCCCTGGGCGCTTTGGCGCAATTACCCTTCCTGCCATCCGAATGCGGGTGGTTCCTGTTCACCGGCGGCAGCCGCTTCCCGAGATTCGACGAGGCAGATCAACTTCCCTGACCGCCTGGGATCATGTCCGCCAGAAAGCCGGCGTTTTCGGGCCGCTCGCAACGATAACCGGCATACGTTAATCACTGAACTGCCGGAGAATGGCGCCAGATCGAGGTTACACGATCCCGCGTACGGATCTGCTTATCCGACCACAGCCGCGGTTTGCCGGGCACAAACGAAGCGCCGTCCACCGCGCGCTTTGTGGGCTTGGCCGGGGATTTCTTCGAGGCGCTTTTTCGCGGGTGCGACGTTGCTCGCCTGTTGGGCAACATCCGCGCTGGACCGCCACCCAGACCCGCGCGACCGGCACTTTCCGGTTCGTGAACTTCTTCATAGGTCGATTGCGCCCGCGGGAAACGCCCCAACGCGCCGGGTGTATACCGCCTCTATCGAGAGCGATTTCCGCCATGGGCTGCGCAAACTTGAGTTGGTTTGGGCCGATGGGAGCGGAGTAGCCAAATCGGCGCGAGAATGCTCTGGGATTCCCGGTCGGTCGTGGGAACGTT
>Ga0335073_10012817_pt1 | contig 11758 bp, 11 predicted proteins | sample Lox_Sample_22_FD_207093 | JGI IMG/M metagenome (GOLD analysis project Ga0335073, IMG submission 207093) | Soil microbial communities from Loxahatchee National Wildlife Refuge, Florida, United States - Lox_Sample_2.2 | ecosystem: Environmental > Terrestrial > Soil > Wetlands | place: USA... | reverse complement strand
CCGTGAATTCATATCCCTTTTAAGCAAGTTTAACCCTAATAATCTTGTGAATCGTTCCGGACGAGTGGTTCAATTGCCGGTCGTTCTGTTTGGCATTTGGCTTGCCGGTTCTGACATCGGCCGGACGGCGGAAACCAATCCACCAGCGGCAACGGCACCGCCACGCTCAGCACGTCGGTTTCCAACATGACCTATCAATGGCTTAAAAGCGATTGGTTGAAGATTCCGGCTGCAACCCGCCCGACGTTCAGTATCAGCAATGCGGGTCCGAATGACGTGGATACTTACACCGTGACGGCCAGCCCGGGCACCAACAGTCAGGGTGTGGACAGCGCTCGCGCCACGCTGGAGATCGGCCCCTCGCTCTCCTTCCGGAAACCCGAGTTGGTGATTCACGGTTTATACGCAGGCGGGCGGTCATTTGCTTCCCGCCGCCAGGTTCAGCTCGGCAGTTGCGGGTTTCCCGTCAGTGGCCGCCGGCAGCATCAACAGCCAGCTTCTCAATAATTACAACTCGTTGACGACGCAGAACGAACCAACCACCAACCGCATCGGCGGATCTCCCCGATGGTATCTCCTGACGGCGGCGACCAACGCGACTCTGGAGATTGATACCGAGGGCAGTAACGTGCGCACCATGATGGAGGTTTATACCAATTTTCTAAACTCGCCTTTCTGGTCCACCGTCGCCAGCGATGTCGCCAGCGCACCGGACGGTCAGAGTCTGGTGCGCTTTTCGGCCGTCTCCAACGCCCCCTATTTGATCGAGGTGGGCGGCGACGATGGCGTGCAGGGAAACAGCATCTATATGAACTGGCGGATGGGCATCCTGCCAAATACGGCAAGCTCGGTGCAAATTTTGGCGCTCACCAATGGCCAGCCATTGCTGCTAATAGCCGGTGAAAATGCCAATGTCACCGAACCGATCGCCTATCAATGGCAACTGAACGGTACAAATATTCCCGGCGCCACACTCTCGGATTTTCAACTGCCCGGCATCCTGTTCAATCAATGTGGCGATTACAGCGTCGTGGTGAGCAATTTGATGGGCGCCGTAACCAACGCCATTGCCCTGGTCACGGTGGATTCGGCCCTGAAAATCGAGCTGGATTCCCCCACCCAACCGGCAAGCGCCCGGCTTAGCGGCAGCGCGCCGGAGGCCACCGTGCTCCTGCTGAGCACCAACCTGGCTTCGTCCTTGTGGTCGCTGCTCTCCACCAACCCGCCCCCCCTGCTCCCGGTGAGTTATCTCGACACCAATTCCGCCGGTCGTCGGCAGGGTCTCTATCGTCTGGAACCGTGGCCATGGATTGGGCCCGGGTTCCGGCTCTCAATTTCCGCTTTGCAGTTCCGCCGCAAAACTTAAACTGTTCCCATGACAATACCCGGATTTCCGATTTATCGCCCGCGGCGACTGCGGCAGTCGCCGGCGTTGCGACGGCTCGTGGCCGAAACGCATTTGAACGTGGACCAACTGATTTTGCCGTTGTTCGCGCGTTTCGGCAAGGGAGTCCGCCGACCCATCGAAGCCATGCCGGGTGTCTTCCAGCTTTCGCCGGACGAAGTCGTCCGCGAAGCGGCGCGCGCCCAGGCCGCCGGCGTTCCGGCGATCTTACTCTTCGGCGTTCCCGACCGGAAGGATGCCCGGGCTTCCGGCGCTTACGCGAAGAATGGCATCGTGCAACAGACCGTCCGGCTTTTGAAAAAGGAACTGCCGCCGCTCCTGGTCATCACCGACGTCTGCCTGTGCGAATACATGGAGCACGGCCACTGCGGCATCGTTTCCAGCGGAAAAATTTTGAATGATCCGTCGCTGAAACTGCTGGCGCGCACGGCCGCCAGCCACGCGGAGGCGGGCGCCGACATCGTCGCGCCCAGCGATATGATGGATGGTCGTGTGGCCGCGATCCGTGCCGCATTAGATGAAAACGGTTTCACGGACACGCCCATCATGAGTTACGCGGCCAAGTTTGCGTCGGCGTTTTACGGACCGTTCCGCGAAGCCGCCGAGTCCGCGCCGAAATTCGGCGACCGGCGGAGTTACCAGATGGACGCGGCGAATGCCAACGAAGTCTTGCGCGAAGTGGCGCTGGACATCCGGGAAGGCGCGGACATCGTGATGGTCAAGCCCGCGCTGGCGTACCTGGATTTGATTCACCGCGTGAAAACCGAATTCGGTTATCCCACCGCCGCCTATTCGGTCAGCGCGGAACACGCGATGATCAAGGCGGCGGGCGCCCGGGGCTGGATTGACGAGCGCGCGGTGACGCTGGAGAGCCTGCTGGCCATGCGCCGGGCGGGCGCCGATATTCTCATCACTTACGCGGCGACGGACGTGGCAAAGTGGCTGAAATGACCAACTCCGAATTCGTCATTCTACCTTGGGGGCTTATTTCGTCATTCGAGCGGTTCCCGGAAAACTGTAGCTCCCGACGCGCGTCGGCGAACCTTCTGGCGTGAGTTCCGCCTCGTCACCCCGGCGGCTACGGAAACTATTGAACCGCGCCGCGATTTTGTCATCGGACATTTTGGGGTAGTCCCCCAAATTCGCTTGGAGTTCCGCCTTGAGACGCCCGGAACCGCGTGAACGCGGAGCTCCAAACTTCAAATTGGGACGCTGCCATTTTTGGGTTGGCCTCGCTTGTTGGTGCTGCTACGCTTAAAATTCCTTTTTTGACCTATGATCGGGACAATTCGCAAACATTCAAAATGGCTGTGGTGGTTCATCGCCGGCCTGACGATTATTTCATTCATCTGGTGGGGCACCGCCCCGGGCAGCCGCAACAGCGGCGGCCGGGAATCCGGCTCTCTGGGTTCCATCGCCGGTCAGAAGGTCACGCCCGACGCCTATTACGGCGCCAAAGCTGAAATGTATATTGAGCATTGGCTGAACACCCATCGCTGGCCGGATCGGGACCCCAATTATTCCAAGGCGGATTTGGATCGCGACATCTACATACGCCTGTTGCTCATTCAAAAGGCGGAGGCTCTGGGCATTCACATTGGAAACGACGCGGTCGCGACAGTAGCGAAGGTGATTTTAAGCTCGCCGGCGCTCGTCCAGGCGTTCGGGAACAACGTTGGCAGTGTGCCCCTGGACAGCTTTGTGAAAGGCGTTTTGCAACCGGAAAACCTGGGCGCCGCCGATTTTGAAAATCTCGTCCGGCACGAATTGGTCATTGATCAATTGCGCCAGATGGTGGGGTTGCCCGGCCAGCTCGTCACGCCGCAGGAAGCCGCCGCCTTTTATCAACACCAGTATCAGAACCTCTCCGCGCAAATCGTCGTCTTTTCCGCCTCGAATTATCTGGCCGCCGTACCGGTGACGCCCGCCCTCGTCGGCGAATTTTACACGAATTACCTCGCGGAATACCGCCTCCTCGACCGGGTGGCGGTCAATTACGTCGCTTTCTCCGTGACCAATTTCACAGCCGAAGCGGAACAAAAACTAACCAATCTCAACCAGCAGGTGGAAGGCATTTACAGCCGGTACGGCACGAACGCCGTTCCGGACGCGAAAACACCCGAGGACGCGAAAGGAAAAATTCGCGACGCCTTGATCCGCGAACAGGCGCTGGCCGATGCGCGCCAACAGGCCGATGATTTCGCCAATACGGCGTTTAACCTGGATCCCGTGCGGCCGGAAAACCTGGCGACTGTCGCCAAACAAAAAGGGCTGGCGGTGCATCTTACCGCGCCGTTCAGCCAGGAATACGGGCCGGCGGAGTTCACCGCGTCGGATGCCTTCGTCAAAGCCGCCTTTGGTTTGACGCCGGACGAGCCGTTGGCCGGCCCCATTCTCGGCCGCGACGCCATCTATGTAATCGCGCTCAGCCAGCAACTGCCCAGCGAAATCCCGCCACTCAGCCAAATCCGCGACCGCGTCACGCGGGATTACCAATTGCATGAAGGCACCTTGCTCGCCCAGGAGGCTGGAACCAATTTTGTTCGTACCTTGCCAAGCGGGCTGGCGTCCGGAAAAAGTTTTGCCGCGGTTTGTGCCGCCGCCGGACAGCGTCCCGAAACACTGCCGCCGTTCTCCCTGAGCACGGCGGACCTGCCCGAATTGGGCGATCGCGTCGCCTTGAATCAACTCAAGGCGGTGGCGTTTGCCACGCCGGTTGGCCATGCGAGCAATTTTGCGGCGACGGATGACGGTGGCTTTATTGTTTATGTCAAATCGCTTCTGCCGCTCGACACCGCCGCCATGAATGAGGATCTGCCGCGATTTACCGAAGCCTTCCGGCAACAACGCGAAACCGCGGCGTTTGACAATTGGCTCAATCGCACCGGCAGCCGGGACTTGCGCGACACGCCCCTCTTCCAACAACAGGCGGGAACCGCCGCACAGTAGCCCGGGCCGGGCCGCCATCCGGGCCCGCGGTCGAAAGGGCGGCTCAAAACAACCCTGCGATTCAATGCCGTGAGCGTCATCAAACTTTCTTCCCCGGCGACAGCGGCGCAGGCGCGTGAATTCTGGGAGATTCCGGTGTTGTTCGAGGACGATCATCTGCTGGCGCTCGACAAACCCGCCGGCCTGCTCAGTTCGCCGGACCGTTACGATCCACAGCGGCCCAATCTGATGAAACTGCTCCATGCTGCCATCGCCGCCGGTAAACCATGGGCGCGCGAGCGCGGGTTGAATTACTTGATGAACGCCCACCGGCTCGACTTTGAAACCAGCGGCGTGATTCTGCTCGCCAAAAACAAACCGGCGCTCGTGGCGCTGGCCAACCTGTTTGGCTCCGAAAAGCCGCTCAAAAAATATGTCGCCTTGGTCCAAGGCGCGCCCGAAAGGAACGAATTCGAGGTTGACGCAAAGCTGGCGCCGCATCCAGTGAAAATTGGCCTGGTGCGAGTGGACGCAAAAAACGGCAAGAAATCGAGAACCCGGTTTGCCGTGCTGGAAAAATTTTCCGGTTATGCGTTGCTCCGCTGCGAACCGCTCACCGGCCGCACCCACCAGATTCGTGTCCACCTGCGCCACGCCGGGTCGCCGGTCGTTGGCGACCAACTGTATGGCGGTAAAAAACTCTGGCTGTCGCGGCTCAAGGGCGATTACCGGCTCAAAGCCGGACGCGAAGAGCGCCCGCTGATTTCCCGTGTGGCGCTGCACGCGGAAGAATTGGCGTTGCCGCATCCTGCCACCGGCCGGATCGTGATCATCAGCGCGCCCTGGCCGAAGGATTTGAAAGTGGCCGTGAAATACCTGCGGCAGTTTGCGGTGTAGCCGCGCTTGTTAAAGCGCGGATATTTACGGCGAACGATGCGCGTTTTAAAAACGTGGCCACGACATCACGACACCACCCAGTTCAATACCCATATTGACACGACGACTCAATTAAGCCACAGAGCGCGCACGTCACTGGACGCCGACGCGATAGAAGAACGGGCCGTTGCCTATGGCATTGGTGTCCGTGCGACCACGAGTTGCGTTTCGTTACTTTCTTGACGGCATCCATGCACACGCGCTTTTCGATTGATTGCTTTATGATTGCTTTATGGCTGTCATACGCAAAGGAACGCAAATGCACACATGCGAACCAGTGACAGCAGCAAAAGCATTGTTAACATTGGAGAAAGCGACAATTTGCTCGTCACCATTGGCGAAAACCGAAACCGTCAGGAAACGACCCAATTTAATACCGCCTTTTGCGCGTGCAGCCGGTTTTCGGCCTGTGTGAAAATCGTGTCGGCGTTGGCTTCGAATGTTTCCGCGTCAATCTCCTTGCCGCGATACGCCGGCAGACAGTGCATCACCAATGCGTCCCGCGCGGCCAGCTTGAGGAGATTCTGGTTGATTTGGTAGCCGGTCAATGCCTTTAGCCGTTCGGCCGACTCGGCTTCCTTACCCATGGAAACCCACACGTCGGCGTAAAGCAAATCGGCGCCTTTGGCAGCGGCCGGCAAATCGTCGGTGCAAACGATTTTTCCACCGGCGCGTTTTACAATTTCCACCGGCGGCTGGAATCTTTTCGGCGCGGCAATCCGCAATTCAAATCCAAGTTTTCCGGCGGCGAACATCCACGACCGCGCCACGTTGCACGTGCCATCGCCGACGAACGTCACCACCTTGCCGGCAATCGGCCCGCGTTGTTCCCGGAACGTCAGGATGTCCGCGAGGATCTGGCAGGGATGCTCGTCGTCGGTCAGCGCGTTGATGGTTGGGATGCCGGAATACTCGGCGAATTCCTCCACGTCAGCCTGCGCAAAGGTGCGGATGACCGCGCCGTCAATCATCCGGCCCAGCACGCGCGCGGTGTCCTTGACCAACTCACCGCGGCCCAATTGAAGCTCGCTGGCATTGAGAAACATCGTCTGGCCGCCGAGTTCCCGGATGCCGACCTCGAACGAAACGCGAGTGCGCGTGGAGGATTTGGAAAACATCAGCGCCCAGATTTGCCCCGCCAGCGGCAGCCGGTCGCGCCGCGCCCACTCGCGTTTGCACACCGCGCCGTCGCGCAGGATTTTTTCCATGTCCGCGCCTGGCAGTTTCTCCAATGACAAAAGATGTTTCATTTCTCAAAGGATTTTGGGAATTCTGCCCAAAGAAAAACCCTACCCGAACTCCACCGGTCCGTCACTTCTTTTTAAGCGCGTCTGCAGCGCACCAGAGATACCACGCGGCCGTGGTGCGGTACGGACGCCACCGCTCGCCATAAACGAGCAACTCTTTCACCGTCGGCAGATTACGCTTTTTGTAAGCCTGGCGAAAACCGGTGCGCACGCCAAAATCGTCAGCCGGCAATACATCCGGACGGCCCAACTGGAAAATCAGCAGCATCTCCACCGTCCACCGCCCCACTCCGCGGACTTCCGTCAGACGCGCCACAATTTCGTCGTCAGACAATTTTACTATTTGCCGCGAAGTCGGAACAACACCCGACATCGTTTTTTCCGCGATGTCGCGGATCGCCTTGATTTTGGCGAAGGAAAATCCGCAGGCGCGCAGTTGGACATCCGTTACCCTCGCCAGATCTTCGGGACGCGGAAACCGGCGTCCGGGAAATAATTTGATAAACCGCCGCAAAATATTGCCCGCCGCGGTGGCGTGCAGCTGCTGGTGCGCCACGGCCAATACGAGCGATTGAAACGGCGACCGGCGCGTTTCCGGCTCCAGCTCACACGGACCGTGTTCGCGGATGAGCCGGCCCATCACCGGGTCGCCGGCGGCGAGATGTTTAAGCGTTGCGGGTGTCATCGTCTCAAAAAAAATGCCCTCACCCTGCCCCTCTCCCGTCCGACAGGAGAGGGAACAGCCGTTTTTTGCGATTAAGGATTCGGAAGGTCATGGAGCAGAAACCAGTCGTGGATTCGCTAAACGCCGGGAGACCATTCTCCCTCTCCGCTCCATCGGATGGAGGGGAGAAGGCCGGGGTGAGGTGAGGTTTTCCGCAAACCAATCATGCAAGCGATTTCACGACCTCCTCAATTTTACTGATGCCTTCACCGGCTTCCTGCGGCTTGAGGTTCAGCGCCGGCAACAACCGCACAATTTGCGTCCCCGCCGGAATGGTCAAGACTCCGGCCTGATGCAGCCGGCTGACGAACTGGATGGCCGCCGGCTTGTCGGATGAGGCAAACGCCGAAATTTTCTCTTTTTCCGTCAATTCCAAACCAAGCATGAAACCGAATCCCCGCGCCCGACTGATCACTTGCGGATATTTCGTCGCGAGCCGTTCCAGCTCATGCTTCATCCAATCGCCGAGCTTGCGCGCGTTTTCCTCCAGCCGCTCGCGCTCGACGACTTCCAGAATTTTCAGCGCCACGGCGCAAGCCAGCGGCGTGCCGCCGAAGGTGGTGGCGTGCGTGCCCGGCCCCAGCAAATCCGCGTGCGGCGCCCGCACCCAGAACGCGCCGATCGGAAAGCCACCACCGAGCGACTTCGCCATCGAGACGCCGTCTGGCAGAAAACTGGAGCTCGGAGTTCGGAGTTCGGAGTTCGGAGTAACGCCTTCCAGAATCCGCTGGAAACTGAGGAATTTTCCGCTTCGATAATATCCGCACTGCACTTCGTCCATGAGCAGCAGGAGTTTTTTCTCGTCGCACAACGCGCGCAGGCCCAGCAGGTATTGCGGCGTGGCGGGCGTGACACCGCCCTCGCCTTGTACGCCTTCAATCATAATGGCGACCGTTGCCGGCGAAATCGCATTGCGGGCGGCGGCCAGGTCGTTGAATGGAACGTGCCGGAAACCGGGCGTCATCGGCTCAAAACCCTTTTTGACCTTGTCCTGTCCGGTCGCCGCGATGCCGGCCAGGGTCCGTCCATGAAATGAATTCGTCGCGGTCAGAATTTCAAACCGGCCTTCCTCGTGCCCAAATTTCCGCGCCAGTTTGAACAGCCCCTCGTTGGCCTCGGCGCCGCTGTTGGCAAAAAAGCATTTGCCCGCGCCGATGCGTTGGACGAGTTCGGCCGCCAGCCGGCCCTGCGGCTCGGTAAAGTACAAATTGGAAACGTGAATCAATTTTTTTGATTGCTCGACCAGTGCCTCAGTGATGGCCGGGTGCGCGTGGCCGAGGCAGCACACGGCGATGCCGCCGCCGAGGTCGAGGTAACGCTTGCCGGCGACATCATAAAGGTAGCTGCCGGCGCCGTGGCTGAGCACGAGGTCAAAACGCCCGTAGCTCGGCACGACGTTTTTGCTGAACAACTGCCGCACCGCCTCGTACTGGTTGTGCACGAGCGGCGGCGGCGGTGGTGAAACAATTTCTTTCATTTACGATTTGTCGCTGGAGTTCACGCTTCAGCGTGTTCGTCGAACCGGGCGCAAATTCTGACAAGCTAAAGCTTGAACTCCAACACGCCCGCGTCAATCGTAAATCGCAAATCGCAAATTACAAAACGATTTCCGTGCCCACACCTTCGTCGGTGAAGATCTCCAGCAGCACGGCGTGCGGCACGCGACCGTCCACAAACGACACCTTCTCCACCCCGGATTGGATGGCGGCAACCGCGCTGTCCACCTTCGGAATCATGCCTTTGTCAATCACCCCGTTCTTTTTAAGTTCGCCGACTTCGCCGGTTTTGAGGTGGGGCACGACCGAATCCGGCTGTTTCGGGTCGTTCAGCAGGCCGGGCACGTCGCTCATGAACACAAGCCGCTTGGCCTTGAGCGCGATGGCCGCCTGCGCGGCGGCCACGTCGGCGTTACAGTTGTAAATCTTCCCGTCCTCACCGCGCGCCGTCGGGCTGATCACCGGCGTGAAGCCGCACCAGATGGATTCCTTCAACGGCGCGGTGTTGACCTCCACGACTTCGCCGACGTAACCGATGTCAATTTTTTTGCCCGGGCTTTCCCGATCGTCCAGCCAGAGCTTGCGGCACTTGAAAATGTCCGGCCCGGCAAAACCAATGGCGCGGCCGCCGAGCGCGTTGATGGTCTTGACGATTTCCGGGTTGATCTCGCGCGACAGCACGTCGTCCACGATTTGTGCCGTTGCCTCGTTGGTGACCCGCTGGCCCTGGATGAATTCCGCCTTTAACCCGGCCTTTTCCATCGCGCGGGTGATGGCCTTGCCGCCGCCATGCACGACCACCGGATCAATCTCGACGGCCTCCAGGAAGACAATATCGCGCGCAACACTGCTGCGAACGTTGGCATCCGGTGAATCCATGAAGCTGCCGCCATATTTGACGATGAAGGTGGCGCCGCTGAATCGCAGGATATACGGCAGCGCTTCCAGCAGCGTTTCGGCTTTGGCGATGAGGTCTTGCACGGGCTTATTCCTAGCAGGAAGCCCGGCGAAGAAAAGCGCGTTTCGTCACCACGATTTCACTTTCGTCCGGGCGGGGATTTCCCTAAATTGCGGCCGTCATGCCCGAAATTGCCAAGTTCGTGAACAGCGCGGCGGCAAGCATCACCCCGGCCATCGCGGAGAAAGTCCTGCGCCAGTTGCCACAGTGGAAACTGGAATTCACCCAGATCAACGCGCCGAAATTTCCGCATCTGGTGGACCAGTTGGAGTTTCTGGCCAACGCCGCCGAGGACGCCATTGAAGGCGCCTACAAGGAGCTGCCTTATCAGACCCTCGCGCAATCGGTTTTTGCCCTGCTCTACGCGCACAAGAAAATGGGCATCATCCCGGACAGCATTCTAGAGCTGGGCCGCGCGGACGATTCGAGCGTGGTGCGCAGCGTGCTGATTCAAAACGAAAAGGTGTTTGAGAAATACGCCGGGTCGCAGGGCGTGAACTGGCAGCGCATCTCCAGCCAGCCCTAAGGTCATTACCACCCCGGCTGTTTTACGAGGTCCACGGTTCCGTCCGGAGCAATATCAATCAGATAAAGCCCTTGAGGCGATTGGTCCGTCTTCACTGCGACCGCCCTGACCAGTCCGGTGACTGCGGTTATAGTTTCCGGACCTTCCGAATCCGTTTTGGAACCCAGCGTATCCAGCATCCAGCCATTCTGCAGTTTCACACTGCCATCCACGGTTCCCCAGCCGGGTTTGATTTTGACGACATAACGGCGGTTGTGATCGGGCAGCCAGAGGATCTGGCTCGTAAACTGGTTTTCCACATTGCCTTTGTCACCCGTTTTCTGCGCATTACTCACCAGCAGGTACGGCCGGGGCTCGTAGAAATGCACGCCGTCCGAGGTGTCCCGGTCATCAACGTGTTTCACCTGTACCTCCGCGCATCCGGAAATCAGGAAGACGGAACCGACGAGAGCGGTGGTCCATTTAATCATATCAGCCCTTTCCATGAAAGTTGTGCGGTTCAGTGGCACCAACGCCACACGATTCACTCTTCAAACCGGTAATGCCCTTCCGAAATGGAGTTTGTCTTGCTAATGTGCCAATGCCGCGCACATCAGCCAACCTGTTGATAAAACTGTCCGACGTCAATCCCGAACCGGACCCGGAGTTGCTTCCATCCATTTCCAACACCGCATCCAATCGCCAACCTGCTATCCCGCACAAACATGCTATGGAAGTCCTTAGTGAAATTTGCTAATCGTTATTGTAATTCACCTTATGTAGCGTTGGCGGGAGAAGCCCGGGTCAGCTCGAGTTGCAGGTGAATTGGTTTTACCGGCGGCGTGTGCGTTGTCCGGTTTCCCGGCTCAAGGAGTTCCGGGAACGCCCAGCTTCTTGGGGGAATGAAGTGTTACCACTCACTTCATGACCAAAAAACGAAAGGATAGTTATGACTCGTTCGGTATTCGCATCCCGGACTCTCAACCGGGCCTCTCAAGCCGCACCTCATCCTCAGCGTTGCCGCACCGTACACGGGCGCTCCCCCGGTGTCCGCTGGTTGGCGTTACTGGTTGCGGTGTTCTTGTCGGCGTCCTCCGTCCTCGCCGGCGTCATGATGGAAGGGTTTTACTGGAATTGTCCCAGCCCCTGGTATCCCACCATGCAATCGAATGCGTCCGCCCTCGCGAACATGGCCGGCGGTTACGGCATTGACCGCATCTGGTTTCCGCCGCCGCAGAAGTGCCAAAGCGGCGGATATTCCATGGGGTACGACCCTTACGATTATTATGATCTGGGGCAGTTGAACCAGGAAGGCACCACCGCGACGCATTTCGGCACCCAGACCCAGTTGAAGAGCGCCATCGCCGCTTTCAAGGCGCTGGGTATTTCCTGCATCGGCGACATGGTCTTGAATCACCGCGCCGGCGGCCAAAGCGAGTATAACAGTTATGTCGGCAGCAACACGTACACAGACTTCAGCCACGTCGCCAGCGGCCAATGTCTTTGGCATTGGGAGAATTTCCACCCCAACTCGTGCGAATACAGCGACGAAGGCACGT
>Ga0335073_10012816_pt1 | contig 11759 bp, 8 predicted proteins | sample Lox_Sample_22_FD_207093 | JGI IMG/M metagenome (GOLD analysis project Ga0335073, IMG submission 207093) | Soil microbial communities from Loxahatchee National Wildlife Refuge, Florida, United States - Lox_Sample_2.2 | ecosystem: Environmental > Terrestrial > Soil > Wetlands | place: USA: Florida... | reverse complement strand
TGGGGCTGCAGGTTCTGCCGCTGATCTACTATCCGCTGCTGGCCACCGTCCTGGCCGGCTACGGCCTGGCCATCATCGCCACCCGATGGGCGTACCTCAGGCGGCGGGCTCGCTGGCTCTGACCTGCCCTGATTCTGATTACACGGGCTTGGCGTGCCGACCTCATAGAGGCTGTATCCTCTCACTTGCATCATTGCGCAATGGTGTAAGAATCGGGCGGTCGGCGCGTTAGTCACCGATGCCGGGCACCACGAGGTATGCAGCGAGCCCTGGGGCATGAAGCGGGAACGGGAAGCGGGCGGGTGCCCGGGAAGCGAGCGAGGAGCACGGCATGAGTGAGGACTGGCCAGACCGGGAGGCGGCACGCCCGCACTGGTCGCCGCCGCGCGGCCAGGCAGCGCCGGGCCGGGCAACCTCGCACCGCCAGGCGCCACGCCGCCAGTCCGCACCGCCCGGCCGGCCGTCGGCCCGCGGGCCACGGCCCCGGCGGTCGTGGCGGGCCCGCTGGCGCGGGCTGAGCACCCTGGCCAAACTGGGCTATATCAGCGCGATCGTGCTGACCACGGGGGCGGTGCTGATCAGCCTGACCGGCTACGCGCTGTACCTGAAGCTGAACCACAACCTCACGGTGACGAACGTCGGGGGGCTGACTCACCGTTCAGAATTCGGTGTGCAGAACATCCTCATCCTCGGGTCGCAGACACGTAACGGGCAGGGGCCGGGCTTCGGCTACGACCCGAACACCAACCTGTCGGACAACCTGCTGCTGGTGCACCTGAATGCCACGCACACGCACGCGATCGTGGTGTCTATCCCGCGGGACACGATGGTGTACGAGCCCGCCTGCAAGTCCAGGTTCGGCAACTACACGGTGGCCGCGCAGCCGCAGGCGATCATCGACGGCGCGATGAACCTGGGCGGCCCGACCTGCGCGGTGGCCACCGTGGAGCACCTGACCCAGATCCCGATGGATCACTTCATCGAGTTCGATTTCAACTCGTTCCGCACCATGGTGGACACGCTCGGCGGTGTCGAGGTGTGCCTGCCGCAGGCGGTCAACGACCCCTACAGCAACCTGCACCTGAGTGCGGGCAGGCACCTGATCAGCGGCAATCAGGCGCTGGCCTTCGTCCGTACCCGGCACGGCGTCGGCGACGGGACCGACCTCGGCCGGATCGAGCTGCAGCAGGAGTTCTTCTCTTCGCTGATCCAGAAGGTCGAGAGCGACAACACGCTGGAGAACCCGGTCGAGCTGTTTGACATCGCCAACACGGCCACCAAGTCGGTCACCGTGGACCCCGGCCTGGGATCAATCTCCAGGCTGCTCTCGCTGGCCTCGACCCTGCACAACCTGCACACCAAGGACGTCACGTTCCTGACGATGCCCACTATCGAGGACCCGGCCAACGACAACCGGCTGCTCCCCGAGGAGCCGGAAGACGACATGATCTGGCAGCTGCTGCAGGCCGACACGCCCTGGCCGGGCCATCTGCCCACCACCCCGGCCAGCGGCGTCGACGTGACCGTGCTCAACGGCACCGGCATCACCGGGCTGGCCGCGCGGACCGCGGCCAGCCTGCGATCGCTCGGCTTCGACGTGACCCGGGTCGGCAACGCCCCGGACACCGCGGCGACCACCGTCACCTACCCGGGGCCGGCCCAGGCTGGCGGGGCTTACAGCCTGATGGGCGCGCTGCAGCAGGCGCCCGACAACGTGCAGGACGGCGCCTCAGGGCCGGTCACGCTGACGCTCGGCACCGACTTCACCGGGGTGGTGCCGCCGCAGCCCACGACGGTCGCCAAGCATCACAAGCACCCTGCCGCCCCCGCCTCGACCACGCCGGACGCTGGCCAGCAGCCGGACGGTACGCAGCTCCAGATTCCCGGCCAGGCGGCGACCACCGTCGAGTCACGCAACGCCGCCGAGGGCCTGTGCCAGGGCGTGCCGGACGCGAACCCGGACACGGGCTCGCCCTGACCGGCTAGCCCAGGACGGCCCGGATGGCCGCCGTCAGCGCGGCGGGCACGTCCTCGATCAGCAGGTGCCGCCCGTCCCGCACCAGATCCTGGCCGCCCACCACGACGTTCCTGACGTCGGCGGCCGACGCCGCGAAGACGACCGACGCCAGCGCCGTGGTCCGGGTCACCCCGGCCAGCCGCGGCGAGTCCAGCCCGACCGTGACCAGGTCGGCGATCGCGCCCGCGGCGATCTCCCCGGCGTCCGGCCAGCCCAGGCTGGCGTGCCCGTCGGTGGTGCCCGCCCGGGCCAGCTCGCCCGCCCGGAAGTGCCCGCGCTGGCCGCTGGCCAGGCGTTCTCCCAGCTCGACCCGGCGCGCCTCCTCGAACAGGTCGATCACCGCCTGGCTGTCGCTGCCGAGGGTCAGCGGGCAGCCCGCGGTGGCCAGCGCGCGAGCCGGGCCGATCCCGTCGGCCAGGTCGGCCTCGGTCGTCGGGCACAGGCAGGCGTAGGTACGGCTGCCGCCGAGCAGGTCCACGTCGCGGCCGACCAGGTGGGTGGCGTGCACCACCGTGCCCCGGGGCCCGAGCACGCCGGCGTCGTAGAGCACCTCGGTGGGCGTCCGCCGGTAGGCGGCCAGGCTCGCCTCGTTCTCGGCCCGCTGCTCGGACAGGTGCACGTGCAGCGGCGCGCCATACCGCTGCGCCCACGCGATCACCGGGTGCATCTGGGCGACCGGCACGGCACGCACCGAGTGGATCGCCGCCCCGACCCGGGCGAGCGGGCCAAGCAGGCCGTGCTCGTCGGCGCCCAGCCCGTCGGCCCTGGCCGCCCACCCCTCGCCGTCGTGGTCGCCGAACCGCAGCTGGGGGCCGACCAGCGGCTCCGGTTCGCCGTCCGGGCCCAGCCCGCCGGACAGGTAACAGGTATCAAGCAGCGTGATCCGGAGCCCGGCCTGCGCGGCCGCGGCGATCAGCACCCTGCCCATCTCGTTCGGGTCCGCGTACCGCGTGCCGCCCGGGCGGTGGTGCAGGTAGTGGAACTCGCCGACGCAGGTGACGCCGGCCAGCGCCATCTCGGCGTAGACGGCGCGGGCCAGGGCCAGGTAGGTGTCCGGGTCGAGCGACGCCGCCACCTGGTACATCCGCTCCCGCCAGGTCCAGAACGTGCCCAGGCCCACTTGGGTCGCGCCGCGCAGCGCGCGGTGGAAGGCGTGCGAGTGGGCGTTGGCCAGGCCGGGCAGGGTCAGGCCGGGCAGCCGGGTCAGGCCAGCGCGCAGGCCGTCGGGGACGCCGGCGGCGGGCACGTCCGGGGTGACGGCGGTGAACCGGTCTCCGGTCGCCTCGATCAGCACGTCGGGGCGCACGCCGTGGCCCGGCAGCCAGGCCAGCTCGGCGTGCCAGGCACGCACCGGGGCGTTCACCGGCCCGCCAGATCCGCGAGCACCGCAGCGAGCGCGGCGACGCCGGCCTCGCAGTCGGCCAGCTCGGCGTGCTCGGCCGGTGAATGGGACACGCCGGAGGGGTTGCGCACGAACAGCATCCCGGTCGGCACCCGGGCCGCGAGCACCCCGGCGTCGTGGCCGGCCCCGGTGCCCAGCACCGGAGCCGCCGCGGCGCTGGCCGCGAGCGCGGTGGCCAGCCGGTCCCGCAGCGCCGGGTCGAACTCCACCGGCGCGGTGAACGATTCGCGGCGCACGGTGACCGCCACGCCCTGGGCGTCGGCCGCACGGCGGGCGGTGGCCTCGATCTGGCTCACCAGGTGATCGAGCACGTCCTGGCCGGGGGCGCGGGCGTCCAGCCAGCACCGCACCGACGAGCTGATCGCGTTGGCCGCGCCCGGCTCCGCGGCGACCTTGCCCACGGTGGCCAGGCCGCCGTGGGCGGACGCCGCCTGCCTGGCTTCGAGCACCGTGGCCGCGTAGGGGAGCATCGGATCACGGCGGTCGGCGATTCTGGTGGTGCCGGCATGGTCGGCGCGCCCGGTGAAGTCCAGCCGCCACCGGCCGTGCGGCCAGATACCCTCGGCGATCCCCACCGCCGCCCCGAGCCCGTCGAGCGCGCTGCCCTGCTCGATGTGCAGCTCGACAAACGCGCCGATGCCGGCCAGCAGGTCGTCGTCGGGCCCGAGCTGGTCCGGGTCGAGCCCGGCACCGGCCATGGCCTCGGCCAGCGTCACCCCGTCGCCGTCGGTGAGCGCCCGCGCCGCCGCGGGCTCCACCGCGCCGGTCAGCAGCCGGCTGCCCAGGCAGGCCAGGCCGAACCGGCCGCCCTCCTCCTCGCAGAACGCGGCCACGGCGACCGGCCGCGCCGGGACGAACCCCTGAGCCCGGAGCTGATCGATCGCCGCGAACGCGGACACGACGCCCAGCGGCCCGTCGTAGGCACCCCCATCGGGGACCGAGTCAAGGTGGCTGCCGGTGACGACCGCGGCACCAGGCTCGGCGGAGCGCCCGCCGGGCCCACCCGGCCCATCCGGTCCGCCTGGGCCACCCGGTCCGCCCGGCCAGCCTGGCCCACCGGGCTCGCCTGGCCAGCCCGGGCCGCCGGCCTCGCCCGGCCCATCCCACCAGGCCCAGAGATTGCCGTTGCGGTCACAGCTGGCGGGCATGCCGCGCTGCGCCGCGGCGCTGGTGAACCATTCGCGGCAGGCCAGGTCCGCTTCGGTGAACGAGTAGCGCCGGTAGCCGCCCGTGTCCGGGTCCCGGCCCAGGGGCAGCAGCGACTCCCACAGCTCAGCGAAACCCATCGCGGCCTCCGACCTCGGTGGCCCACCAGTCCGTAACCCCTTTCCGGCTAACCCTCTGTCGCCTTTCGGTCGGTTCTTCGTGTCCGTAACTGGGATCTATCCGAGGCTTTTCATGATCTGGGTTCCTGGGGTGGTCTATTTGCGCTTCAGGAACCCAGATCATGGAACTGAGCCCGCTCACCGGCCGGGGGCGGACATCGGCAGCCGGACGCCGCGCTCGGCGGCGACCTCGGCCGCCCGCTCGTACCCGGCGTCGGCGTGCCGCATCACGCCGGTACCCGGGTCGTTGGTCAGCACCCGCTCCAGCTTCTGCGCGGCCAGGGACGTGCCGTCGGCCACGCACACCTGGCCGGCGTGGATCGAGCGCCCGATGCCGACGCCCCCGCCATGGTGGATGCTCACCCAGGACGCGCCCGACGACGTGTTGAGCAGCGCGTTGAGCAGCGGCCAGTCGGCGATCGCATCCGACCCGTCGGCCATCGCCTCGGTCTCCCGGTACGGCGAGGCGACCGAGCCGCAGTCCAGATGATCACGGCCAAGCACGATCGGCGCCTGCACCTCGCCGCGCTGGACGAGCTCGTTGAAGCGCAGCCCGGCCAGGTGCCGCTCCCCGTAGCCGAGCCAGCAGATCCGGGCGGGCAGACCCTGGAAGTGCACCTTCTGGCCGGCCAGCCGGATCCACCGGGCCAGGGCCTCGTTGGCCGGGAACAGATCGAGGATCGCCTTGTCGGTGGCGGCGATGTCCGCGGGGTCGCCAGACAGCGCGGCCCACCGGAACGGGCCCTTGCCCTCGCAGAACAGCGGCCTGATGTAGGCCGGGACGAAGCCGGGGAACTCGAACGCCCGCTCGTAGCCGGCCAGCTGCGCCTCGCCGCGGATGGAGTTGCCGTAGTCGAACACCTCGGCGCCCGCGTCCTGGAAGCCGACCATGGCCGCCACGTGCGCTGCCATCGACTCCCGGGCCCGGGTGGTGAACCCGGCCGGGTCCTCGGCCCGCAGCGCGGCCATGTCCTCGAACGCGACCCCGCGGGGCAGGTAGGTGAGCGGGTCGTGGGCCGAGGTCTGGTCGGTGACCACGTTGATCGGCGCGCCCATGGCCAGCAGCTGCGGCACCAGCTCGGCGGCGTTGCCGAGCAGCCCGATCGACAGCGGCTCGGCAGCGGCGGCTGCGGCCGTGGCCCGGCGCAGCGCGTCGTCCACGTCATCGGCGGCCACGTCCAGGTAGCCGTGCTCGATCCGGCGCCTGATCCGGGACGGGTCGCAGTCGATGCAGATGGCCACGCCGCCGTTCATCGTGACCGCCAGCGGCTGGGCCCCGCCCATCCCGCCGAGCCCGGAGGTCAGCGTGATCGTCCCGGCCAGCGACCCGCCGAACCGCTTGGCCGCCACCGCGGCGAACGTCTCGTAGGTGCCCTGCAGGATGCCCTGGGTGCCGATGTAGATCCACGAGCCCGCGGTCATCTGCCCGTACATGGTCAGCCCGGCGGCCTCGAGCCGGCGGAACTCCTCCCAGGTGGCCCACTGCGGGACCAGGTTCGAGTTGGCGATCAGCACCCGCGGCGCCCATTCGTGGGTGCGGAAGACGCCGACCGGCTTGCCCGACTGGACCAGCAGGGTCTCGTCCGCGGCCAGCTCCCGCAGCGAAGCGACGATCCCGTCGAACGCATCCCAGCTGCGCGCCGCGCGGCCCGACCCGCCGTACACGATGAGCTCGTCCGGATGCTCGGCGACCTCGGGATCGAGGTTGTTCATCAGCATCCGCATCGCGGCCTCCTGCGGCCAGCCCTGGCAGGTGAGGGCGGTTCCTCGGGGGGCGCGAACCGGGCGCGGGCCAGCCGGATGCTCAGCGGTCATGGGCCGACTCCTTGTCGAGTCCGTGGTCGGGCACCGCGGCCGGCCAGCCGCGGTTACCGCTCATCATCCACCCCTGGTCAGCGCCGGAGGCGGACCGGGTCAAAGGCACCACAACCACGGCCGGCGGAGCGGCCGGGAGGACGGAATCCCGGCCGTTGCGCGAACCGGCCGCCGCCGCAGCGCAATAGAGAAGCGATGGACGCCCCGGATGGCGAGAGGAACCACATGAATGTAGAGATCAGCGACCTGACCCGGCGGTTCGGCCGGACCCAGGCGGTCGCCGGGGTGAGCCTGGAGACCGGGCCGGGGGTGTTCGGGCTGCTCGGTCCCAACGGGGCCGGCAAGACCTCGCTGCTGCGGATGATGGCCACCGTGCTCCCGCCGACCTCGGGCCGGCTGCGGCTGCTCGGCCGCGATCCTGGCAGTTTCGGGCCGCGCCGGGAGATCCGGCGCCGGCTGGGGTACCTGCCGCAGAGCCTGGGCTACTACCCGGGGTTCACGGTCGCGGAGTTCGTGGAGTACTTCGCACTGCTCAAGGAGATGCCGCCGGGACAGGTGCCGCGGGCGGTGGCCGCGACGCTGGAGCAGGTCGGCCTGGGCGACAAGGCCAGGGCCAAGCTACGTACCCTGTCCGGCGGGATGCTGCGCCGGGCCGGCATCGCTCAGGCCATCGTCAACCACCCGGAACTGCTGCTGCTGGATGAGCCGACCGCCGGGCTGGACCCCGAGCAGCGGGTGGCGTTCCGGGCCCTGCTGCGAGACCTGGGCCAGCGGGCCACCGTGGTCGTCTCCACTCACCTGGTCGAGGACGTCGGCGCCGCCTGTACCGAGGTCGCCCTGATGGAGCGGGGGAAGATCGTGTTCCACGGGACTCCGGCCGAGCTCATCGCCCGGGGTGAGGGCACCGCCGCGGCGGGCGACGCCCCGCTGGAGCGCGGCTACAGCGCGGTCCTGAGCGCGGCCCGGTCGGCCACGCCGGCGCCGGCACCGGCACCCGCGTCGGCGCCGACTGTCGCGAAAGCGCCACCGGCATGACCGCCATGACCGCCGCCCCGGCGCGGCCCCGGGCACCACGCGCCGCGAGCGCGGCCCCGCTGACCGCGGCGCGGCTGCTGCGGATCGAGCTTCGCCGTAACGCGATGCCGTGGGTCCTGCCGCTGATCGCGGCGCTGTTCTGGTTCGACTCCTACCGGCCCAGCACGGGCCAGCCGCCGTTCTATCTCCTGCGCACGTTCTGGAACATGGGGCAGGGACACACGATCATCGACTTCGGGCCGTTCGTGGCCGGCGTGGCCGCCTGGATGGGGTCGCGGGACGGCCGCCGCCGCACCCGTGACCTGGTGACGGTGGTCCCCCGGGCCCGTTACACGGCGCAGCTCGCCACCTGGGCCGCCACTGCGATCTGGGCCGTCGGAGCCTACCTGGTCTGCGTGGGCGTGATGTTCGCCGTCTACGCTCACCAGGGGGTCGCCGGTGAGCCGCCCTGGTGGTGGGTCGCGGTCGGTGCCACCGCCGTCGCCGCGTTCAGCGCGGCCGGGTTCGCCGTCGGTGTGTTCTTCTCCAGCCGGTTCGCCGCGCCGCTGGCCGCGTTCGCCGGGTTCTTCGCGATGGCGGAGTCGTCGCAGACCGGGTTCCGGGACAGCGGTGGCTGGGCACTGATCCTGCCGACCAACTCCAACGGGAACTTCCAGCCAGACTCCGGGATCTTCTACCGCTACCTGCCCGACCTGCCGATCGCCCGGCTGATGTTCCTGGGCGGAATCGCGGTCGCGGCGCTCGGCCTGCTTGGGCTGCCCGCCTGGGCGGGCGGGCCGCGGCTGCGCCGGGCCGCGGCCGTGATCACCGTGGCCGGCGTGGCCGCGACCGGGACCGCCGTGGGACTGGCCAGCACCGCCCGGCTCAGCCCCCATGGCATCGTCATCCCCGCGCTGCACGACGCGGCCAGCGACCAGCCGATCCGCTATGCCCCGGTCTGCGGTCGCGCTGCCGGGGTGCCGGTGTGCCTCAACCCGGCCTACCGGCCTTACCTGGCCGACGTGACGGCCGCGCTGGCACCGGCGCTCCGCGAGGTGTCCGGCCTGCCCGGCGCTCCGGTGCGCGTCAGTCAGGTCGGCGCGCTCTACGACTACAGCAACGGCGTTGGCAGTGAGGCGATGACGATCACCGGCCATCCGCCGCTGCTCTCGCTGCCACTCGGCGCCACGCTCGGCACCCTGCCCGGGCCGACTGGCGACCCGGGACCGGACGGCCGTCACCATCACCGGGCCAGCGCGACGGGAGCGTTCGATCAGACCCTCGGGCTGCTGTTCGCGCACGCGTTCGTCGGCGCCGGCAACCGGGCCGGCACTCCGGCGCAGCAGGCGGTCCAGGCCTCCCTGATGCAAGGCATGGGCATACCGCTCGCCGCCCAGCCATCGGTCCTCAACTTTGGGCCGCCGTCCTGGGCGCCAGCCGGCAAGAGCGCTAGCGGACCGGTCTACGTCGCTGCGCGGCGGCTCACCGCGCTGGGACCGGCGGCCCGGCAGGCGTGGCTCGCCACGCATCTGACCGCGCTGCGTTCGGGTCAGCTCACGCTGGGACAACTGCCGTGACCACCGCCGGAGTGCATCGTTCAGCGCCGGTGGCCGGCCGTCGGCCGGCCCGGCCCGCCCTCGCCGTGCTGCGGCTGCCGTGGCTGTACCTGGTCAGCCGCCGGGTACCGGCCGCGCTCGGCCTGATCGCGGCGCTGGGCGTGCTGCTCTGGGCCTCGCTGCACTGGCACTGGAACGTGGCCGGCGGCCCCGCGGCCCAGGAGTTTATATCGCTGGCGATCGAGACCGGGGCCGCCGCGGTCGTCGCCGTCACCACGTACGGGCCGTTCGGCGAGCCGGAACGGGCGGCCGGCCGGTGGCTGCCCTACCTGCGGCTGGGCGCCGCGCTGGCGCTCACCGCGGCGGCGTTCGGCGCGCTGGCCGCGGCAGCGGCCGCGGGAGCCACGGGAGGCACCGCGGGGGCGGCGGGGGCGGCGGGGGCCGCGGCGGGCGGCCTGGCCGGCGGCACGCTGGCCATGCTCCGGAACCTGGCGGGCATCGTCGGCACCGGGCTGCTGACCGCCGCGGCGGCGGGCGGCGCGTTCGGCTGGGTCGGCCCGATGGCCTATCTGCTGGTGACCGAGGTCGCGCTGGCCGGGACCACGACCACGCCGTGGGTGTGGCCGGCCCACCCGGCGCATGACCGGGGGGCGGCGATCTGCGCCAGCCTGGTCTACGCGGCCGGGGTCGCGGTCATCACGGTGCGCGGCGCCCGCAACTCCGGCCGCGACCCCGCCCCCGAGTGACCAGCCCAGCCACAGCCATGGAAGCCGCACAGGTGCAGTCAGGGCCGCGCGCCTCACCCGGCCGGGGAGAGCAGGTCGGCCGCCTCATGGCGCGACAGGCGGCCATACCTGACCGGCGGGCTAGTAACGGTGGCCGGTGGCCTGGGGCATGGCGTCGAGGTCGGCGAGGTCGTCGCGGGTCAGCTCGAGTTCGGCCGCCCGGCAGTTCTCCTCCAGGTAGCCGACCCGCTTCGTGCCGGGAATGGGCAGCACGTGCCGGCCCTGGGCCAGGGTCCAGGCGATCGCGACCTGGGCCAGCGTCGCGTCGTGTCGCCGGGCGACCCGGCCGATGACCGTCAGCAGCGCCTGGTTGCGCTCGATGGCGCCGGCCGTGAAGCGCGGGTTGGTGAACCGGATGTCGTCGGGCTGGAACGCCGGGCGCAGGACGGTGCCGGTCAGGTAACCGCGCCCCAGCGGCGCATAGGCGACGAACGCCGCGCCGTGCTCGGCACACCACGGCACGACCGCGGCCAGCGGGCCACGGGTCCACAGGGACAGCTCCGACTGGACCGCGGAGACCGGGTGGATCGCGTGCGCCCGGTCCAGCTCGGACGCTGTCACCTCGCACAGCCCCAGCGCCCGCACCTTGCCCGCGGCGACCAGGTCGGCCAGCGCGCCCCAGGACACCTCCAGCGGAACCGCGGGGTCCACGCGGTGCAGGTAGTAGAGGTCGATCGTGTCCCGGCCGAGCCTGCGCAGCGATGCGTCGCAGGATGCGCGGATGTGGGCCGGGTCGGCCCGGCGCCGCCCGGCCAGGGGCACCGGACCGCGCCGCCCGGCTGGGGGTGCCGGACCGCACGGCTCGGCCGGCGGCGCCGGGCCGCCGGGTTCCATGACCAGCCCGACCTTGGTCGCGACGACGACGTCACGCCCGGGCTGGCGCAGCCCGCGGCCGAGCAGGCTCTCGTTCGTGAACGGCCCGTAGGCGTCGGCGGTGTCGAACAGCGTCACGCCCAGCTCCACGGCCCGGGCCAGCACGGCCAGCGAACGCTCGTCATCGATGTCGGCCGTGTTGTACTCGGCCGACATGCCGACGCAGCCCAGCCCCACCGCCCCCACCGAGCGCCCCAGGCCCTCCAGCCGGCGGGTCAGCACGCGAGGAGGATCGTGTGGATGTCGGCCGCGGCCGGCGGCCGCGGCGTGTTGGCCAGCACCTCGTCGTCGAGCGCGTCCGCGGTGATCTGGTCGAAGTCCGCGCCGGTGATCTCGAGGTCGGCCAGCCGCTGGGTCAGCGACAGCCGGCCGGCCAGGTCGGTGATCGCGGCGATCGCCGCGTCGGCGTTCCACCGGGCGTCCCGGCCCGGTTCACCGGTACCCAGCGCGAACGCGACGTCGGCCAGCCGATCCGCGCTGACCTGGGCGTTGAAGCGCAGCACCGCCGGCAGCAGCATGGTCAGCGCGACGCCGTGGGCGATGTCGAACCGGCCGCCGAGCGAGTGGCCGATCGCGTGACACAGGCCCAGGCCGGTGGTGGCCATCCCGATGCCGGCCATGTGCGCGGCGAGCAGCATCGCCGATCTCGCCTCCAGGTCCTGCCCGTCGGCGTGGGCCCGGGGCAAGTGCCCCGCGATCATGCGCATGACCTGCAGCGCGATCCCGTCCGACCAGGGGTTGGCGCGGATCGACAGGTAGGACTCAAGCGCGTGCGTGAGCGCGTCCATGCCGGTGGCCGCGGTGGCCCGGGGCGGCAGGCCGACGGTGAGCTCCGGGTCGAGGATCGCCGCGGCGGGCAGCGTGCTCGCGTGGCCCACGTAGAACTTCCGGTGCGTCTGCGGGTCGGTCACGACCCCGAACGCGTTCGTCTCCGCGCCGGTGCCCGCGGTCGTCGGGACCGCCACGATCGGC
>Ga0335073_10012814_pt1 | contig 11759 bp, 10 predicted proteins | sample Lox_Sample_22_FD_207093 | JGI IMG/M metagenome (GOLD analysis project Ga0335073, IMG submission 207093) | Soil microbial communities from Loxahatchee National Wildlife Refuge, Florida, United States - Lox_Sample_2.2 | ecosystem: Environmental > Terrestrial > Soil > Wetlands | place: USA... | reverse complement strand
AACGTAGTGGCCAACTCCCGCAACATCAGCAGCAGGAACACGCTGCACCGCTCGGACAGTCTCGCGCTGGTGGACGGTGACATCGGTCTCGTCGAGACGGCCGAGAAGCTCGTCTCGACCGCGGTGACGCGGTTCGGCTCGCTCGATGCGCTGGTGAACAATGCAGGCATCTTCTTCGCCAAGCCGTTCACGGACTACACGCCGGAGGATTTCCGCAGGCTCGTGGCGACGAACCTCGATGGCTTCATCCATCCGACCCAGCTCGCGGTGAAGCAGATGCTCGCTCAGAAATCCGGCGGCAGCATCGTCAGCATCGGCGCCTCCATCGCCGATCGACCGCTGTCAGTGTTCACCGCATCGGTCCCGATGATCACCAAAGGCGGGATCAACGGTATCTCGCGCAGTCTCGCGATGGAGTATGCGAAGCAGGGCATCCGTGTGAACGTGGTGGCGCCCGGAGTCGTCGATACACCGCTCCTCCAGGAAGTTCCCAAAGACTTCCTGCGCACCCTGTCGCCTCTCGGACAGATTGCAAGGGGCGAGGATATCGCTGAAGCGGTGCTCTATCTCACGCAGGCGAGCCAGGTCACCGGCGAGGTGCTGTACGTCGATGGTGGCGCGCACCTCGGGAGGTGGTAAGCGCTCGAGGCAGATGACGGGCCGGCGCCCCCGCGCCGACCCGCCAGGGGAAACTGACTACATCCAATCTGGAGAGCTGATCATGTCTACCGGGAATGACAATGCGAGTGCGGAAGAGCGTATCGGAAACCTCGGGATCGAGCTGCCCTCATCCCCAATCCCTCTCGGCGCCTACGTCGAGGCGGTGCAGACGGGCAATCTGCTCTTTCTGAGCGGGACGCTGCCGATCGAGAACGGAATTGCCAGGTTTCAGGGCCGTCTGGGCGGCGGATTGACGGTCGATGACGGACGGGAGGCCACCCGTTTGGCCGCGCTCAACGCCCTTGCCGCGGCGAGAGAGCATCTGGGCTCGCTCGATGAGGTGAGCCGCGTCGTCCGTCTCGCTGTGTCCCTCGTGACCAGCCCGGACTTCACTCAGCATGCCAAGGTGGCCGATGGGGCCTCGGAGTTGTTGCTCAGTGTGTTCGGCAAGGACAGGATCCCGACGCGCATGGTCTACGGCACGGCGAGTCTTCCGGCCGGTGTATGTGCGGTTACGGAGCTCGTTCTCGAAGTGCGCAATACAGCCGCGCTGTGACGAGGGGTGGCAGTGCGGTACAGTGCACGCATGAGCGAAAAAACCTGGAACGCCGTCGACGAATACCTGAACGACCGGATCGTGCGGCCGGATGAGGCGCTGAGCGCCGCCCTGGCGGCAAGCGTGGCTGGCGGCTTGCCCGAGATCGCGGTGAGCGCCCCGCAGGGCAAGCTCCTCAATCTCCTCGCGGGCGCCATGGGTGCGAAGCGAATCCTGGAGATCGGCACCCTGGGCGGCTATAGCGCCATCTGGCTGGCGCGGGCGCTGCCGCCGGGCGGCCAGCTCATCACCCTGGAATACAGCCCGAAGCATGCCGAGGTCGCGCGCAGCAACCTCGCGCGCGCCGGCGTGGCTCAGGTGGCGGAGGTCCGGGTCGGGCCGGGGCTCGAGCTGATGCCGTCGCTTTCCGGACAGTTCGATTTCTTCTTCATCGATGCGGACAAGGTCGGCTATCCGGAATACTTCCGCGCCTGTCTCAAGCTGTCGCGCCCCGGAAGCGTCATGGTGTTCGACAACGTCGTGCGCGATGGTGAGGTGATCGACTCCAGGAGCCACGATTCCGCGGTGCGCGCCGTGCGTCAACTTTATGACGACATCGCAGCGGAGCCGCGCGTCGAGGCGACCGCCATCCAGACGGTAGGCGCGAAGGGCTATGACGGCTTCTGCATGGTCGTAGTGAACCACTGAGCCAGGCAGGACGCTTGCCGAGCCAGGGCCTTCCCGTCACCAGATCGCACACCTCTTCGCATTGACCATCGGGCTGTTGGCGGGAATGTGGAACGCCTGCTGAAACTGCGGCAGGTTCGCCAGCGTACCGTTCACGCGGTAGAGCGGCGGCGCGTGCGGATCGATGGTGACCAGGCGCCGGGCTTCCTCCGGCCGGGTGTTGTCGGCCCAGACGTGCGCCGCGCCGATGAAGAACTGCTGGTCAGGCGTGAAGCCGTCGATGGTCTTCGCGGTCCTGTAAGCGCTGGAAGCGTGGAACGCGCGCCAGGCGAGCATGAGGCCGCCGAGATCGGCGGTCGCCTCGCCCACCACCAGTTTCCCCTGCAGATGCACCCCGCCATCCACCGTGTAGCCTGAAAACTGATTCGAGATGCAGGCGGTGGCCGCATGGAAGCTCTTGGCATCGACCGGAGTCCACCAGTTCCTGAGGTTGCCGTGACCGTCGAACTGCGACCCCTCGTCGTCGAAGCCGTGGGTCGTCTCATGGCCCATGACCCAGCCGATGGCGCCGTAATTGAGCGCCGCCGGCGCCTTCGGATCGAATAACGGCGGCTGCAGGATGCCGGCCGGGAAGTTGATGTTGTTTCCGAGCGCGTAGTAGTAGGCATTCACCTCCTGCGGCGTCATCAGCCACTCGCTCCGATCCACCGGCTTGCCGATCTCGTTCAATTCCCGCCGCTGCTCGAACTCGTTCGCGCGCATCACGTTGAGGACGTATGGCCCGCGATCGATGCGCAGCATCGAGTAATCGCGCCACTTGTCCGGGTATCCGATGCGCTCTCCCATGAGATCCAGCTTGGCGATCGCCGCCTTGCGCGTCGCGGGAGCCATCCAGGAGAGGGTCGCCATGTCGCTGCGCAACGCCGCCCGGATGTTGTGCAGGATCTCCAGCACTTCCTTCTTGGAGGACGGCGGAAACTCCTTCTGCACATAGAGCTGACCGATCGCAAAGCCGAGCGCATCGTTCTCGGCGCTCACCACGCGCTGCCAGCGGGGCAAGAGCTTCTGCGTTCCGTTCAACGCCGACTGCATTTTGAAATCCTCGTCGACGAAGGGCTGCGAGAGGTCCGGCGCGAAGGCATCGATCAGCCGCCAGCGCAGATACACCTTCCACTGGTCGAGGGGCACGCTCGCCAGATCCTTGCCGAGAGCGTTGAAGAACTTCGGCATGGCGAGATTGATGCTGCGGATCCCCGGGTAGCCGATCTCGCGGAAATAGTCGCCCCACGAGAAGTTCGGCACGCTCTGATCGAGCTGGACCAGGCTCATGACGTGGTAGACGGCGCGCGGGTTGCGCTGCTCGATGCGGGACATCGAGGCCACCGCGAGCCGGGTCTCGATCGACATGACGATGGCGGCCTCGCGTGCCGCCAGCTCCCGGCCGTCGCCCATGAGCTGGAAGGTCCGTGTCAGATGCGCGACATACAGGGCGCGGGTCTGTTTGAACCTGGGATCCTGCTTCAGGTAGTAGTCCCGGTCCGGCAGGCCGATGCCGCCCTGACCGACGACTCCGATCACCTTCGTGGAGTCCTTCAGATCCTGCATCTCGCCGACACCGAACATCGCATCGACGCCGATCATCTGCAGGTGCGCGACCTCCCGCTCCAGGCCCTTCACATTTCCGATGCCCGAGATGCCGTCGAGCTCGGGAGAGAGCGAGCCCATGCCGACCTGGTCGATCAGCTTCTCGTCCATGCCGCTGGCGTAGAAGTCGCCCACCTTCTGGGCGGCGCTGCCGGGCGCCGCATGCCCTTTGGCGGCATCCTGGATGAGCTGGCGGATGATCTCCTCGTTGCGGATCTGGAGGATGTGGAAGGTGCCCCAGGAGGAATAGGCGGCGGGTACGGGATGACTCTTGCGCCAGCCGCCGTTCGCGTAGCGATAGAAGTTCTGCGCGGGGCTTACGCTGGTATCGAGCCAGCTCGGGTGCAACGGATCATCGTCAGCGGCCGCACCGGCGGCGAGCGCCGCTCCCGACAGGACGAACAGTATCCCTGAGAGCATCAGTCGGTGGAGTCGCATGGAATTCCCTGATCTTGGGTGCGACCTCCATTATACGGTCTACGGACCGAGGAGGCGGGAGGCGCGGCTCAACGCAGCCCTGAGTCCGGTGGAGGAGATGGCCGCATCTCCGATCAGCCGCTCGGCGAGCTCGGCGGCCGGCTGCGGCTGACAGCAGTGGTATCCCTGCCATTGATCGCACTCGAGCGCCCGGATGCGCTCGAGCTGCTCCGCGGTCTCCACGCCCTCGGCGACCACCTGCAGGCCGACGCTGTGGGCAAGCGAGACGATGGCGCGCACGATCGACTCGTCCGTCGGACTGGTGGGCAAATCCCTGATGAAGCTGCGATCGATCTTCAGCTTGTCGATCGGCAGCCGGCGCAGGTAGGAGAGGCTCGAGTATCCGGTGCCGAAATCGTCGATGGCGATGGTGGTGCCCATGGAGCGCAGCAGCTTCAGGACGGTCGCCGACTTCTCCGGATCGATCATCAGCGCGCTCTCGGTCAGCTCGATCTCGAGGCTGCGCGGATCGAGACCGGCATCGTCCACCGCGGAGACGATGGTCTCGAGCGCATCCGGGCAGCGAAACTGCATCATCGAGAGATTGACCGCGACCTTGAAGTGGATGCCGGATTCCGCGAGCCAGATCCGCGCCTGGCGGCAGGCCTCCCGCAGCACCCAGGCATCGAGCGGCACGATGAGCCCGGTCTGCTCGGCGAGCGGGATGAAGGAGCTCGGCCCGATCAGTCCCTTCTGCGGGTGCCGCCAGCGCAGCAACGCCTCCACCGAGAGAATCCTGCCGGTGCGGGTCGAGATCTGCGGTTGATAGTGGACCTCGAACTCGCGCGCCGCGAGCGCGCGGCGCAGGTCGTTTTCGAGAGCGATGCGCTCCTGCATGGAATCCGACATGCTCGGATCGAAGAAGAGGACGCGGCTGCCGCCGTTACGCTTGGAGCTGACGAGCGCGGCCTCGGCGTGCGCAAGCAGATCATCCCCGCGCCGCGCGTCGTCGGGAAATACGCTCACTCCGACGCTGGCACGGACCCGGACCTCTTCGCCATTGACGAGAAACGGCTGCTCGAGCGTCCCCAGCATTGCGCTCGTGATCGAGTGCGCTTCCATACGGGCAGTGGTGCTATCGATGAGGAGCCCGAACGAGTCGCCGCCGACGCGCGCGAGCGTGTGGGGCAGCGGTACCGCGGACTCGAGTCGTTGCGCGATCTCGACCAGCACGCCATCGCCGACACCGTGACCGAGGGACTGGTTGATGGCGCTGAACCGGTCGAGGTCGACGGCGGCGACGGCGATGGTCCGTCCCGGCGAATGCCGCTCGGCGAGCGATCGTGCCAGCCGCTCCTTGAGGAGATGGCGGTTGGGAAGCCCCGTGAGCGGATCGTGCGTGGCGATGTGGTGCAGCCGGGCGTGGGCCTCCTCCAGGTCGTGGCGGCTGCGGTTGGCGTGCTCCTCGAGCTTCTGTTGGAAGGTTGCGATCAGCTGCCTGACGACGAGCGCGCAGACGGCGAGAGCGCTGATCGCCACCGCGAGCAGGCGCCTGCTGATCAATGTCGAGGCGCGGAAGAGATGCCACTGCGTCGGTATGCCGGCGCCGAGCCCGAGAATCGCAAGCGTGATCACTGCTGCCAGGGCCGCGCGCGTCCGCCGCGGGACCCGTAACGCCCGCTGCGGGCCGAATGCCAGCCGCAGACCGCTCGACAAGGCGCCGAAGGCGAGGAGCAGCCAGCCGACAGTCCACGCAATGGCCGCCGGCGAGCCGAGAAGGCCGCGGCTCGCCTGCGCGATCGACCACTGTGTGCCGAAGAGTGCCACCGAGAAGCTGAACGCGCTGCCGACGATCGCAGGCAGGTCGGGATCGCGACCGATGAAGGCCAGGGCGCAGAGCTGGCCCGAGCATGCGATCGCGAGCGGGATGAGACCGCCGGCAAAGCCGGCGAAAGGCCAGCCGTGAGGGCCGAGCGCCACTGCCTCGAGCACGCAGGCCGACCAGAGTCCCACACCGAGAGCCAGGGTGTTGCCTGCAATCCGGACGGCCGTGCCCGGCGTGCGCGCGCTCGAGACCCACATGGCGGCCGGCAGGCAGCCGTAGCAGGTCAGGAATGCGACACCGATGGCGAAGGCGGCGATGACTGGATCGACAGCGTGCGTCACGGTAGAAAGGTACCGCTTTGGTCCGGATGTAATCCGCTACCATAGCGGCTCGGAGGCGCGCCGCGAATTGAGGGTTCTCGGTATCGCGGTGGGGGAGAGTATGTATCAGGGCTCGATGATGCGGTTGCGGATGGCGTAGCGCACCAGCTCCGCGAGCGAATTGAAGCCGCCCTTGCGCATTATGTTGCTGCGATGGGTCTCGGCGGTCTTCACGCTGATGCCGAGCGAGGTCGCCACCTCCTTGTTGGTCTTGCCTTCGGCGAGGAGCTGCACGATCTCGCGCTCGCGCACGGAAAATCCGCTGGCGCCCGGCTCCTCCGCCGCACCCGGATTACGCAGGTAGCCGTCGAGAACCATCCTGCCGAATTTGGGAGTGAAGAAGGAGCCACCCTCGAGCAGCGTCTCGAGCGCCGCCATCAGGATGCGCCCGGCATCCGATTTCAGCACATAGCCACGCGCGCCGGCCGAGATCACTTCGCGCACGAGTTGCTCCGACTCGTGGACGGTCAGGATGAGGATGCGCGCCTCGGGCCATGAAGCCAGGATCCGGCTCGCCGCGGCGAGTCCGTTGAGCTCGGGCATGGTCAGGTCGAGCACGATGAGGTCGGGCTCGAGGTCCAGGGCCAGCGTCGCGGCATCGAGTCCGTTGGTCGCTTCCGCCACCACCCGCCAGCCGGGACGCTGCAGGATCTGCGCGGCAATGCCGCGCCTCACGACCTCGTGATCGTCCGCGATGAGAATTCGCACATCGGTCACGAGGCGAGCCTCTCGGTGTTCCGACCCGTGTTGGCCCGGCCGGAAAGCGGTATGCAGGCACGGACCAGCGTCCCGCCGGCGGTCGATTCAACCTCGAACGTTCCCCCGAGCTGGCGGATGCGCTCGCGCATGCCCGCGACGCCGACTCCGGCAAACCGTCCCGAATTCTCTGCATCGCCGGCCCCGCCCGCCGGCATGCCGCGCCCGGCATCCTCGATCTCGAGCACCAGACTTCCGGGCTCGGCCCGCAGCCGCATCGCGACCCATGGGCTCGAGGAATGGCGCTGCACGTTGGTGAGCGCCTCCTGCGCCACCCGGAAGAGGGCGAGCTCCTCTTCCGGTGCCACGCCGTGCAGCCGCGCGGGCAGGTCCAACCTGACTTCGAGACCGCTGCGCGCCTCGAGGCCATCGGCCAACCAACGCAACGCGCTCGAGAGCCCGAGCTCATCGAGGAGCGGCGGATGCAGCAGGTAGGAGGCGGTACGGATCTCGGCCGAGCACTGCCGCGCCAGCACGACGCACTGCTCGAGCTGCTCGCGGCCTTGCGGGGAGAGCTTCTCCGCCTCACGCCCGAGCGCCGCGAGATCGATCTCGAGCGCCGCGAGCGACTGGCCGGTGGAGTCGTGCAGGTCTCGGCCGATGCGCCGCCGCTCCTCGTCCTGCAGTTGCAGCAGCTCGGCGGCCACTCGCCGCAACTGCTCCTCCGCGCGCTTGCGCGCGGTGACATCGTGAACGAGGGCGAGCGCGAGCGTGGTGCCCTCGGTGCTGAGGCTCGAAAGATCGACTTCGGCCGGAAAGCTCTTGTTGTCATCCGCACGCTTGTGCGTCCACTCGAAGGTGATGCCGCCCTCACGCGCCGCGGTGAGAATGCGCTCCCGCGCCAGTTCCTCCGAGGGACGTCCGTTCGGCTGCAATTCAGGAGAGAGCGCCCAGGGTGTGAGCCCGATGGCGGCGCGCTCGCTCTCCAGCCCGAACATGACTGCCGCGGTGCGATTGGCGTCGACGAACCGGTCGCCTTCGAGCAGGAAGACACCAAACCGCGCGCTGTCGACCAGGGTGTTGTAGTCACGCTCGCGGGTGCGAAGGGCACTCATATAGTGATTGAGGACGGCGGTGAGGATGAGAATGAGCGCGCTGAAGGCGGCGGTGGCGGCAATCAGCTGGGCGCGCCGCACCCGCCAACCCGCCAGCACCCGGTCCTCCGACTGCCCGGCCGTGACCAGGATCGGATAGTCCCGCAGCGGCGAATAGGACGAAAGCATCGTCTTGCGGGTGAACTCGCCCTGGCCCTCGACGATGCCGCCGCGCGGTCCGGTGGCGACACCGCGCCGGAAGAGCGCGCTGTGCGACACATTGCGGCCGTTGTACCGGTTCTCGACACTTGCGAGGATGGTGCCGTTGTATCCGACGAGCCCCTGCTCACTCACCACGTCCCCAAACCGTTGCCGCAGTTGCTCGAGGCCGGCGAAGCTGAGCAGGGTGCCCACCCAGCCGCTCGAGTCGGGCCCCGTCTGCGCCCGCCGCGCCAGCGGCACCACCCAGTGGGAGGGATCCTCCGGATCGGGCATGGGCGCCCCGACCCAGAAGTCACCCGCGCCGGCCAGCCCCGCGAGGTAACCCGGAGGGCTCGCGGCCTCGAGGACGCGCGTGCGGCTTGCGAGCACGAAATGACCCGGGTCCAGCACGAAAAGGGAGCGAACGTAGGCGCCGCCCGTCAGGTTACGCTGCAGAGCCGCCGCAACCTTGCTGCCGGAAACGCCGTCCAGGCCGCCGGTGGCGCGGATCTCACTCACCGCGGCGCGTCCGGCCCCCATGCCGTCGTAGAGCATGGCTTGGGCGGTACTCGTCAATGCCGCCGTCACCCCGCGCAGGCTTTCCGCCTCGCCCTGCATCACCTGCAGGTAGTCGGCGTGGATTCTGAGAGCCGCGAACGCGCTGCCGGCGGCCACCGCCACCGCGGCATAGGCGAGGAGCGCCCAGCTGATCGCCAGGGGAACTCCGAACGGGGCAAATGGGCGGCGTGCCTCCGCCGCCCGAGGCTGGGACCGTGTGGATCGCCGGAGCAGCATGAGCGCGCGCCCCCGACAGGTGCGAAGTCCTGACCCGACCGCCAGAGCGGACTATTCTGCGCCAACTTCACGTTCTGAGAAAGGGAAGTGCTACCGTGCGCACAGTTCGGGCGGCCGCCGATGGCGGCCGCGGCGGGCTCTCTGGGAGACTAGGCGATGGGTTCGAGCGTTCCCGCTACCGGATTTTGGGGTGAGGTATGGTTGCCGGCGTCATCTTCCTGCTGCTCCTGGTCCTCCTGATCGGGTACTTCGTCACGATCTACAACAACCTCGTGCGCACCCGCAACGAGGTCAAGCTCGCATGGTCCAACATCGACGTGTTGCTCGTGCAGCGGCACGATGAGCTGCCGAAGCTGGTCGATGTCTGCAAGCGCTACATGCAGCACGAGCAGGAGACGCTCGAGCGCGTCACCCAGGCACGCTCGCAGGTGGACTCGGCACGCCACACCGGCGATGTCGCCTCGGTGAGCGCGGCCGAAGGCGCCATGCGCGGCAGCCTCGCCAATCTCTACGCGGTCGCCGAGCGCTATCCCGATCTCAAAGCCGACCAGATGTTCCGCAATCTTTCGGCGCGGGTCAGCGCGCTCGAGACCGCGATCACCGACCGCCGGGAGATCTACAACGATGCGGCGAACGCGCAGAATGTGCGGATCGAGACCTTCCCCGATGCGATGATCGCGGGCCTCTTCAACTTCTCGGCGGAGCGGTTACTCAAGTTCGATGCCGCGCAGAAGGCCGACGTCGATATCGGCCTCGCGTTCGGTAAATGAGCTCGACGGGAGTCGAGCCGCACTTCCTCGTGCTTGCGCTGCTCGCGGCGGCGGGCACCGTCTACGCGGTCTATTGGGTTTTCGTGAGCCTGCGGCGCGACCGGTTCGCGGCCGATACTCCCCTGGCGCGCATCCGCTCGGCCGCACAGGGCTACGTGCACCTGGAGGGTAGGTCGGGTCCGCCCCCCGAAGGGCCCATCACCGCTCCCTTGAGCGGCTCGCCCTGCGTCTGGTGGGACTACAAGATCGAGCACCGCACGACGGAAGCCAACAACAACAAGTCGTGGCACGTCGTCGACAGCGCCAGCAGCGTGGCGCCATTTTCCCTGAACGATGGCGATGCCGAATGTCTGGTCGGTCCCGTTGGCGCCGCCGTGACACCGACATCGCACGAGACATGGTACGGCGACACGCCGCGCCCCCCCTGCCTGCCGGGCCTCGAGGGCAGAGGCTATCGCCCGGACTGCGACTACCGCTATACGGAGCGCTGGATCGGCCCCGGTACGCATCTGACCGTGCTGGGAGAGCTGCGCTCCCGCTCGGTCGTCGAATCGATCGAGCGCGAGGTCGGCAAGGTCGTGGTCGAATGGAAGCACGATCAGGCGGGACTGCTGGCGAGATTCGATCGCAACCATGACGGCAAGCTGGACGCCGACGAATGGGAAGCGGTGCGGGCCGCCGCCCGGCAGCAGGTCGAGGCGAGCCTGGGCACGGGGCAGGCGCGGGAAAGCGTCGTCGGCCAGACCACGCACGGCGAGCCTTTCCTGATTACACCGCTCGACGGCAAACGCCTGGTGACCCACGAGAAGCACCGCGCCGCGCTGGCGTTGGCTGCCAGTTTCGTGCTGGCACTCCTCACGGCATGGGCGGCTCAGAAGGCCATGTTCCGGTGAGGCGGATGCGTGCGGGTCTCCTCTTGCTGCCGGCGGTCAGCCTGCTGCTCGTCGGCTGCGCCATCCTCGACGATACGCCCCCCAAGCGCTTTCCCTCGGAGATCGTCTCGAGCTACGTCGGCGGCCCGTTGACCGACCTCGAGATGAGGTGGAGCACGCCCCTGGAAATCTCCGGATCGGAGAAGGGTCAGAAGGCCACGTGGCAATTCGACGGATACAATTATGGCGGCTGTAGGGTCACCGTCCACACCGACGCCGCCGGAGTCATCCGGAACGCAACATGGACGGCCGGCTGCGGCCCGAAGGGAACGGAAACGGTCGCGTCTACTTCGGCTGCGGAGTGAGCCGCAGATAGGGTCGCAGGGCCTTCCAGCCCGCGGGGAATTTCGTCTTCGCCTCCGCATCGGGAATGGACGTCGGGATGATGACGTCATCGCCACGCTTCCAATTGACCGGCGTCGCCACGTTGTGCTTCGCGTTCAACTGAATGGCATCCAGCGCCCGGAGCACCTCGTCGAAATTCCGGCCCACACTCATCGGATAGGTGAGGATGAGCTTCACCTTCTTGTCCGGGCCGATGATGAACACCGATCGCACGGTGGCGTTGTCGGCGGCCGTGCGGCCCTTGGACTCACCCGCGGTCTCCGCCGGAAGCATGTCATAGAGCTTCGCGATCTTGAGCTCAGGGTCGCCGATCATCGGGTAATGGACCGGAGCGCCCTGGGTCTCCTCGATGTCCTTCGACCAGCGCTGGTGGTCTTCGATGCTGTCGACGCTGAGGCCGAGGACCTTGGTGTTGCGGGCTTCGAACTCCGGCTTCAGGCGCGCCATGTAGCCGAGCTCGGTCGTGCACACCGGAGTGAAGTCCTTCGGGTGCGAAAAGAGGATCGCATAGCCATTGCCGATCCACTCGTGGAAGTTGATTCGTCCCTGGGTCGTATCGGCCGTGAAGTTGGGTGCCTGGTCGCCGATTCGCAGTGACATGGGAGCCTCCGGGACGTTTGAGCTTTGGATGCGCCTATTCTAGTCCCGCCGCGACGGGGCGCGAGCACACACGGGGAATGTGGGTATACCGGGCAGGTATGACGAAAAGCAGGGGCGCTCCCCGGGCAACGGGTGCGCGCCCCGAAAGTGCGCGAAATCAGCTCTTGGCGTTGAACGA
>Ga0335073_10012813_pt1 | contig 11759 bp, 11 predicted proteins | sample Lox_Sample_22_FD_207093 | JGI IMG/M metagenome (GOLD analysis project Ga0335073, IMG submission 207093) | Soil microbial communities from Loxahatchee National Wildlife Refuge, Florida, United States - Lox_Sample_2.2 | ecosystem: Environmental > Terrestrial > Soil > Wetlands | place: USA... | reverse complement strand
TGCGGAGCATCCTGCAGGGATGCCAGCCGGATGTCCCGCATGGCCTGCCAGCCGTCCACACCGATCTCCCGTATTTCCACGTGGGCATGCTTTCGCGGCGCGGCCCGCTTGGGCTAGCCGGTTTGCGGCAGGAATCGAGATTTAGACATCAACTCTCAAAAGTTGGTAACCTCTTTTCGGAGGTTACCAACATGCCAGTGGCCGGGTCACGCAAGTGGTGGGCGCTGGGGGCGGTCAGCCTGTGCATCCTCGCGGTAAGCCTGGACGGCACCGTCCTGTCCGTGGCGCTGACCACGCTGGCGAAGGCGCTGCACGCGTCCGAGCCGGACCTGGAGTGGTTCTCCTCCGGTTACCTGCTCCTGCTGGCCGCCGCGACGCTGCCGGCCGGGCTCGTCGGCGACCGGCTCGGCCGCAAGAAGCTGCTGCTCGCCTCGCTGGCGGTGTTCGGCGCCGGATCCGCCCTGTGCGCCGAGGCTCCCTCACCCGCCGTGTTCCTGCTCGCCCGGCTGCTGATGGGGCTGGCCGGGGCGGGCGTCACGGTCATGGCGATGTCGGCGCTGACCGTGCTGTTCGACGACGCCGAGCGGCCCAGGGCCACCGGGGTCTACGAGGCGGCCAACTTCCTGGCGCTGCCGCTCGGGCCGATCCTCGGCGGCTGGATGCTGTCGCGGTTCTGGTGGGGCTGGGTGTTCCTGATCAACGTCCCGGTCGTGGTTGTCGGCCTGGCCGCCGGCTTCACGCTGATCCCAGAATCGCGCGCCGCGCAACGCCCCGGCCTGGACCCGCCGGGCACGGCAGCCTCGGTCACCGGCCTGGTCGTGGTCACGTACGGCCTGATCGAAGCGGGCTCGAAGGGATGGAGCGATCCCGCTGCGCTCGCGCTGATCGCGGCGGGGCTGCTGCTGCTCGCCGGGTTCGCGGGCTGGGAACGCCGTCTCGCCCGAGGGGGTGGCCAGCCGCTGGTCGATCCGGCCCTGTTCCGGTCCCGCTCGTTCACCTCGGGAGCCGTGCTGGGCGGGGTCGCGGGGCTGGGCATGATCGGGCTGCTGTTCAGCATGCCGCAGTACTTCCAGGCCGTCCGGGGGGCGGACGCCTTCGGCTCGGGGATCCGGCTGCTGCCCCTGGTCGGCGGGCTCATCGCCGGGGCGCTGCCCGCCAGCGCCCTGGCGAAGGCGATCGGCGCCAAGCTCACCGTCACGCTCGGGTTCGTCCTGCTCGCCGCAGGCGCGGCTGCCGGCGCCATGACCCGCACGACGTCGCCGATGGCGTTCGTCGGGCTCTGGATGGCGGTGCTGTGCGCGGGCACCGGGATGGCGCTGACCGCGGCGACCGCCGCCGCGCTCTCCCAGCTGTCCGCGGAACGCAGCGGGATCGGGTCCGCCGTCGTCCAGGCGTTCCAGAAGACAGCCGGGCCGTTCGGCACCGCGATCGCGGGCAGCGTCCTCGCCGCCGGGTACCAGGCACGCCTCCGCGTCACCGGGCTTCCCGCCGCCGCGGCCGCCGCGGCCCGGCAGAGCGTGGACGGCGGCCTCGCCGTCGCCGGCCAGATAAGGTCGGCCGGGCTGGCCCAGTCGGCCCGGGCAGCCTTCGCGGGTGGCCTGGACGCGTCGCTGGTGGTCTCGGCGGGCATCGGGATCGCCGGCGCCGTCCTCGCCCTGGCGTTCCTGCCCAGAGGCCGGTCCGGCAGCAACGAAGGGAGCGTCATGCCAGCCCGTACCGATCAGCCCGGCGCCGGCCTGCGGGAGCGCAAGAAGGCCCGGACCCGCGCCGCGATCCAGTCAAACGCGCTGCAGCTGTTCCGCGAGCAGGGTTACGACGCCACCACCATCGAGCAGATCATCGACGCGGCCGAGGTCTCCGAGACCACGTTCTTCCGCTACTTCCCCACCAAGGAAGACCTGGTCCTGCAGGACGACTACGACCCGGTGATCATCGCCGCCTACCGGGAACAGCCACCCGAACTGGCCCCGGTTCCCGCGATGCGCGCCGCGTTCGCCGCGGTCTTCGCGGGCATGACGGCGCAGCAGCGGGCCGAGCAGCGGGACCGGGTCGCGCTCATCCTGGCGGTGCCCCGGCTGCGCGCGGCCATGCTCAACCAGTTTTCCCAGCTCATGCAGTTCCTGGCCGACGCGATGGCGGAACGCGCCGGCTTGCGGCCCGACGACCTGAAGGTCCGTACCGTCGCCGGGGCGGTGGTCGGCGCGACGATGGCTGTACTCGCCGCGATCAACGATGACCCCGCCGCCGACCTCCCGGACGTCCTCGACCAGGCGCTCATGCACCTCGAATCGGGCCTCGCGCTGTGAAGATGTACGACGACCAGCAGGACGTTCCGGCGTCGGCGCGTGATCAGAGGCCTGGCACGGAAGGAGACAAGGTGGGCGCGCAAGCGGGCATGACCCGGCTGGACCGGCCGTGGCAGCGGCCAGGGGCCGCGTGGTACGCGCTCACCCGCCGGCTGCCCGCGATGCTGCGCCCGCCGGTGAGCGTCTACGACCTCACCCCCGGCTCGCTGTCCGTCCTGAACAACCAGCCTGTGGTCGTCCGCGACGGCACGACGCTGCGGGTCAACGTCATGCTGCCAGCCGGCGGCGGCACGTTCCCCGTGCTGATGTCGGCTCACCCGTACGGCAAGGACAACCTGCCGCGCCGGCGCGGCGGCCGCTGGGCGGTGTCGTTCCAGTACCGGGCGCTGCGGCAGGCCGCCCCGGTGCGGTTCTCGCCCCTGACCGGCTGGGAGGCACCCGACCCGGCCTGGTGGACGGCCCAGGGCTACGCCGTCGTCAACTGCGACCTGCGCGGCGCGGGGACCTCGGACGGCGAGGCCAACTTCTTCTCCCGCCAGGAGGGCGAGGACGTTCACGACCTCGTCGCCTGGGCCGCGGCGCAGCCGTGGAGCACCGGCGCCGTCGGCATGCTCGGCGTCTCCTACCTGGCGATCTCGCAGTGGGAGGGGGCGGCGCAGCAGCCCCCGGGCCTGAAGGCGATCTGCCCGTGGGAGGGGTTCACCGACCCCTACCGGGACCTGCTGTTCCCCGGCGGCATCCGCGAGCACGGCTTCGTCCGGCTGTGGAGCCTGGGGATGCGCCGGGTGCGCAAGCGCTACAAGGTGGCCAGTCAGCAGCGCCGCCACCCGCTGCGCGACGAGTGGTGGCGCGCCCTCGCGCCCGCCCTGGACCGGATCACCGTGCCGGCGCTGATCTGCGGCAGCTTCTCCGACATCAACCTGCATACCCGTGGCTCCTTCCGCGGCTTTGAGCGCATCTCCAGCGCCGACCGGTTCCTGTACACGCACCGCGGCGGCAAGTGGGCCACGTTCTACGCCGCCGAGGCGCGCGCCGCGCAGCTGCGGTTCCTCGACCGCTACCTGCGGGGGCGCGATGTCCCGGCGCCGCCACGGGTCCGGCTCGAGGTCCGCGAGAGCCGCGACGTGATCGCCAGCGTGCGCGAGGAGGACGCCTGGCCGCTGGAACGCACGCAGTGGCGCCCGCTGTACCTGACCGGCGCCGGGCTGGCGGCGGAGCCGCCGTCGCAGGCCGGCCAGATCACCTTCGGCGCGCGCGACCGGGGCGCCTGCTTCGAGTGGCCGGTCACGGCCGACACCGAGCTGACCGGGCCGATGGCGCTGCGGCTGTTCGTCGAGGTGCACGGCGCCGACGACGTCAGCCTGTTCGCGGGCGTGGAGAAGTGGCGCGGGCGACGGTACGTGCCGTTCGAGGGCTCGTACGGGTTCGGCCGCGACCGGGTCACCACCGGATGGCAGAAGGCGTCGCTGCGCGCGCTCGACAACCACGCTTCCCGCCCGTTCGACCCGGTGCCGGCGCTCACCAGCCGCGAACCGCTGGCGCCGGGCCAGGTCGTCCAGGTCGACATAGCGCTCGGCCCGTCCGCGACCCTGTTCCGGGCCGGGGAGACGTTGCGGCTGGTCGTCGCGGGCCGCTGGCTGTGGCCGGTCAACCCGCTGACCGGCCAGTTCCCGGCGGCCTACCAGCACAGCTCCGCAGGCAGGTGCACGCTGCACTGGGGTCCCGGCCGGCCCGCCCGTCTGCTCACCCCCGTGATTCCCTGACTTCCGGAACGGGACGCCGGGGCGCAGCGCCGCCGCCGAACCCGCTATGGCTCGCGGCGCGAGGACGCGGCGGCGCGTTCCAGGAGGACGGCACGTTCGGCTTCGTTGCGGGTGAGTGACGCGGCCCGGGTGTACTCGGCCCGGGATTCTTCCTGGCGGCCGAGCTTGGCAAGGAAATCGGCGCGGACGGTGGGCAGCAGGTGGTAGCTGCGCAGCTCCGGCTGTGCGGCCAGCGCGTCGGCGAGTTCCAGCCCGCGAGCCGGGCCGAACGCCATCCCCACCGCGACCGCGCGGTTGAGCTCGACCACGGGGGTCGGCATGACGCGGCCCAGCAGCTCATACAGCGCCGCGATCTGCGCCCAGTCCGTCTCGCCGGCGGAGCGGGCGCGGGCGTGGCAGGCGGCGATGGCGGCCTGCAGCACGTACGGCCCCGCCGGCCGGCCGAGGCTCTGCGCGAGCAGCAGCGCCGCGAAGCCGCGGCGGATCAGCAGCTGATCCCACAGTCCCCGGTTCTGCTCGAGCAGCGGAATCGGCTCCCCGGCCGGGCCGAGCCTGGCCCGCATCCGCGAGGACTGGATCTCCATGAGTGCGACCAGGCCGTGCACCTCGGGCTCGCCCGGGCTGAGCCCGGCCAGCATGCGGCCGAGCCGGAGCGCCTCGTAACAGAGTTCCGGGCGGGTCCAGTCGTCCCCGGCGGTCGCGGTATACCCCTCGTTGAAGATCAGGTAGACGACCTCGAGCACCGACGCCAGCCGGGCCGGGCGCTCGCTGGCTGGCGGGACCTCGAACGGGATCTCCTTCTCGGCCAGGGTGCGCTTGGCCCGCACGATCCGCTGCGCGATCGTCGGCTCGGCGGTCAGGAAGGCCCGGGCGATCTCGGCTGTGCTCAGGCCGCCGATGAGCCGGAGCGTGAGCGCGACCCTCGCCTCCGCGGACAGCACCGGGTGGCAGGCCACGAACATCAGCCGCAGCACGTCGTCGGGCACGAAGTCGTCATCCGCCACCGCGTCGAGATCCGGCGAGCCGCCGAAGACCGCCTCCTGCTGCCGGGCGCGCAGGTCGTGGCCGAGCAAATCGACGTTGCGCCGCAGCCTCTCGTCGCGGCGCACCCGGTCGACGGCATGATGCTTGGCGGTGGCCATGAGCCAGGCTCCCGGGCTGGGCGGGATGCCCGCCTGCGGCCACTGCCGCAACGCCGCGACCAGGGCTTCCTGCGCGAGGTCCTCGGCCAGGCCGACGTCGCGCACCATGCGGGCCAGGCCCGCGATGATTCTGGCCGACTCCAGCCGCCAGACCGCCTCGACCGCCCGGTGCGCCTCCGGCACGCTCACCCAGCCGATCAGATCACCCGCGTGCGCGGAGGCGCAAACCCGGCTCGCTCACTCCGGGCCGTAGACCTGCTGGATCCTGCCCTCGCCGGTCCTGGCCACCTGCCAGAACCGCCGGGCCAGCTCGATCGCCTCTTCCTTGGACCGCGCGTCGACCAGCGCGAAGCTGAGGATCGCCTCCTTGGCCTCGGTGAACGGCCCGTCGGTCAGGGTTACCTTCCCGTCGACGGCGCAGACCCGCGTGCCCGACTGGTCCAGGCCCCCGGTCGCGAGCACGACCCCGGCCTTGGTCAGCTCCTCGACCAGCTGGCCCATCTCCGTCATCATCTTCTCGTCCGGCGCCTGGGCCGCCGTCACCGTCATCAGGAACCGCATGTTCCTGCCTCCCTCTGTCACCGGGGCGGCCCGCTGCCCGGGCCTCCCTCTGCCGATGCTTCGAACGGCAGCGGTCCATATCGACACCCGCGCCACAAGAATTTAGTAAGAGTGAGGCATGCAGACCTGGGACGCCATCACCTCACGCCGCAACGTCCGGTCGTACGCGGGCCGCCCGATCCATGAGGACGACCTGGACCGGATCCTCGAGGCGGGCCGCCGGGCACCGTCCTCGCAGAACTGGCAGCCGTGGGACTTCGTCCTGGTCACCGAGCGCGAGCAGCTCCGCGAGCTGGCGAAGGTCTGGCGGGGCGCCGGTCACGTCGCAGGCTCCGCCGCGACGATCGTGGTCGTGGGCCCGGCCAGCGACAACCCGTTCCGCCGGGCCCAGCTCGACCTCGGCCAGGCCACGATGGCGATGATGATCGCCGCCGCCGACCTGGGGATCGGCAGCTATCCGGCTCGCTGGGTGCAGATCGCGTCGAGCCGCTCCAGTGACGCGGCCATGTCGCCGGCCCAGATGGCGCCGTTGTCCATGTCCAGCCGCTCGTCTTCCGGTGCGGCCGAGCAGTCGTAGATCTCGGTCACGACGGTCGCATCCGGGCCGTCGGGGGTGAGCCGGTAGCTCCAGCGGTGCCCCCAGCGGGCCGATTCCGGGCCGTCGGGGGCCGCGTTGGGATGCCCGCGCCCGGCTTCGGGCTCCCAGCCGATCAGCCGGTCCTGCTCGTACTCGACCACGTGGTTGTTCATCTCGTAGTCGCCGAGCTCGGAGTAGTACATCTTCATCACGAAGACGTCTCCGGCGGCCGAGATCATTGCCGGGGAAACCGGCCCGCGCAGCATCCCCGAGCCGTCGAACTCCTGATGCCGCGCCGGATTGGCCAGGACCTGGAAGATCTCGTGCGCCGGGGCACAGATCCGCCGCGATGCCTCAACGGGCTGGCAGTCATCGGCCACAAGATCACCATTCCTTCCGCTGGGAGAGGCGGGCACGGCCGTCGGGGTCGGCGCAGCGCCCGCGGGTCAAAGGTACTCAGGCCGCTGCCGCGCCCTGCTGCCGCTTCCTGGCCAGGGACCGCGCGCTGCGCGAGATCAGGCCGGACGGGCTGGCGGGCCGCGTCCGCTGGGCGCCGCGTGCCTCGCGGGCGAGCTTCCACGCGCCGGCCTGCGCTCGCATGTCCCTGTTCTGCTCGGCGCTGATCGCCGTCATCGTCGCGTGATACATGGGTCCTCCCTAGTTCCAGGGCCGCCGTGACGGCCCTTGTGTCCGAGCCGCCGGGTAGCCGCTCACCCCAACGACGAACCAGGACCACCCAGATGGACAGCTGCGCGGAAGAATGTGCCGCGGCGCGCTGGGGCAAGGCCGCGACGGCCGAGGTCGGCGGCGAGGCTGCGCCTTCTGGTTAACGGGCCGCCACGGACAGCTCCCCGCGATACCAGTCGATCTTTTCTCTCAGATGTTTCTGCTGTGCGAGCAGCAGGTCGATTTTCGCCTGAACGCTCAGCTCGTGGTCGGTCAGCAGGTCCATCCGCTCGGCCAGGGTGGCGTCCCCGCACCGGGCCAGTTCGGCGTACCGGCGCATCTGTGCGATCGGCATGCCGGTTTCCCGAAGGCACCGCAGCACGCCCAGCCACTCCAGGTCGTCGTCATTGAACCGGCGGTGCCCGCTCGGCGCGCGGTCGATGTCGTCCAGCAGGCCGATCCGCTCGTAGTAGCGCAGGGTCTCGAGGCTGAAGCCGGACTGCTCGGCCGCCTCGCTCGGCGAGAAAATGCCGCTCATGACTGCCGAGCATGGCACCCGGAGTGCACTCCAGGTCAAGGCCGCGGCTCACCGGCCGCACCGGCCTGGCCGGACAGGAGCCGGGCGATCCCGTTCATGGCCTCCGGCGTCAGCGGGCCCTGGCGCAGCACGGCTGCGTTCTGCTCGGCCTGGGCAACGGTCCGGATCCCCGGGATCGGCACCGTGCGCGGGCCGCGGGCCAGCACCCAGGACAGCGCGCCCTGGGCGAGCGTGCGGCCTCCGCTGGCGAGCGCCTCGCGGACGGCTTCGAGCCGGGCCAGCCACTCCGGCGCCGCGCGGCCGCCAGCGAAATAGCCCACCCCCTGCCGGGAGCCGCGCACGTCGTCGGCGGGCAGCGTGGAGGCGGCCCCGTACTTGCCGGTGAGCAGCCCCATCGCCAGCGGGGTGCGGTTGATGCTCGCCAGGCCCGAGGCGTCGCAGACCGCGAGCATGGCCGGCGCGTCGGCCAGCACATTGAGCTCGTGCTGGACGGCTGCGCAGCGCGAGGCGCCTGCGAAAGCCGCCGCTCGCTTCGGGTCGTCGGTGCTCCACCCGTAGGCGCGGATCAGCCCGTCGGCCGCCAGCTCGTCCAGCGTCCCTGCCACCTCCTGCGCCTGGGCTTCCGGCAGCTCATCCAGGTGCAGCTGGTACAGGTCAATCCGGTCCGTGCCCAGCCGCCGCAGCGACGCGCGGCAGGCGCGGCGGATGTAGTCGGGCGAGGCGTCCTCGCCCGTTATGGCCCGCTGGTCCGGCTCGAAGGTGTAGCCGAACTTGGTCGCGATCACGACGTCGTCCCGGCGGCCGTACAGCGCCCGGCCGAGCACCTGCTCGCTGTGCCCGGCTCCGTACACGTCCGCGGTGTCGAAGAACGTGACGCCGAGATCGAGTGCCCGGCGTATGGCCGCGGCGGACTCGTCGTCGTCGACCGCGCCCCAGCCGTCCGGCTCGCCGCCGATGGTGACCGGACCGCCGATCGCCCAGCACCCGAAGCCGATGTCGCTGACCTCGATGCCGCTGTGTCCCAGAACCCTGCCCATCGCCATTCCCTCCGGTTTGGTCTTCGGCTGCCAGCCTCGGGCCTGTAGCGCGCTAGAGGTCAAGCCGCTTGCCCCCGGCCTTGCGAAATTCCAGAAGCTTTGATATCTTACTATTAGATATCGAAGCTTGGAGATGCCGTGAACGAGTTGCCGATGCAGGGCCGCGTGGCGCTGGTGGCCGGTGCCAGCAAGGGGATCGGAGCCGCCACCGCGGAGGCGTTCGCCGCCGCTGGCGCCGCCGTCGTCCTCGCCGCACGGGACATCGACGCGCTGAAGACCGTCGCGAGCCGCATCGAGGCCAACGGGGGCACGGCGCTGGCCGTCCGCACCGACGTCAGCGACGCCGGGTCACAGCGCAGCCTTATCGATCAGACGCTGACCACGTTCGGCAGGCTCGACGCCGCCTTCAACAACGCCACGGACGGCCCGCGCCCGGCTCCGCTGGCGGACATCGACCCCGCCGAGTTCGACCGGGGCATCGCCACGAACATCCGCGGCACGTTCCTGGGCATGAAGTACCAGATCCCGGCCATGCTGCGCACCGGCGGCGGCGCGATCGTGAACATGGCCTCGCGGGCCGGCCTGATCGGCGTCGCCAACCTGGCCGCGTATGTGGCCGGCAAGGCCGGCATCATCGGCCTGACCGAGGTGGCCGCGCTGGACTACGCCGACCAGGGCATCCGGGTCAACGTCCTGGCGCCCGGCACGATCCTCACGCACAACCTGGAGGCGGCCGGCGAGCAGGCTCAGCGCGGCGCGGCCGCGGCCACGCCGATGGGCAGGATCGGCACCACCGCCGAGGTCGCGGACGCGGTGCTGTGGCTGTGCTCGGACCAGGCCTCGTTCATCACCGGCATCGTCCTGCCCATCGACGGCGGCCAGAACGCGGGCGTCAAGCCACCGCAGATGATGGGCCGGCCGGGCAGCTAGACGAAGGTCAGTGGACCGACAGGCCGCCATCAACGAAGATCGACTGGCCGGTGACGTACGCGGATGCGCGGCTGGCCAGGAACACGGCCGGGCCGGCGAAGTCTTCCGCCACGCCGTTGCGGCCCACCATCGTCCGCGCGGCCAGCTCGGCGACCCGCGCGGGATCGGCGGAGATCCGGGCGTTGAGCGGGGTCATGACGAAACCGGGGACCAGCGTGTTGCTGGTCACCCCGTGCGGCGACCAGGCCTCCGCCTGGGACCGTGACAGCGACTCGAGGCCGCCCTTGGACACTCCGTACGCACCGCTCTGCACGAACGCGCGATGTGCCTGCTGCGAGGTGACGTGGATCAGCCGGCCGAAGCCCCGCTCGGCCATGCCGGGCCCGAACCGCTGGCCGAGCAGGTACGGCGCCTCCAGGTTCACCGCCATGGTCGTGTCCCAGGTCTGCTCGTCGATCTCGGCCATCGGCGGCCGCAGGTTCACGCCCGCGCAGTTGACGAGGACGTCCGGCTCACCGAACACGTCGGCGGCCTCGCCGGCTGCGGCGAGCGTGCCTGCCCGCGAGCTCAGGTCGCCGCTCACGAACGCCGCGCGGCAGCCCTCCGCGGTCAGGGCGCCGGCGGTCGCGGCCAGCCGGTCCTTGCCGCGCGCCACGACGACGACGCTCCCGCCCGCACGCGCCAGCGCTTCGGCAATGGCCCGCCCGATCCCGGAACTGCCGCCGGTGACGACGGCGACGAGGCCGTCCAGCGAGAACAGTTCCTCAACGTAAGACGCCATCACGAGGCCGTTGCCGCTGAGTTGCGGCTAGTGGCGCAGCTCATGCGGCACCCCTCTCGGGGTTTGGGTTCGGCGCTTCAGTGCCACGTGCGGGACCAGGTCCCGTCTTAACCCCCAAGCGCGCCAGCCGCCGCTCGCCGCCGCCCAGCTGGTCAGCCGAGCCACCTGCCGGTCCAGGTCTGGGCGCTGGTCAGCAGACCAGACGCGGGCGTAGATCACCGTGCGGGCGGCTTCGGCAGGCGGTCACCGGAGTCGACAAGAATCAGCCGCCCGGCCCGCCGGGCTGCTACCGGCAGCATGCCGGCGTGGTACCACCGGCAGGCCGCGTACTTGCTCACGCCCACCTGGTACGCCCACTCCGACAGGTTCACCCGAACTACGCTAGTGCACACCTGCGACAATCCAACTGAACGGGCAGCTGCTGTTAGCCCTCTCGTTCGCCAGCGACCTTTGTACCAGAGCGCTGGCTGGCGCTGCTGTTCAGGCGACCTCGGCCATCGCCTGGGCGAACTGGGCCTGGTAGAGCCGCGCGTACGCGCCGTCGGCCGCCAGCAGCTCGCCGTGCGTTCCCTGCTCAACGATGTGCCCGTCTTCCATGACCAGGATGACGTCGGCATCACGGATGGTCGACAGCCGGTGCGCGATCACGAAGCTCGTGCGGCCCTGCCGCAGGGACGCCATCGCGCGCTGGATCAGCACCTCGGTGCGCGTGTCGACGGAGCTGGTGGCCTCATCGAGGATGAGCACCGCGGGGCGGGCAAGGAACGCCCGGGCAATCGTGATGAGCTGCCGCTCACCCGCGCTGACGTTCGTGCCGTCGTCGTCGAGCACCGTGTCGTACCCGTCGGGCAGCGTGCGGACGAACCGATCCACGTAGGTAGCCTTCGCCGCCTCGACGACCTCCTTGTGGCTGGCGCCGAAGGATCCGTAGGCGATGTTCTCCTCGATGGTCCCGCCGAACAGCCACGCATCCTGCAGCACCATTCCGGTCAGGCCGCGCAGTTCCTCCCGGCTCATCTGCGCGGTGTCGACTCCGTCCAGCAGGATCTTGCCCGAGTCGATCTCGTAGAAGCGCATGAGCAGGTTCACCAGCGTGGTCTTGCCCGCTCCGGTCGGGCCGACGATGGCCACGGTCTGGCCGGGCTCGACGGAGAGGGACACATGCTCGATCAGCGGACGGTCGGCTGCGTACCGGAAGGACACGTCACCGAACTCCACCCGGCCGGTCACCGAGGCGGGCCTCTCCGGCACGGCGGTGTCGGGCGCCTGCTCGTGCGCGTCCAGCAGCGCGAACACCCGCTCCGCCGAGGCGACGCTCGACTGCAGCAGGTTGGCCATGCTCGCGACCTGGGTCAGTGGCTGGCTGAACTGCCGTGAGTACTGGATGAATGCGGTCACCGCGCCGAGCGTCAGCGAGCCGCCCGCGATCAGCAGGCCGCCCACCACAGCCACCAGCAC
>Ga0335073_10012812_pt1 | contig 11759 bp, 9 predicted proteins | sample Lox_Sample_22_FD_207093 | JGI IMG/M metagenome (GOLD analysis project Ga0335073, IMG submission 207093) | Soil microbial communities from Loxahatchee National Wildlife Refuge, Florida, United States - Lox_Sample_2.2 | ecosystem: Environmental > Terrestrial > Soil > Wetlands | place: USA: Florida... | reverse complement strand
GCAACGGGACCATTACCTGTTCAAAGGGCGTTTTGCCAGCGGGAAGGTGCTTGTTCAAACGGAAGATGACGTAGTTCGGTCCGACCTGGATGAGCTCGCTCATCTGCCCATCCTTCATCTTCAACGCCGGTTGCAACATCTCCGGCGGCATCTTGTCGCGCGGCACCCACTTGTGATCGCCCAGCATCACCCGGTAGTCGTCATCGGAGATCTTTTCCGCCAGCAGCCCAAACTCCATCGCGGTTTTCGTCGCTTTCGCCTGCTTATAAGCGTCGTTGGCGCGCTTCTTCGCTTCTTGGAGTTGGGCTGCACTTGCATTTTCCGGGGGGATGATGGAGATGGTTTGAATGGCAAAGGATTCCGGATACCGAAAGTGCCCGGGGTTCTTGTCGTAGTAGGCCCTGACTTCGGCTGGTGAGACGATCGACTTTGCCTCGACTTCAGACTTGAGCAATTGGTCGATCAGCAGGGAGCGCTTGATCTTGTCGCGTAGCGCCTTCTCGTTGCCGTTGAACTCCGCCTGGAGGTACTGATTAAAGGCTGCGGGACTGTCGAACTGCTTGCGAAAATCGGCCGCCGCCTTGTTGATCCGCTCCGCCGAAACGCTGACTCCGCGTTTCTGCGCATCCTGATAGACCAGTTCCTCGAAGATGATCATTTCCAGCGCGCCCTTACGGATGTCGGGCTCCAACTCGGGCGGAATCTTGCCGCCATGCTGCTTGGCGTAAGGAAATATCGCGTATTCTTCACGGACCAGGTCCATGTCGGTCAGCACCACACCATTGACCCGCGCCACCGGTTTGCCCGCCGGGCGGCTGATTTGCGCCGCCCCCGAAGGCTTACTAAAACCTGCTTGCTGCGGATGGGAGGCTACCTGGGCAGATGCTGTCGAGAGAACCGATAGAACCAGCGCGCCAATTGAAGGCCTGAACCTCATTTCCTCACCTTGCTTCCTCACCCAACCTGAGAAATTTTGGGGAGAGAAATCTCTCTCTCCCCAAGGCATTGCCAGTTAGAACGTCGTGATGATGCTGGTGCCGCCGTTCGATTCATTGGCCTCGCCACCGTGGCATTGGCGGCAGAACTGAGCCGTCTGGTTGGCACCATTGGTTCCGCTGGCCGGGTTATACGGAGCACGAATGAAGAACATCGTGGCGTAGTAGCCGGTCGGCAGGCCCGTGTTGTGGCCGTTGGTAACGCTGACCACGTTCATCAGGTGCTGGTTGTGGCAGGTGGTGCACTGCACCGTCGGCTGGTTGTTGTAAGCGGCCGTGCTGACGAAGAACCCGTAGTGCTGTACGAACTGCGAGGAGTTCGGGCCATTCATCAGGATGGTGCCGTTGGCCGCGATGGTGCAGTCCCAGTTGTACTGGCCACCGCAACCTACGATGGCGTTGTCACCCACCGGGTGATCGTTCAGGTAGTCGCCGATTTGTCCGGCGCCGTTGTTTCCGAGCAGGGTCGGAATCGGGTTGGTGCCATAGGTGCCGGGCAAGGTCTCATATACCTTGTTCAGCATGTGGGAGCCCGTGGCCAGGTTGCCGTCATGGCAGCTCAGGCACGTCATGGTGTCGGTTGTAACCGGGTCGCTGGCAAGCCAGGTTGAGGGGAAGGTCAGAATATAGTTACCGTTGGCCGTACCGCCAGTGATAAAGGATTGGCCAAACAGTGGCTGTACGTTCTGGCCCCACAGGGCGATGTTGCCGGTGTTTGGATCGGAGCTGGCGATGCCGTTGCCGAGCGCGCCGCTATGCGGGGCGTGACAGGCTGCGCAGCCGCGACCGTAATTCAAGTGAGCGCCCAACACGTCAGACGTGGGGGCTTGGATCTGCGCCATCGCGAACATCCCGAAGGCCAGAACCACAAGGATTACTAGGATTGGTTTCTTCATGAGATCGATCTCCTGATTAGAGCTGCAGTTTTGGAGTCCGGGCCCCATCGTCCTCCGATCATCACAAGTGCACGTGATAAACCGAACTGAATGCATGCTCAGCCTTTTTGTAAGTCGATGATAAGTAAGGTCTTGCTGCGGCAGCATGGCAGGCGCAGCAGATCACCGACAGCGTGAAAAGAGCCACTTACCGCAAACCGCCCGTGAAATCCCGCAGTCATTGACTGGCTGAAAGCGACATCGCATCATCGGCAGAGGGGGATCCATGTGCAGGTCTGGCCCTTGCGGACAAATCCTTATTCTTGTAGGTGGAAAATAATATTAAAAATATGAGATTTTTTAATGGCAGAGTGGGAATAGTATCTAAACTCAAACGATTTTATAGGCCAAAAGTGGGAATTGTGTTGAAACACTTGGTTCTTTGCACGCTATGGCGCGATCGACAAAACCGCCAATCGCACTTTGGCGAGAAAAATGATCTTAACTCTAATCCGAAAACATCTTGGCGGGATTTCTCGCTAACACTGCGTGGTTTCAACAGCCTGGAGAGCCATGACTGAAACAGGGGCGCACTTCGGTTACGTTGCTCTAGTTTTAGTTTTCCGCCTTGCGCTCAGCCATTCCATCCAGCGATCCAGACCTTCACCGGTGGTGCTGGAGACGTCGATGATCTCGATTCCGTGATGAACCCGGCGAGCATTTTCGCGCGCCACCTCGGCGTTGAACGGCACATACGGCAGCAGGTCGATCTTGGTCAGCAGCATCAGCTCCGATTTGAAGAAAATGGAGGGGTACTTGAGCGGCTTGTCCTCGCCTTCGGTCGTGCTCAGCAGGACAATCTTGGCATCTTCTCCGAGGTCGTAGCTTGACGGGCAAACCAGATTGCCTACGTTCTCGACGATCAGCAGATCGAGGTGGTCGAGGTTCCAGCCTTCGATATGCCGTTCGATCATTCGGGCGTCGAGGTGACAGGTTCCACCGGTGGTGATCTGCTTCACCGGGAAGCCGAACTTCGCCAGCCGGCGCGCGTCGTTCTCGGTTTGCAGATCGCCGGTGAGTACCGCGACGCGCTCGCTCTCGTCCATGCGCTCCAGCGTGCGCTCCAGCAGCGCGGTCTTGCCCGAACCGGGCGCGCTAATCAGGTTGACGCACAGCACGCTATTCGCGCGATAGCGCTCGCGCAGTTTCTCGGCCAGAATCTGGTTTTCGTTGAGGACCTTCTTTTCGACCGCGATGCGGCTCATTCATCCACTCCCATATCTGAGTGACCAGTTGTTTTGTCTGCGCCGGCTTCGTCAAGCTCCATATAGGCGATGTCGAGTTCTTCCCCGCTGATGCATTGCGTTCTGAAATCGCCGCACAGCGGACAGCGCGGATCGAAGTCGGTCATGCGAAACTCGTACTCGCACTTCGCGCAACGCTGTATGCGCGGAACGTATTCCAGCTCCAACGTGAGCGGTTCACGCTCGGTGTCCTTCACCAACACTTCGAAGCCGAACTGTAGCGCGTCGCCATCGACTCCAGCGAGCTCTCCAATCTTAACCCCGACTTTGGAGATGTGCCCGCCGGGATGGCGCTCGGCTTCCCGGTCAACGCAGTCGAGAATGGAGGCGGCGATACCGAGTTCGTGCATATTATCCATTCACCACGGAGACACAGCATCAAGCTTGCGGAAAGGGCTTGTCCACAGAATCTATATCCGCGTGCCGCCGGAACAATGCCCTTGAAGTTGTCTGTAATCTGCGGGGTAAATCACCTTTAACCACCGAATAAAATAAAATGTCCGCAATCGGACACACCCTTAAAGCCGAACCAAACTCATCATAGCCTTTGCCGTGCGGCCCGCGAATGCGCTCATTTTCCGGAAACATTCTGCGCTGGATTCCGTCTATCACCTAAACAGGGGCGGGTATTGGTGTGTCTCAATGTAGCGCAGAGTAAGGTAGCTCCGCATGGCAGACGACTTTGAGTTCCCAGCAATCGCCGGTATTTCCCCGGACGGTGAGCGGCGCCGTTATCGCTCCGCACGCGGCGCTAAGACACTCGCTGGGCTGAAGCGTTGGACCAGAATCTGGGCCATCGGCTTTGTGCTGTGGACCGTACTTGCTTTCCTGAGCGCCGCCGGCGCGCACGTCTATACGGCGTCGGTGGGCAGTCCGGAGAGCTGGGCACAGTTGCTCGCCTGGAATATCACCATCTCGTTCGTCTGGTCGCTGCTGACGCCGCCGATTTACCTGCTGGCGCGGCGCTTCACTTTCGATCGCACCAACTGGAAACTGACGCTGCCGCTGCACCTCGGCGCCAGCGTCACGCTCACCTTCCTCGCAGCTTGCGTCATTGTGTGGCTCGAACCCCTGGTCACCTGGACTCCGGAAGCCCACTTGCCATATCTGGCGCATGTGCTGTCGCGCGGTCTGATGGATTTGCAGCGCTATTGGTACATCGTGCTGATCACGCAGGCCATCAGCTACTACAGCAAGTACCGCGAGCGCGAGTTGCAATCGTCGCAACTGGAAGCGCAACTGGCATTGGCTCAGCTTGAGGTGCTGAAGATCCAGTTGGAGCCGCACTTCCTCTTTAATACTCTGAATTCGATAGCGGCGCTGGCGCGCTACGACGGCGAGGCCGCCGAGAACATGACGCTGCAGCTCGCCGACCTACTGCGTTTCTCCCTCGACGCCATGGGCGTTCACGAGGTCCCGCTCAGCCGCGAGCTCACGCTGCTGCAGAAGTACATCGACATCCAGCAGATGCGCTTCCAGGAGCGCCTCAGCGTGGAGATGGACATCGCATCCAACACCTTGTCAGCGCTGGTACCCAACATGAGTCTTCAGCCACTGGTGGAGAACGCAATTCGTCATGGCATCGGTCCGCGGCGCGCGCCCGGGCATGTGCGCATCCGCAGTCGCCAAGTCTTCGACGAGCTGTGGATGGAAATCTCCGATGACGGAATCGGATTGACGCGCTTCGATGGCTCGGTCCCGCTGGAAGGCGTCGGCCTGCGTAACACGCGCGCACGCCTGCAGCAGCTCTATAACCACGATCACCGCCTGATTCTGGAAGACGCGCCCGGCGGAGGCTGCGTCGTCAAGATCCACATTCCCTTCCGCACCTACTCCGAGGAGGTCCGTACCAGCGATGCCCATTCGAGTGTTGCTTAGCGACGATGAAGCTCTGGCGCGCGAACGCCTGCGCACGCTGCTGGACGACGAGTCCGATATCGAGATCGTCGCTGAATGCGGCGATGGCAAGTCGGCGGTTGCGCTTATCAAGCGCGAAAAGCCCGACCTCGTCTTCCTCGACATTCAAATGCCGGAGATCGACGGTTTCGGTGTGGTTTCGGCGCTGCGCGACCATATGCCGCTCACCATCTTCGTCACCGCCTATGATCGTTATGCGATGAAGGCGTTCGAGGTGCATGCGCTCGACTACCTGTTGAAACCGGTAGCGAAGGAGCGCTTGGCGGAGGCGCTCGGCCACGCGCGCAAGCAATTGCAGCATCCCTCAGAGGCGGGATTCCAGCGGCGCGTACTCGACCTGCTCGCCGAACTCGACTCGCGGCAGAACGCGCCACAACGCATCGTCATCAAGGCCGACGGCGAGATCGTCTGCCTGAAACCGGCGGAAATCGACTGGGCCGAGTCGGCGGGAAACTACGTCTGCCTGCACGTGGGCGCGGCCACGCACATCCTGCGCGAGACCATCACCTCGCTGGAGACGCGGCTCGGCGAGCATCAGTTCCTGCGCGTGCATCGCTCCACGCTGGTGAACGTCGATCGCATCAAGACGCTGCGGCCATCGCTGTACGGTGACTATTCCATCCTGCTGCGCGACGGCACAAAGCTGACCTTGAGCCGCGGCTTCCGGGAGAACGTGCTGAAGCGATTGGGAACTGCATAGAGATTTCGCACCGGGTAGAGCACGCCTTTCAGGTGTGCATAGGAACCACTATTCCGGAAGCCGGCATCGGCGGCTAAGGCAAATTCGGGAACGGGTTACCTCAGCGGCTAAAGCCAGCGATCTGCGGCGCCGATTGCATGCACCGCTGAAGCGGTGCTCCACCCTGGATACAGAAATTGTGAATCTGCTATAGCCTGACATCTGAATGTTCGTAGTTGCGCTGATCTCCGGATCGGTTTGCCTGGCGGCGTGGCTCTATTTGGTACTCGCGCGCGGGCGCTTTTGGCGAATTCCGCAAACCGCGGCACAAGCCCAAGCGGAACCCGACCAGGTTATTGCTGTCATCATTCCTGCGCGCAACGAAGCGGACGCCATCGCCCAAGCGATTGCCTCGCTATTGCGCCAGAACTACGCCGCACCATTCCACATCTTCGTCGTAGATGACAACAGCAGCGATGGAACTGCTGAAAGGGCGCGCAACGCCGCCGCGTCAGCATCCGCACACGTGACTGTGATCTCCGGGCGCCAGCTTCCGCCGGGGTGGTCAGGCAAATTGTGGGCGGTGCAGCAGGGAGTGGAGCAGGCGCTGCGGCTCTGTCCCGACTTTCTCTTGCTGACCGACGCCGACATCCAGCACGCGCCCAGCGATATCGCCACGCTCGTCGGCATCGCGGAATCCGGAGGCTACGATCTCGCCTCATTTATGGTGAAGCTGCATTGCCGCGCCCCGGCCGAGAAGCTGCTCATTCCGGCCTTCGTGTTTTTCTTCTTCATGCTGTATCCGCCGCAGTGGGTGGGTGATCCGCGCCGCACAATTGCCGGAGCGGCCGGCGGCTGCTTGCTGGTTCGCCCTGCGGCGCTGGAACGCGCCGGTGGCGTCGCCGCCATCCGGCAGGAGATCATCGACGACTGCGCGCTGGCGCGTGCCGTCAAACAATCCGGCGGGAGTGTGTGGCTGGGCGCAACCGCAGAGACGCGAAGTCTTCGCCCCTACAACTCCTTCGCGCAGATCGAGCGCATGATCGCGCGCACCGCCTTCAATCAGCTCAAGCACTCGGCGTGGCTGTTGCTGGCAACGCTGCTGGGAATGCTTCTGCTGTTCCTCCTGCCACTCGTATTGCTGGTCAGCGGATCGGCGTGGCTGGCGATTATCGGTGCCCTCGCGTTCGCCCTGATGATGACCGCCTATGAACCCATGGTGCGCTTCTACGGGCTGAATCCGCTGTGGAGTTTATCGCTGCCGCTCTCGGGAGCTTTCTTTACCGCCGCAACCGTTCACTCTGCCATGCGCTACTGGCGAGGCCGCGGAGGACCATGGAAAGGACGCGCGCAGGATGTGGGAGCGAAGTAGAGGGCGCGGGCCTGGCATCGGGGATTAGGGAGGATTGGGGGCGGGGACGAAAGTCTAGCCGCGGTACGCAACTTCGGAATGAAGAACTTGCCCCAAACCCTAATCTCTTATCCCCAATCCCGAGTCCCCGACAACGATCCACCAAGCACCAGCCGCTCGTCACTGTGTTCCAAACAGCTTCTTCCACTCCACCTGTACCTCCGGATGTTCGCGCGTGCCCGTGATTGTGACCGGCAAATACGTTCCGGCGCCATGCTTCATGAAAACGGGATCGAAAGGAGCCAGCAGCCAGCGCTTGTTGCCGGTGACCATGTGGGAGATGGTCGCGTGCAAACGCACATCGCCGGCAAAATGTAGGGCTGCGCTCTGTAGCCCATACGAGCCGCTCATTTGCGCCGCCGCTCCCGGAACGGCAAATTGCAGCGGGCTGAACGACAGCGTGCTTTTTTGCAGGCGAAAGTCTCCGGCAAAGACTGATGGGACCTGGGTGATGCTCGCGTCCTCGGGCTTGCCCTGCCCGCGCCGGCTCAGCTCGACGATTGCTTTGTTAACGCTGGCGTTGGTGAAGCGCGCATCGGAGACGCGAAAATCGCCGCCCAACTGCATTTTTTGCAGCACGGGTAAGTCACCTGGCGGCAGCGTGAGCTTGGCTTTCATCTCCAGCTTTCCGGTCAGCGCCGGGGTTTCCGACTTACTGGCAAGCGCCAGAACGTCTTGCACGTGCGCGTGCTGAATGTCCACGTCAAGGACAATAGTCTTGCCGTGCTGCCCGGGCTGGCCCGCCACTTCGCCCTTGGTGACCAGGTCCGAATCCAGAAAATGCGCGTTCACCGGCTGGAGATAGGTGTTGCCGTTGGTGCCGTCGACGATGGCGTGGAACTGTGTGGTGAGGTGTACCTTCTGCCCGCCGCGGTCGAGCTGGAAGTCCGGCGTGTCGGTGGTGCCGTCTACCACGATGTTATGCAGCACGCCCGAGTAATCGCCGGTGGAGGACAGGATCCCGGAAATTCCGTTGAAGACGGACAAGTCCGCGTGCTGAAACTCGTAGTGTCCGGCGACCTGGGTAGCCGAGGGCTCGTCGAAGTTCCACGGTCCGAAGTGGCCGGTGGTTTGAATCATGCCTGGCGGCGTGGGATTCGTCAGCTCGGCCGTGAACTTCATCGGCTGGCCCACACCGGCGCTGCGAAGCCGGAGTGTTCGCAAGTCGAACAACAATGGCTCGCGCGACGGATCCTTGCGCAGGATCAACAGCTTCGCCCCATCTGCCTCGACGCGGTCGATCACAAAATCGGCGAGGCGAGTGCGGTATCTCGGCTTACCGGCCGGCCTGCCGCTCGCTGGCTGGCGCTTGGGGCCGACCTGGATTTGCAAGCCGTCAAGTTCCAGGTGGCTGATGTGGACCGGGTGCCGCAGCAGTTCGAAAACGGCGGCCCTCAGATTGACGTGTTTCACAGTGATGAGCGGCGGAAGGCTGGGGTCACTGCGGTTGGGGATCACGAGATTGTCGGCGGTGGCGTGAAAGCTGGGAACCAGCGTGACATGCAGATTTTGCAACTGCACATCGGCCTGGTAGTGCTCACGCAACGCAAGCAGAATACGGCCCTGCAACCAGCGTTCGGCGGGCGCGGGCACGATGAGCAGAACGCCGGCGGCAATTGCCACCACAACAACGATTCCCAGCAAGCTCCACAGCAGAATACGTATTGTTCGACGAGCGGCCATCAGGAACGGAGCTCAACAGCCATTACGCTGAACTATATGCCAAATGCGCGGCGAATCTGAGCTACGATCTGATCAACGGTTCCACTGGCGTCAATGGTCAGCGCATTATCGGGTTCTTCCAGTGCCTCGAATTGGCTGGGTACGAGGTCCGGGTTGATGTAGCTGCCGCGACGCGCCTTCACCCGCTCAGTAATCAGGGCGATGCTGGCGCGCAGGTATACCAGTTTCACCTCCGGGCTGACCAGAAGAATATCGCGATACGATGCTTTCAGCGCCGAGCAGGCCAAGACCACATTTTCTTTCGCACCGATCCACGCGGCAATGGCCTCGTGCAAGGCTTGCAGCCAGGGTGCACGGTCATCATCGGTGAGAGGGATGCCGGCACGCATTTTCGCGATGTTTGCAGCGGGGTGATAATCGTCGGCGTCGGCAAAGCGCCAGTGCAACTCGTCGGCGAGCGTGAGTCCCACAGTGGTCTTCCCAGAACCGGTTACGCCCATGAGGAGAAGGATCATCGGCTGGAGGACACTGTCCGGCGTGCCTGTCTAAGTGTGTCGCGTCAGCTCTGTATTAGGACGCGACTGCACATTTCGCAAGAAACTTTACCCTGACTCATGTCAGTGGCAAAGGCTCAGATCGCTCCCGTTCAAACGCCATTTACGGCTAAAGCCCTGCGCCGTCACAAAGCTCTCTCGAAAGCTGACGGAGTTATCCAATTACAGCGATCCGAATTCTCCTCGCAGGCTACTCTTGGCGTGAGCTTAGTGCTGCCCATCTTCCGATGTCAGCGATCGCCAACACAGGTGGTCGTACTTGATCAAGTTGTTCGCCGCGTCGGGGCCGTCGGTGCCCGCCCCATAATTTGGGAATTGCGGCGGCGGTAGTTCGGCCCAGGCCTCCTCGATGGGTGTGATGACACGCCACTCCGCCTCGACCTCGTCGCGGCGAGTAAACAGTGTGGGATCGCCGCGCATGGCGTCGAGCAAAAGTGTCTCGTAAGCGGCCGGCGCGCTGGTGCCGAAGACGTCGCGGTAGGAAAAGTCCATGTCGACGCGGATAGCGCGCATCTGCTGGCCCGGCTGCTTGGCGCCGAAGCTCAGCGCAACGCCTTCATTCGGCTGAATGCGCAAGGCGATCACGTTGTGGTGTACATCTTCGGGATTGCGCGAGAACAGCGCCTGCGGGGTGCGCTTGAAATGCACCGCGACCTCGGTTAGCGACCTCGACATGCGCTTGCCGGCACGCACATAAAACGGCACGCCCGCCCAGCGCCAGTTGTCGACGTGGAACTCCACCGCCACGTAAGTCTCGGTGAGCGAGTTGGGTTTGACGCCGCGTTCCTTGCGATAACCGGGAACAGGCTTGCCGTCGATGTTGCCCGGCCCGTACTGCCCGCGCACTGTGTACTTCGCCACCTCATCTCTCGTCATGGGCCGGATGGCGCGCAACACCTGCACCTTCTGTGTGCGCACGGTCTCGGCATCGAAGGCCACGGGAGGCTCCATTGCGGTCAGCGTCAGACATTGTAGGAGGTGGTTGGCGACCATGTCGCGCAGCGCGCCGGTCTCTTCGTAAAATGCGGCGCGGCCCTCGACCCCCAACGTCTCGGCCGCTGTGATTTCGACGTACTCAACGTAATTGCGGTTCCACACCGGCTCGAAGATGGAGTTGCCGAAGCGGAACATTACGATGTTCTGCACCGTCTCCTTGCCCAGGTAGTGATCGATGCGATAGACGGAGTTTTCGTCGAAGACGCGTGCGACGATTTGGTTCAGCTTCTGCGCGCTCGCCAGATCGCGGCCGAAGGGTTTCTCGAGAATGATACGGGTCCAGCCTTCATTGTTGCGGGCCAGACCGGCATCGCCCAGGCCCTCCACGATGGGCGGCGCGAGCGATGCCGGCACGGAGACATAGAACAGCACGTTCTTGCTCGCACCGTTTTTCTGCATCTCTTCGATTTTGGACTTCAGGAGCGGATAGAAGTCGCGCTGATTGGCGTCGCCGACGAGGTAATGCAATCGTTGCGCGAAATCCTGCCAGCCTTGTTCGGTGAAGTTGTGCACGTCCTTCGATTCCTCGGCGCCGCCACGCAGGCGCTGTTGCAGTTCCTCATCGTCGAGTTTGGTTCGGCCGATGCCGAGTACCTGGAAATTGCGATTGGTGCAGCCCACACACGCCAGGTCGTATAAGGCGGGAATCAGCTTGCGACGCGTGAGGTCGCCGGTCGCGCCAAAGATGACGACCAGGCAGGAATCGCCTTGTGGCAGAGAAGGAGTTTCGATTCTGTGCGGCACGGGTTGGACAAGGGTGCTCATGGTTTCGCTCCGGCGGATTCGTTTATTGGCAGATGCTAAAGAAGGGGGAAAGTTTCTACCGAAGCTCCTCGAGCCGAAATCTTATTGAATTGTCATCCCGAGGCGATCGGCATTTCGTCGCCGGAGCCAAGGGATCTGCGGTTCCCACGCGCTGCATACAACTCGTGACGAACAGATCCCTCCACTCCGCTTCGCTCCGGTCGGGATGACAGCACTAAAGGCCAACTGCTGACTGCTGGTTCGGCATTTACTGCTGAGGAACCCTGCCCCACATCTCTGCGTCTGCCGCGTCAAATGCTTATAATGCCTGATAGCGAAAGTAGAGCCTGTTCTGCCCCATGATTCTGTGCCATTACCTGCTCGCGTCGGCCATTGGCGGTGAAATTTCAGGTCTGATTGAAACCAGCGGTCTGGTCGCCAAAACTGTCCTCGTCATCCTGCTGATCTTCAGCCTTGCATCCTGGACCATTATTTTCTCCAAGTGGGGCCTGTTTCGCCGCGCACGCGTGCAGAGCAATCGCTTCATGCGCATGTTCCGCAAATCGGAGCGACTGAACGATGTCGCCGCGGTGGTCGAGCA
>Ga0335073_10012811_pt1 | contig 11760 bp, 11 predicted proteins | sample Lox_Sample_22_FD_207093 | JGI IMG/M metagenome (GOLD analysis project Ga0335073, IMG submission 207093) | Soil microbial communities from Loxahatchee National Wildlife Refuge, Florida, United States - Lox_Sample_2.2 | ecosystem: Environmental > Terrestrial > Soil > Wetlands | place: USA... | reverse complement strand
CCGACGCAAGCGCCTCGGTCACCCACTCGGTGAGTGCCCGCTCGCCGTCGAAGAGCACCTCGCGCTTGTCGGGGAAGTGCCTGAAATAGGTGCGCTCGGTCACGCCGGCGCGAGCGGCGATCTCGGCCGCGGTCACGGCGTCGAATCCGCGCTCGAGGAAGAGCTCGAGCGCCGCCCTCACCAAGCGCTCGCGTGCTTCCTTCCCGCTTCTCGGCATGCGACGAGTCTAGTGCACGTAGTGACAGTCACTGGCGCAACGCGGTAGTGTCTGCGACTGACACTACGAAGCATCACGGGTGAGTCATGGAGGGACAGTGTCATGAGCGCAGTCGAGTCACGAGCCATCCGTTTCCACGAGGTCGGCGAACCCCTGGACGTCCTGCAGGAGGAGCAGACGCAGATCCCCGACCCGGGTGAGGGCACGATCCGGGTTCGCGTCGCCGCCACCGGATTGAACCCCGCCGACTGGGAGCTCTGTCGTGGTTTCATGCCCGGCGCCCTGCCTCGGGGCATCGGCGTCGACGTCTGCGGCACGGTCGACGCGATCGGCGATGGCGTCGCTGACGTGGCAGTCGGCGATCTCGTGTTCGGCTCGTCGGACTTCGCCGCGCAGCCGAGCGCGGGCGCGGCCGACTTCGCGATCCTGAACCTGTGGTTCGCGGTTCCGACGGGGCTTGATGCCGTTCACGCGGCCGTACTGCCGATGGTGCTGCAGACCGCGCACTGGACCCTCGACCTAATGAACGTGACATCAGGTGAGACCGTGTTGATCCACGGGGCGGGCGGCATGGTTGGCTACGCCGCAGTGCAGCTTGCGCTCCGTCGCGGCGCCCGCGTTATTGCCACCGCCGGGCCGACGTTCGCAAGCGACCTTGAGGGGTTTGGGGCCATCGTGACACCATACGGCGAGGGCATGGTCGAGCGAGTCCGGTCACTCGTCGACGGGCCGATCGATCACGTGCTCGACGCATCGCGCCCGAACGCTGGCGCGATCGCGGCGCTCATCGAGATTACGGGAGACCCGACGCGCGTCGTCACGATCAGTAACCACGACGAGGCGCGCAGCCAGGGCGCCCGCGTCAACATCGACGAGCTGATGGCCGCAGGCGGTTTCCCGAGCTCCGACTTCCTGACCGATTACGCGACGCTCGCAGCCGCAGGCCAGTTCGCTATCCCCGTGGCGAAGAGATTCCCGCTCGCCGAGTGGCGCGCCGCCGCCGAACTCAGCCTGTCGGGAGCGCCGCACGGAAAGGTCGTGCTTGTGCCGTAGCCCGCGTCCCTGGCCAGCGGAACGGCCCGGCGCTGCGCGAACGAGTCCTGTCAGCAATGGTTCAGCCGCCAGCGAGGTCGTGTTATCCACGGGCAGAGTCGCTCTACCCGGACTCATGTTTTGCTCGGCGTCGTGCGCCAAGAGCGCTCCAAAACGGCGCTGCCGCCGCCAGAAGCGAGGCATCCGACCGCCTGGCGACGACAAAGAGCTGGGCCGATGGGGCACCCCCTCGCAATGCGGAGTGGCCTCGTAGTCCCTACCTCGAGCGAAGATGTGATCCCGGCCACAGGACGTCACAGGCTGCGCTCAGACGATCCTCCCTGCCGATTCCGTGCGGCTGGAAACTGGGTTGCTTGCGGGCGCGGTGAGAGGCAGATGGACCGGTTCTGGTGTCCTGAGTTAGGCGGTTAGCTCAGCCGGGGGCCGGGTGGCCTGGTGCCATGAGGTCGCGCTGGAGGGTGTCGGTGACCCAGCGTTCGAAGTCGCCGGGTGTCCAGCCGGATTCTTCGACGAGTTCGCGGTAGACGCCGGGGGCGGCGAGCGCCGGCCTACGCGACCGGCCTCCGGCCCCTGGAGCAGGCGGGGCGCCGGGCCGAGGAGGAACTCAGCGGCCTGCTTGACCGTGAGCTCAGCCAGCGAACCGCGCTGCCCGCTCGGGCGGTCGACCTGGCCCGCATCGCCGGCGTGCGGGTTGCCTCGCCGGACCTACGAGAAACCCAATGACATGCCGCAATCGGCAGTCCTAGCGTGTGCAACATGACGGACGCGGCAGATCTGGTCCTCCTGGATGAAGACTCGTACTACCAGGACCCCATCGGGCTCTTCGCGCGCCTGCGCGAGTCGCGCCCGGTCGCCCCGGCATGGATGCCAGACCTCGGGCGGGTATGGATCATTACGCGCTACGCGGACGTGCGGGCGGCTCTGACCGACCCCCGGCTGGCGAACAAACCCCACGCCCAGCCGGATGGCAGCCGGTCCTTCCCGAGCGGGGCGGCGGGCGTCCACGCACTGCTCAACACCGACCCGCCCGACCACACCCGGCTGCGCCGCCTGGTGCAGAAGGCGTTCACGCCGCGCCGCGCCGCGCAGCTGCGGCCGCGCACCGCCGAGATCGCGGCGGGCCTGCTAGATCAGATGGCAGCAGGCGACGACGTCGTTGACCTGCTCGGCAGCTACGCGCGGCCCCTTCCGATCACCGTAATCAGCGAGCTGCTCGGCATCCCGGTGACGGACCGCGGGTGGATCTGGGTCACCGTGACCGACTACGGCAAGGGCGGCGAAGAACTCCAGCGCGTGCCGCAGCAGCTGGGCGCCTACTTCACGAGGCTGATCACCGCCAAGCGCGCCGAGCCCGGCAACGACCTGCTGTCGGCGCTCGTCCTCGTCCACGACAACGCCAATGAGGACGGCGCCGAGGCCGCGCTGACCACCACCGAGCTGCTCTCCGCCGCTTACCACCTCGTCATGGCGGGCTTTGACACCACCGTCAACCTGATCGCCTCCGGCGCTCTGGCGCTGCTAACGCACCCAGAAGAGATGGCCCGGCTCCAGCAGGACCCGTCACTGCTCCCTGCGGCTGTCGAGGAACTGCTCCGGTTCACCAGCCCGGTGAACCACGTGACCCCCCGGTTCACCACTGAGGACCTGCCCATCGGTGACGTGGTGATCCCAGCGGGCGAGCCGGTCCTCATCGCGACCAGCTCCGCCGACCGGGATCCGGCCCAGTTCCCCGACCCGGACCGCCTCGACATCGGCCGCGACACCAGCGGCCACGTCGCCTTCGGTCACGGCCTCCACTACTGCCTGGGGGCTTCCCTGGCCCGAATGGAGGCCGAGATCGCCCTCGGCGCCCTGCTCACCCGCTTCCCGAGAATGTCGCTCGCGGTCCCCCCGGAGGAACTCCGCTGGCGTCCCGTCAGTCTCATGAATGGCCTGGAATCCCTCCCCATCCGCCTCGCCAGTACGGACAACCTGCAGTCCTGGCCATCTATCCGATAGGCATCCCTCATTCCAAGACCAGTCGCGTCCCCGTGCCGCGGAGAAGCAGGCCCCGGGGACCTTTTGTGCCGGAGGTGTTAAGGGTCGCCTCGGCTGCAAGGCGTTTGACCAGATGGCCGGAGAGCTGAAAGCGTGACATCGATGAATGACCTGTCGCGTGCCGCCGCCGCGCCCTGGGCCGCGCGTGGCCCTATGTTCAGTCGGCCCGGCCTGGCCAGGCCGGTGGCCTGGGCCGCACCGCATGATTTGGATCGGCTGCGCGCCAGCCAGGCACGCGGAGCGCTGGGCAAACCGCTGGTGCCGGCCAGCGTGGCATCGCCGCGGTTGGGCAATGAGCTGTTCGCGCGGCTCCTGACCTACGGCACGCCGCACGAGACTCATCGGGGCGACGTCCTGTTCCGGCCGGGTGACGAAGACGCCGACCTGATCGTGGTCGACCGGGGTTCGGTGGAGGTTGTCCGGACGGAAACGGCCGACGTGCCCGCCGCGACCGTCGCGGTGGTGGATGCGGGTGGCTTTGTCGGCGAGCTGAACCTGCTGACCGGGCAGAATGTCTACCTGCTGTGCCGGGTGCGGGAGGGCGGCATGGTCTACCGGGTGTCGCCGCGGCGGCTGCGGCAGCTCATGGCCAACGACGTCGAACTGTCCGACATCGTTTTCAAGGCGCTGATTGCCCGCCGCGAGCTGCTGCAGCGCAGCACCGCCGCCCTCGCGGTGGAGATCGTCGGCACCGACAGGTCGGCGGCGGCGCTGGCGCTGCGGACTTATGCCGCCCGCCAGCGCCTGATCCACCTGTGGTTCGACGCCGACACCTCCGCGGGCCGGGCGATGATGGAGTCCTCCGGCCTGACTGAGGACGAGCTTCCCGCCGTCGTCATGCCCGGCGCCACGCTGACACAGGCCACGCCGGGCGCGCTGGCCGACAAGCTCGGCCTTAGCTACCGTCGTTCGTCCACCAAGCCGGTTGACGTCACGATCGTCGGCGCCGGCCCGGCCGGCCTGGCGGCCGCAGTTTACGGAGCGTCCGAGGGCCTGGACACCGTGCTGCTGGACGCAGTCGGAACCGGCGGGCAGGCCGCGGCCAGCTCCCGGATCGAGAACTACTTCGGCTTCCCGTTCGGGCTTTCCGGTGTCGATCTGACCGGCCTGGCCGTGCTCCAGGCGCTGAAGTTCGGAGCCCAGCTGGCCAGCCCGTGCCAGGCGGTCAAGCTCGACACCGGCCGCAACGGCGACCTGCTCCGCCTGCACCTGCAGAGCGGGGAAGTCATCGACAGCAAAGCCGTCGTCATCGCGACCGGCGCCCGCTACCGGGCACTGCCGCTGGAACGCTGGCCTGACTTCGAGGGCGCCGGCATCTACTACGCGGCCACCGAACTAGAAGCCCGGGGATGCACGGGCAGCCCGGTCACGGTGGTCGGCGGCGCGAACTCCGCGGGTCAGGCGGCGCTGTACCTGGCCGGGCGAGGCAGTGAGGTCTCACTAGTCGTCCGCGGCCCGGACATCGCGACCGAGATGTCGGCCTATCTCGTCGACCGGCTGCTGGCCCACCCGCGGGTGACGGTACTGTGCCGGAGCGAGGTCACCCGGCTGGATGGCGGTGACTTCCTCGAGGAAGTCACCATCACCGACCGGACGGCGGACACCGCGCAAGCCCAGCCGTGCTCGGGCTTGTTCTGCTTCATCGGCGCCGAGCCCGCCACGAGCTGGCTGACCGGTATCGCTACCGGGGATGACGGTTTCATCCGGACCGACGTCCAGCTGACCGACGGTGACCTCGGACCGGCCTGGACCACGCTGGGACGGAGGCCGCTCCCGTTCGAGACCAGCATTCCCGGCGTGTTCGCGGTCGGCGACGTCCACTCCGGTTCGATGAAGCGGGTCGCCGCAGCCACCGGCGAAGGGGCCAGCGCCATCGCATCGGTACACAAGGCCATCGCCACGCTGGCCTAGCGACCAAGGGACGCAGGTCGATCCGCTATCCAGGCCTGTTTCGAGGGTCGCGCTGCTGGGGGCAAGGGCACGTCGAGGAGGTTGTCATGACTAAGCACGGCAGTTTTCGGCGCGCGGTACGTCAGCCTGCACGCCGGGCAGGGCAGCGGTACACCGAGGCGCGCGCCGGCTCATGACCGGGAAGCGAGCCGACACGCTGCTAGAGATGATGCACCCAATCGAGCACTTCACCCTGGCGCGCGCCTGGGAGGGCCTGACCGATGATGAGTTCTTCTGGGAGCCATTCACGACGACCTGGAGCATTCGCCGGCAGGGCCAGTGCAGGACACCGAACCCGTTCGGAGCCGGCGAATGGGTGGCCGACTTCGCGATCCCTGAGCCAGTCCCGGTCCCGATGACCACCATCGCCTGGCTGTACTGGCACATTGGATCGATGCCAGGCCGCCTGTGCGACATTGACTTCCTGGGCGGAACGCGCACCATGGCCAGCGGCTGGATGTCCCCGTACCTCACTCATCACCCGATCTTCACCAGCGCCGCCGAGGCCGTCACCGCGTTGCGCGACGGCTGGCAGAGACTCCGCGAGGCGATCGAGCGAGCCGACGACGACCAGCTCGAAGTGACGACCGCTGGATACACCTACGCTGCGGGAGTCCTTCCGCTCGTGGCGGGCCCGCCGGGTCCCGCGCGCACGGCCACGCACTTCATCGCCGCCACGCTCACCGAGGTGGGTCACCACGGTACCCAGATCGGGGCTCTGCGCGATGTCTACGCGTGGCGAGGATCGACCGCTGCCGACACGGCGACTTGACACGAACGCGCTTTCAGATAGATCGAGGGCCTCGCGCGCAGATCGTCCAATGCTGCGTGCCTGAGCTGACCATCGCGGAGGCTGCTGCGGCCCGCGCCGAACGGCTACGTGCGCGCCGGGCCGGGTGGGAGGCGTGGATCCGCGAAGCGGGCTCACGCGCTCAGCTGCGGGGCCTCGGCAAGCATCATCGTCGTTGTGTCGGCGTCCAGGAAGCCGCCGGACTGGTGTTGCCACAGCCTGGCGTAGATTCCGTCGAGACGGAGCAGCTCCTGGTGCGTGCCCTTCTCGGTGATCTGGCCGTGGTCGAGCACGACCAGCTGGTCCATGTGCGCGACTGTGCTCAGCCGATGCGCGACCACGAGCGCGGTCCGGCCCTCCATCAGCCGCCACAACGCCTGCTGGACAAGGACTTCGCTTTCCGAGTCCAGCGCGCTGGTCGCCTCATCCAGCAGCAGGATCGGCGCGTCACGCAGGACCGCCCGGGCCAGCGCGACTCGCTGCCGCTGCCCGCCGGACAGCTTCACGCCACGCTCGCCGACCATCGTGTCGAATCCGTCTGGCAGGGCGTCGGCGAACTCTGTCACGTGCGTCGCCTGGGCCGCCTGGTGGATCTCCGCGTCGGTCGCGTGCGGGCGCGCGAACGCGATGTTGTCGCGCAGCGTCCGATGGAACATCGCCGGGTCCTGCGGCACATAGGCGATCAGGCTGCGCAGATCCGACTGGCGTAGCTTGCTGATGTCCTGCCCGCCGATCAGGATCCGGCCGTCGTCGACGTCCATCATCCGCAGCAGCAGGCGGGTCAGCGTGCTTTTGCCACCGCCTGAACGGCCGACCAGACCGAGCTTGGTCCCGCTCGGCACGGTGAGGTCTAGGCCGGTGAATAACGGCGGTCCGCCCGCGTGCGCGAATGTCACGCGCTCGAACCGGACGTCGCTCGCCTTCGGCCGTAGCGGCTCGGGCGCGATCGGGTCGAGCACGGTCGGCGGTGTCAGCAGCAACTCGGTGAACTGCGCGGCTTCGGTCAGCGAACTCTCCATCTGGCGGTATATCTGGTTGAACTCGAACATGATCCGCGTCGCATTGGAGTAGTAGGTGAATGCCACCACGATCACCGCGATCCCGTGCTGGCCTGCACCGAGTGAGACCGCGAGCAGATCGATATCGCTTTACCCTTCGCCGTGATGACCCGGATCCGGCGCCAGAACGGCGGCTCGGGGCCGCTATTAGTCACTTGGTCGATGCGTCCGGGCGCCCAGACCTGGTCTTGCCATGCTTGTTGATCATGAGGGCTAGTTCTTGGCGCGCGATAACCGTGTCGGGGTGTCCCTCGCCGAGCACCTGTTCTCGGTTCGTTACTACTGTGCGAAGCAAATCTTCTGCTTCCTGGTGGCGACGGCCACTCTGGCGACCCAGGTTGCCGACCAGAACGGCGGTGCTGCGCGCGCCTGTGAATCCGCGTCTTCGCTCTTTAGCGCAGATCGCCCAGGAACTCCAGCATCGCCGCGGTGACGTCGGCCGGGCGTTCCTGCTGGACCCAGTGGCCGCACCCGGGCAGCATCAGCGATTTCGTCAGCTTCGGCAAGAACACCTCAATCCCGGCGGGGCTGATAGTCCGCAGATTCGGGTCGCGGTCGCCCGCGATGAACAGCGCCGGCACCTCGATCAGCGCATGCTGCCACGGCGCGGTCAGCTCCCAGTTGCGGTCGATGTTGCGATACCAGTTCAGCGGGCCGGTGAACCCCGCCTGGGCGTACTGGGTGACGTAGGCGTCGATGTCGTCCTCGGTCAGCCACGTCGGCAGTGTGCCGGGCCGTGCGGCGACGTCGAGCAGGCCGTCACCGGGCGCGATGAGAGGCATGGCGGCGGTCTCGCCCGACAGGCCGGCCAGGATAGTCCGGAACGTGACCGCGAGATCGCGGCCCAGCTCGGCGTCGGCGATGCCCGGCTGCTGGAAGTAGACGATGTAGAAGCCATCACCGAAGTGCCGCCGCAGCGCGGCGATCGGGGCCGAACTGCCGCGCGGCCGGTAAGGGGTGCTCAGACCGATGACGCCGCGCACCCGGTCCGGGCGAAACAGCGCGGCATGCCAGGCCACCGGGGCGCCCCAGTCGTGCCCGGCGACAACGGCCCGCTCCGCGCCGAGGGCGTCTATGAGCGCGATCACATCGCCGGTGAGGTGCAACATCGTGTACTCGGCGACATCGGCCGGCGCGCTGGTCTGGCAGTAGCCACGCTGGTCGGGCGCCACCGCGTGGTAGCCAGCAGCGGCCAGGGCGGTCAGCTGGTGACGCCACGAGTACCAGCTCTCCGGGAATCCGTGCAGCAACAGCACGAGCGGGCCGTCGCCGGCCTCAGCGATGTGTACCGATAGCGGGCCGGCCTGCAGCTGCCGGTGGGTGATCGGGGGAACGCCTTGCGCCATGGGCCCGAGCTTAACTCAGCGCCTGAATTGCGATATGTCGCACGTAACCAAACTTCCGGATGCACCTATCCGCTGGGCTTGCGCGCAAGTAGTTTGTCGGGCAAGCGCCCCATCCGCGGCGCTGCTCGGTGTCTATGGGGAGGCATGTCATGCAGGCCGAGATCAAGGGCACGACCATGCCCATCCTGGAAGTTTCGCTGAACGACGGCGAGGAGGTCGTCTCCACCCACGGCGAACTGGCGTGGATGACGCAGAGCATCCAGCTGTCCCAGCGGCCGGGCACCGGCGGCGGTGGTGGTGGCGGTGGCTTCATGCAGGGCCTCAAGCGGGCCGTCGGCGGCGGCGGGATCTTCCTGACCCACTACACCGGACCGGGCTCGATCACGTTCGCGGCCAAGGTGCCCGGCCACATCATGCCCGTCGACATCGAACCGGGCCAGGCCTACTTCGTGCACCGGCATGGCTGGCTGTGCGGCACGCCGGGCATCGTCCCGAGCGTCGGGCTGCAGCAGAGCTTCCGCGGCGGGATGTGGGGCGGCGACGGCTTCGTGCTGCAGAAGCTGGAGGGCCAGGGCCGGGCCTGGATCGAGCTGTCCGGCGAGCTCACCACCTACGACCTGCCGCCCATGCAGGGGCTGCTGGTGCATCCCGGCCACGTCGGCATGTTCCAGGGCAGCGTGCAGTTCATGGTGACCCGGATTCCGGGCATCGCCAACGCCGTCTTCGGCGACGATGGTTTCCACCTGGTGTCGCTCACCGGGCCGGGACGGGTCTGGCTGCAGTCGATGCCGATTCCGGTGCTGGCCCACGCGCTGGCGCGCTACCTCCCGCACGACGAGCGCACCACGCAGGCGGCGGGCTCGGGCGTGGTCGGCGGGATCATCGGGGACATGCTGCGCGGCAGCTGAGACCCTGCTCGACGCGCTGGCGCGGCGTCTGCTTGGGCACGGCCTAATCCAGGTCGAATGCGGCGTGGATCGCGGCGGTGAGGGCGGCTTCCTGCCCCGGCAGCAGGAAGCCGATCGGCCGGCCCAGCGTGCGGGCGGGAACCGTCACGATGTTGTCGCAGCTGACAACGCAGGGTTGATCCAGCCCGTTGGCTGGCCCTACCGGAACCTCGGTCGACAGCCCGCGGATCGTGGTGGTGATGGGCGCCACCGTGACCCGCGCCAGGTGTGGCCGGACCAGTTCTCTGGTCAGGACCACAACCGGACGGGCCCTGTCTAGCTCGGCGACATGAATCGGCCGCACTAATCGACATCCAGCCGAGCACGTGCGGCATAGTCGGCCAGGCGGTCCAGGTCGGGGTCCGCGCCGGCCTCGGCCAGGATGGCCGCGTCCCTGGCCGCGATCTGACGGCGGAACTCCCTGGCCAGGGCGCGCTCGATGACCGAAGCCCGGCTGGTGGCCTGGCCTTCAGCCACGAGCCGGTCGAGGGATTCCACCATGCTGTCCGGCAGCCGCACGGCGATCTGAGTGCTCACAGCGAATAGCATACCAGTCTGGGATGCATCTCACTACCGACCTGGGATGCTCCCTACCCAAACGTCCTTCCGGCATGAATTCAGCAACGATTTCCGCCGTTGTGTGCCGCGCCTGCTGAACGCAAGCGTCGCGAATTTATCGGTATACAGGGAGCCAATCCGGCCGACCGAAAAGGCTCCATTCGCGGTCCGTCTTGATCGGCGGCGGCCCGGCCAGCAGCCAGTCCACGCCGCCCAGCCTGGCGCTACGGCATCGCTGATTGGCAGGTAATCTGTTGGCTACCATGACGGGAGTTCCTCCGTTTGCGCCGGCTCGAAGGAGTGCGCAGTGAACGTTGACGACCTCGTCGCGATCGACGTGCACGTGCACGCCGAGGTCTCGGCCGAGGGCCATGACGCGCTCAGCCCGGAACTGCTCGAGGCCTCCCGCGCGCTGTTCAAGGCGGACCGCCGGCCTCCGACGCTGCCCGAGATCGCCACGTACTACCGGGACCGGCGCATGGCGTGCGTGGTGTTCTCGGTGGACGCTGAGGCCGCCACCGGCGTGCCCGGGGTGCCCAACGAGGAGGTGGCCAAGGCGGCCGCGGACAACCCGGACGTCATGATCCCGTTTGCCAGCATCGACCCGGCCCGGGGCAAGGCGGCGATCCGCCAGGCGCGCAAGCTGGTGACCGAGTTCGGCATGCGCGGTTTCAAGTTCCATCCCAATGTCCAGGCGTTCTATCCCAATGACCGGCTCGTCTACCCGTTGTATGAGGCGATCGAGGAACTCGGCGTGCCGACGGTATTCCACACCGGGCAGAGCGGCATCGGCGCCGGCGCGCCGGGCGGCGGCGGTATTCGGCTTAAATACTCTAACCCGCTGTTTCTCGATGACGTGGCCGCGGATTTTCCTGGCCTTCCGATCGTGCTGGCGCATCCCTCTTTCCCCTGGCAGGACGAGGCCCTCGCGGTGGCCACCCACAAGCCGCTGGTTCATATCGACCTGTCCGGCTGGTCGCCCAAGTACTTCCCGCCACAGCTCATCCAGTACGCGAACACCCTGCTGCAGGACAAGGTCCTCTTCGGCTCCGACTACCCGCTGATCACTCCCGATCGCTGGCTGGCCGACTTCGATGCGCTGCCGATCAAGCCGCAGGTGCGTCCGAAGATCCTCAAGGAGAACGCCGTGCGGCTGCTCGGGCTGGCCGACTGAGGCGCGGCCCCCAGATCACGGCGCGGGTGCCAGGCGGGACCCTGGTAACGCCAGCGGGGCAGGCCCGCCGTCTTTGGCCGTGGCCACGGAGCCGTCGTCTCCGGCCTTGGGCCCAATCGTCTCCTCGGAACTGTGATACGCGGCCCGGGTGGCGAGTTCGCGGCTGTACCGGGCGATGATCTGCCTGACCCGGTGCGCAGCCAGCGGCCCGAGCAGGTCATAGGCGGCGATGAACAGCTCGCGGGCGGCGGCGCGCGGCCAGGCGTCGGGCAGCAGTTCGACCGGCAGGTCGGGATCGAGGCCGGGGAACGCCCGCCATTCGTCCATGACCCGCGTCCTGGCCACGAGCGCCTCCACCGGGGAGATCCGCCCGGCGAGCGCCCGCTCGCGCAGGCGCTGCGCGTATGAGATGAAGGCCTCGTATCTGGTGTGAAGGTCGTCCAGGTCCCACGCGTGCTGCGGGAACCCGTCCGGCTCGATGCCGGGGACGGTCGTGGCGCGGAACGCCGTCGCGGTGCTGATGCCCAGCTCGGACAGCTGGCTGACAACCTCAGAGGCCTGGTCGCGCGGTGCCACCCAGAGACCGTCGTAGAGCGGGGCGAAGCCGAGCCAGCGCAGCTGCTTGCGCAG
>Ga0335073_10012810_pt1 | contig 11761 bp, 15 predicted proteins | sample Lox_Sample_22_FD_207093 | JGI IMG/M metagenome (GOLD analysis project Ga0335073, IMG submission 207093) | Soil microbial communities from Loxahatchee National Wildlife Refuge, Florida, United States - Lox_Sample_2.2 | ecosystem: Environmental > Terrestrial > Soil > Wetlands | place: USA... | reverse complement strand
TATCGGTTTGTCAACATACTCAAGAAATCCCATCCTACAAAGGAGATGCGAGAAGCAAGGCCTATCTCTGCTAGTGCTTTCGTGAGACTAAGAATACTCATGGGAAAGTTCCCTCAGCATGGCTTGTTCGCAACCATCTCCTGCCAATGAGCGGATGAGGCTCAGCGCTGTTCAGCACGGATGGGATCAAGTGACAAGGCAAGGAGTTACATGGGACTTCTGGTTATTGAAATGATGTTCAAGGTTGTCAAAGCTGATTTTGGGCGGAAAGTAATCATACCAATCAATCCTCGAGAACCTCTCACCCGGTGTTCCCGAAGGTTCCCTCAACCGAATGAGAAGCACAGCCGCTGTTCCAATGCTCTGAAGTGGCAATTCAGTGTGGTAAGCTCTTGTGACAAGAACAAAACGCGTCACAAATCGATAGTTGTAAGCAATAACGCTATCCTGGATATCCAATACTTCATAGTTCCTTACTTTAGTATCCTTTGGGAAATGCCGAGGCGTAAAACTCAGGAATTTTGATACGACAGCCGTCTCGATTCTATTCTAAGACACCTGAGCTAAGTTCAGGTTTGCCTCTATGATAACCCTTCAACGCCACGCCGTGTCGCTTTATACCATGCCTATATCCAGTATGCCATATTCTTGAAGTTCAGTACAGAGGAACAGATGCAAAGTTAAACAGGCCACCAGTTGATTCCCCCATCTATTCCGATAGGGATAAATCGGGTCGTTCCTTAGAACAACCACCGTCCTAAGCCAACGGCCAGCAAAGCTATCAAAGCTGCAATCGGCGAGTTCCCTCTCGCCCCAGCGCCACCCGACCCGCTGAATGGACTGCCCATGTCCTGTGACGTCGCCGATGGAACTGCTGTGCTTGCCTGGCTGAGCGCCTCCTGTCCAGCCGTGATTGTGACGGGCAAGAAGTTGTAGCTGGGAATCGTCGTGCTCACCACCTCAAACAATCCTCCGAGCTCGCCAGTAGCTACGCACGCGGTCGGCGTGGATTTGGTAACGTTGCAGTTGAGCGTTACCTCGCCGGTGTTTGGCACGCTGATCTGAGCAGCGTAGGATCCAGTAGAGGCTGAGTTAGGCCCAACAGTAACCGTTGCATTGGATCCTAGGATGCTATTGGACGGGAATGTGAGCTCGAGGACAGTTGATTCGGCGTTGGCAGTTATAACAGATGCGTTCAGGTGCGTGTCTGAGGGTGCTAGGAAGATGAGAAGAGTAGTGGTTGTCGCTGTAGGCATTATGTCGACTTTTGTGTAACCAAAGCTTTATGGGATCTCGGCATCAAGCCAAGTTTTGATGCAAAAATAGGAGAAAGGTAGGCTGTCTTTGAAATGCCAAGACGATGACCTTATAGCTGCAATTCATGGAATTTGCTTTTAAGCATTCGTAGTGCGTCGCAAGCGGTTTGCGAGTCTTGCGTATTCCCAAACGATGGCCTGTGATGATGCTTGCCAGGCACAGATATAGAAAGAGCAACTTGTTGAGAGCAAAGGAGCCGAAAAGGCGATGTATGTTATCCTACAAGAATGACCGAACCACCAGTAGTCCGCAGAAGTAAACTGAGGGAGTGAAATTGAAAGACAGTGAGATGAAAGGCGCTGACTGAGCTGGAGAGAGGAATCAAGAAAAGAAGCCGTAAATTGGTTGTATCAAAATTCCGTCAGCTTTGAAACATCGGGGCCGTGGCGGAGCAAGATGATCACAATGCCTCCGCTTACGTAGTAGTGAAACCAGTTGGCAACGGTCGGAAACAGCTGGAAGGATGCTACAAAGCCACTCATTCTCTTGATTTGATGGACAATTTTTGTACAGATGGAAGAGAAATGCTGAGATTACCGTGCTCTGGCGTTGTCACGCTTTGATAGGGAGTGGGATGCTTTGGTGCTGTCGGCGTGCAGGGAGTTCTGTGCCCGTTTCACATACCTCCGTATGGTCGAACTTTGTCTCTGGACGGAGTTCTTTGATCAGAGTATCGCATCATAACGTTCACTTGTTCTCCAAAGGATGTAGAGCCTTGACATCCAGCTAGCCTTCAATATTGTGAAGTTGAAGGCCAATACCAGGACGCAAGCGGTTATAGCGTAGCGTGAGGTAAGAGCCAATTAATTACCGTAGAGGTAAGCGGCGGCTGCTTTGATTCATGTCGTCCACTTTGACAATTTGTAGAAAGGCCTTCGTCGGCCATACGCAAATTGGTATGTAACTTCACACTGTAATCAAGATCGAATCGGTTTCCAGCGATGTGTTCTTAATCATTTCGCCTTCTTATGTGCCCTTCGAGCGCTCTCTGTAATGTAGTAAAGTACAAAGCCGCTTCCTAACGCTCTCAATGCTAATTGTTCGTACAAATCGTTCAAGCGAGTGGTGGTATCATACCCTTCCATCCTAATTTCTCTTTCCCTTAACTCCATACGTGGTGGATATGCTATGCTAGTTGGTGGTACAGTGTATAATGTTCTTAACGACGGACGCCGAAAGTGCTTCAAGAATGAAGCCCGAATAAGAAACTCCACTATTTCCTTCCTTTGGACCCCGGTTATGATCAGTCCTTGACTTACCCAATGCGTGGACCCATGGGCCAGTTGTTCGCGCTAGCACTTCTCCTGTTGTTGTCTCTTCCATAGTTTCGCCAATTCTCATTTGAATCATATCGCATGAATCCCAAAACTTCTGGATTGTCTAGGTCGAACGGATCGCTCATTCGCGTATTTGCTCCTGGTGTCACCGCGCCTCCCGGTGTCCCCATGTCGTTGAGGAACGTGTTCGGCCGTGTCGGCCCGGGCTCACCGAAATTGAACGCAAATTTACTTGAGCTCATGGCCGATGGTGGTGGTCTCATACTCGGTGACTGTTGATATGCCGGTCTTGGAGATGGTTGATACGCAGGGACTCGCGGTGTCTGCGAAGCAGGTGGTGGGCGTGGTTGTAGGTACCTGCTAGGAGGAACTCTGAGAGGAGGTACCGGTTCAACGCTGGAATCGTTTGGTATGGAATAAACGCTGCTGACACTCTGTTTCCGAGGATCAAATGGATTCTGCGGCGGTGGGGATAATCGAATTTGATCAACTGGAGCATTAAACTGCCTGGACTTTACGCTAGCTGAACGTGACATCGACGAGATGTCACTGTTGATTCTTGGTCGGTTAGAACCCAGCGGTAGTGCCGTGCCAATGTTTTCGCTGGTGTCAATAAATGGGTTTGTTGTTTGTGACCTTGGGCTTTGGTACGATTGCGGTGTGGCTGTTACTGGTGGAACTTTGTACATAGGATTGAAAACGACTCTGTCGTTCGTCATTGGCGTGATGGAAGGTGTGCCCAGACGAGACGGGGTGGAGTTGACTATGCGCAGAGGAGCCGCCGGATCTGGGTCTCGGAAGGGATTGAGATCATCATCCGCCTCTGGAGAATAGACTGCGCGAGCGATAGATGATACCGATCCATTCTCTCGTTGGAAAATTGGTGGAAGCTGCGGTATAAATTCCGTAGTGCTAGGACTTCGCCGTTCTACAACGAAGCCCTTGGCCACGGGTTTTCGAGGGAGTGAAATCGTTGGGATTGCCGCAGCGGCAGCCTGAAGTCTCTCCCGAAATGTTGGAGCCGGTTCGCTCATAGACCGACGGCGAGGTTGGCTCATCGGCGGCGAAGGAGTCCTGCTACCTGCGTTGGAGAAAGCAGGATTTGGTGATGGACCCTCGTACACCGAAGGTGTTCTCATTTTGATGACCTTCATCACATCCAGCATGGCGATGAATCTGTTGAACTTCCCTATCAAGGCGCTGCTAGAGCGTGGACCTCCATCACCACGGCTATCGCCCAGCAAGGCGCTGCTGTCGGATCGTCTCCTAAACTTCAATTGTCCGTTCTTCCGATATTTCCGGAAGAAGAAGAACAGTAGCCCGATAAAAACTAGGCCACCAACAACCCCCATAACGGCTCCGGCCATTGCCATTTTGGATGAAGACGTAGAATTGCTCACGACCGGGGGTGCAGTGGCAGATGGAGAAGAACCGGCTGAAATTGACGATTTTGGACCTAAAGTAGTCGTTGCTTCAGAGACGGCAAGTGGTGAAATAACGCTCGAAACTCCTGATATTGGAATAGCCATTGGATTAACAGTGTCGGAAGCTGCCGAATCCTGGGACTGCGTCGACGTTGCCGCAAGCATGGTTGATGCTGCTGGAAGGGTGTTCTGTTCATTGGGTTGAGCAGATGTCTGGACGTCTGGATCATCTGACGTTGCGTTAGACTCCACCGGTTGTGGGGGAGGATTTGAAGTTGCGGCTGCGGATTGCACCTGGCTAGTGGCTGCAGCAGGTGTTTGAGTTGTAGTAGGCTGCGAATCAGTGGAGGTGGTTGAAGTTGCGATAATGTCTGTCGTCGTCGACTGTTGCGAAGTGATACTCGTTGATGTGGTAGTCTTCTGGGTTGTAGACGTCTTGGTGGTGGAAGTAGTGGATTCTGATGCCAGCGTAGCGTCAACTAATGTGGTGGAATGGCGGGTAGTTGTGGATTCTGTAGCCAAGGTCGCGGTAGACATTGTGCTGGTGACGGAGGTAACGGTGTCACTGCCGGCCGGTGCAGTGACGTTCCGCCGTACCTTGGTGCACCGGCGTCCCTGAAAGGTGGTGATTGAGGACATTCGGACTGCCTTCTCGTGAGATGCATGAGGAGTGGTTGACGATGTGGAGAAATATGGGAAAATTTGGGGAGCGAGGAAAAGGGAGCCACGGGAAGCATATGGATTGAAACGAGGTTCAAGGAAACATACGATGCATAAGCCATAACTACTGCTAGTACCTGAGGTGTTCGAGGACGGTCGCTCGTCAGACACCCTTTGGTTGAGACCGATCCGGGTCGCGTTTCATGTTGGCGCCCTTGAACCACACATGAAGCGCCCAGGGGGACTACCCCCAGCCGTTGGAGGCTCATCGGCCTGCATTCACGAGGCCAGACGGCAGGCGAAAGCATAAAGCACTGGCAAGCGGTGGCCGGCATTGACAATAACCATTACGATTGCCATGATGCGGTTGTGTGAAGTGGTGATGGCCACGATGGCGACGGGCGGCTACATCGTCCGCATCGTATCGATAACTTTAGCCTGAGCAACTGCCGTTACTGGTGCAATCGATAGTCGGAGCAGCCCGCCATCCCAGATTGCATTTTGGTTGCAGGGACTCGGCCAAAACGCAGAGGCGCACCGCCGTCAATCAGCATCTTCCGCCGTCGGTCCTGCTCCCTTTCTGAAGTCATTAAATTCGTTTCTCAATGCCCTAATCCGGCGTGCATGGCGTCGCGGTACACAGCATCAGCATCAGCATCAAGACTACCATGACCACACCGATCCCATTCTACTAGCACGACGGTGCGTTTTGCTACCTGTCGTCAACCACTCTTCACTGTCGCGTTTCGGCCGTGAATTGAGCCGCTGCCCACCATGTATGGCTTATTATCTGGCGGTCGTAAGTCATCGGTCCCAATCTCCCGCAACCCCAGATTCGCACTTCATCCACTCGGACATGACCGGGTTGAAGAACTCTGAGAGGCTCTAGAAAGCAGGAGGGTCGTTGCCAACTCTATATCTGAGGACCTAAACCTTTTCGCTCAATGTTCTTTACGCCTGACGTTGCCTTCATTCGTCCCATCCTCTATCACCATTGAACCACCACGGGTTGAGAAAATGCTTTAGTCACTCGGTGACATCTCAATGCCTGAGACGAGTGAGCTCAATCTATGCTCTTCACGATAAATTCTTTCACCAATTGAGCTAATTATCTTTTCCTGCTATGTTTCCTTCTTCTCCAAGCACACGCGTTTGTTTCCTCCCGCTCTCTGCTCCTGATCCTCTCTCCACGCTAGTCAGAAACAGGATCGTATTCGATTAGTCCGCCTTCACCATGTTTTGAAGGCCGAAACTGAGTTATTTTCCGTTAGATTCCTTGGGAGTTGGCAGGCATGACTCCACTAAGGAGCGTCCTGCTGTGCCTTACCCAACGCCAATCTCCTTTCCTAGTGTTGATAAGCTGTCCATTGGTGATCCCAGTCCTTGGACACAGAGCACTGCTCCAGACTTATTCTCGAGTTTTGTAAGGATCCGAAGACCGCCGGATGTGACGTCCGAGCACTTGCGAGCTCTCAATATTCAATATGTGAATTCGCCTGGCTTTGAAGCATTGCTTGGAGAATCTAAAGATGCATTACGATACTTGCCACCAATTTCTTGGTTGGAACCACCGCCAGAGGAGGGAGCAGACACGTCGGCGGACTTCTCCAAGCAACCGCTACTTTACAATGGCCGTCCGGCGCCAACGCAACACGATTTTTATACCCGCGTCAAAGAGCTCTATCATAGCAATGACGACGCATTCCGAGCCCTGAATCAGCTACCTAGCAAGGATAAGCATGCACATCCACCAGTACGACTTGCACACTTTCGCCGCTTCTGGGAAGGTCTTGACAACATGGCTCTTTACTGGGACACCAGCCACGATGAGTATGTCTATCCTGAGCGGCAAGAAGAAGGCGCGAGTTACGACCATGCATCAACTTCAAAGCCTGATGACCAACACAAACTACCTCTTCGGGAAAGTCATACTTTATCACCGGATCCGATGATGGATGAAGCCCGAAAACGCAGCAAGCAAGACCACCCTATCGACAAAGCATCATCTGAAGCCGACCACCACTATCACGACGCCGGAGCGAATCACGCTCACCACTATCACCACCACTCGCCAGCCGGTAGCCACACCATCGCGTCATCGCTCGGCCTACACTCGCTAGTCCACTCCGGGCACCACAGCGGCGCAGCGCCCCCCACCGCACCCTCGCCGCCGCCAGGCACGCAGTACCGGGGCACACGCATCGGGGCGGGGTCGTCGATGCCAGAGACGCACCGGACGGACGCCGTGCGTGCGTTCGTGGAGCCGTTGGCGTGGAGCTGGGGGTTCACGGTGGGGACACACCGGCGGGGCCCGGCGGCGGCGGTGCGCACGCTGCGCGTGCCGGTGCGCGTCACCGCGGCGGTGTGGCGCGTGCCGCGCGAGCGCGACCGCGCGAAGCACGGCTGGCTCGATGGCCCCGTCCTCGCGATCTCGTGCCGCGGCGACACGGGGCTCGGCGCTGCGACGCCCGCCGCCGTACGCGACCTCCTCCGTGAGCTTGGCGTGCTGCTTGTCCTCGCGCAGGAGCGCGCCAGGGAGGGCAGCACCGAGGTGAAGGCCGGTGAGGGCAAGTGGTGGGCTGAGGTGCCGAGATGGGGTGGTGGTGCGGGAGGGGAGGTAGGCGAGGGGAGAGGCGTGGGAGATGAACCCGTTGGGCAGGAAGCGCAGCAAGGCACCGAAGAACAGCAGGATGGCCCGAAGCCAAAGCCTAGCCAGAGGAGGAAGTTCAATGCCATGGAGGCGTGGAAGATTGTGAGAGTGGGAGTGGGTGGCTGGGATCCTAGGGTGCACTATGAGGCCATCGGGAAGGCCAAAGGAGATGATTTCGACGATGTCAGACGTCCTCACATTGCTACGTTGAATCTCACTAACGACCGCAATAGGTCTTCCTTGTATCTTCGCTGAATCATCACATCAGCGTACTCAAACTCCACGTACACCGGCGATATTTGGAGTACTTGGCGAATGGCGTTCTAACAGATGCCACAGAAACAAAAGAGCCATGGAGTTGCCCTACTTTGCATAGAACCCGATGGTTTGACATGTTTGTCGCCGAAGATCGAGCCGAGGCCGCCAGAGGGATTTGGGGAGTAATGGCATATTTGGCGCGACCCCGGGAGAGCTGAAATCGCCACATATCCCGCTAGCTTCACGATCTCGAAGCTTGGGTTCGCGTAGATGAGCAATTTAATGCGGATTGAAGTTTCAAATGTCGGAAGTTCAGCATCTTAAGAGCGAAGTGAAGACGTGTTTCAAGGGTACGATACGAGGTGGACTTCATAGACCGATGGGAGAGAAATTGAGACTGGGACCTTCAAAACAGTGCTAGATAATGAGGCAGGAAACAGTGGCCAAGTCATGAACAGCAACTTTTCTCGCGGATGTTTCACTAATTCGAATGATCGGAGTTGCGAATACGTTCCTTTTTCCGCCGCGCTGTTTCAAGTCAACGGGCAAGGACAGAAAGTCGAAGAGTTACGAGTATTGCCGACAACGCATCAGCAAATCAAAGACGCAGGATTATTATTTCCGATAGCCTGCCAACTGATAGATCTCTTCCGGCGAAGAAGGCGAGTGACACGAATAGCGGATGATCAAAAAGAAATGCACTTGTGTGTGCTAGTGCCTTAGCGCCTACACATCCACAACTCTACGTCTGCCTCGGATCCGACAATCATGCAGCCGACTGATCTATTCTCATTCATGTGCACCCATGACGCAGCGCCACCAAGCGCATAAGCTGTAGATAGAAGCAAATCCATAAGCCTTACGTATAGCGAGTCGCATTGTCAGTCGACATTGTCCGTATCCTATCCAGCGCATCAGCTACCTACATGTAGTCAATCTGCACGCAATCGTGCACAGCCCCAATCGCTACCACTTTTAGACAAGGTCGACGATGTGATTGGTGTATTCTGGCGCCGATGCTCTCTACAGTCCAGACCCATTCAATCCAGTTACCGACACGGCGGCGACCTCAAGGCTCCATAGCTTGCAAGCGCGGAGATGCACTCCATGTTCGAATCTTTCCTCCAACCGCACCTGCCGGTCTTCGTCTCCGCCTCATCTATACGGTTCCGCCTTCTCTAACTCTTTAAAATAACTACAACATCGTCCCGATCGGCTCCCGACCTCGTGTCATCCTGCCCTATCGGAGTCTCGCCTTGCTGCGCCCCCTTCCTAACCTCCTCCGCGAACCGTACCGTAATCTGCTTTTATTCGAGCTCACGACCCCGCGCCGCTGTCATCTTACTGTAGCTCTGACAGCTTGAAAACATTCGCAGGACGCGCCTGGAATCGCAGGCGAGAGGAACCGGTGGGCAGTCATTCTTGCCATCATGGGTAAATCGTAAGTTTCCCTCCTCCTTTCCTTCTGCGCTTTTGGTCCCGTAGTTAGCCAGGCTGGTTCGGCAGGATATCCTCGGCGAGCGGCAGGTTCATGGCTCATCACTGATGAATGTGATGTGTCGCTGGTGGACGAAAATCAGCATCCGAGTTACATCGCGCATCTTCATCTAGTCGCTATCCAAGTGGTACTTGGCCTTCGGTTTCGCAAACAGAGATCATGGAGCAACCTCACATACTCGGAATCGACGATCAGCGCGACAACATCGGAGTTCAAGTGAACGAAAATGATCGCATTGACTCCACTAGCGCGACCACAACCCAGCAAGAAAACGATGCACTCGATCCGATGACGAGTGTCAAAGTCCATTCCGAGTATGAAGGACCAGAAACCAAGATCGTACTCCCCTTGAAGCGCGCGCGAGCACGACCTGCCATGATCCCTCGCCGAGTATCCGACCGATATCCAGCCTGGCACATAAAGCATGGACGAGCATTGGAGATTGCGGTGACCAATTTTGCGCAAGGAATGATGAATCGCTGTCCACTCAAGGACATCAAAATACTGGCGGAGAAAGTGAAGCTAACGTGGCATCTTCATGACGATAGCCAGAGCAAGCTATCGCAGCAGGAACTCGCGGACCTACAAAAGGCGACGCATTTCGATAAAAAGGAGCTGCAGCAATGGTACAAGGGTGAGAAACACCTGAACATGACCGCTTGAGTGAGCGTTGCAAAATGCTGACGGCGAATCGCTATCAGGTTTCCTCAAAGATTGTCCCTCAGGAATGCTGAGCAAAGAGGAGTTCCAGAAGATTTACAAGCAGTTCTTCCCCTTCGGTGACCCTTCGACGTTTGCAGAGTACGTGTTTAACGTCTTCGACGCCGATAAGTCGGGCACCATCGACTTCAAGGAGTTCATCTGTGCGCTCTCCGTCACATCGCGAGGCAAGATGGAGGACAAGTTGGATTGGGCTTTCCAGCTGTACGATATCGATGGAGATGGCAAGATCAGCTACGACGAGATGTTGGCAATTGTTGAGGCCATCTACAAAATGGTATGCTTGAAGAAATGTGAAGTGAGGGAAGATAGCTAACCAACCAACGCAGGTCGGTTCGATGGTCAAGCTTCCGGAAGACGAAGACACGCCGGAGAAGCGAGTCAAGAAGATCTTCCGCATGATGGACAAGGATGAAAACGGCAGTCTGGACATGGCCGAATTCAAAGAAGGCTCCAAGCGCGACGAGACCATTGTGTCTGCACTCTCGCTATACGACGGCTTAGTATGATTTCGCCGATCCGCTTCGCGCAACGCCCCACCCAGGCGGTACGGTCCGGACCGGCGAGGCGCGTTCCCGGGTTGCAAGAACGGTAAAGGTGTAGGTACATTCCCCCCCTATGACGACCTAGATCTTCTTTTCTTCCCCCCACTCCCCTGCTTATTCTGCGTGTGCGAGCACCAGAGGTTGACGGATGCGATCACTATTCCTCAAAAGATACCGAGGCTCCGTCGTCACCCTATCATTCGTCGTGAGAATGGAGTATTTGAGAACGCATTGCCCTGAATGGCGGAGCGGGGTTTGGCTTGTTTTGGGTGGTTTTGATGATGACGAATGCCAGGGTATGAAATGGGCAGGGCTTCGTTATTGACAAACCCATTGCTTGTGCGGAGCGGATCCGTAGAGCGATATGAGATACCACAAACACAGAAATTAACATGACACTTCTATGGCTAAGGTGCATTTGCTCTCATTGCTTTATCAGCCTACGCCTTCTAACGATCGCGATGAGATTCAGAGATGAATGACATGTCTATTGCATTTCGAGGTGGTTGATTTCACTGTCTTCCAAGCTTGAGTTACAGAAGTAGTGGAGATATGATGCTTTGCAATCCGCTGTCATTCCATGCCCATACCCAGTCATTTCAGAATCTCTGTCCAATGCTTTGAATGAACCTTATAGCCTTTACTGATGTAGCAATAACCTACTTCCCACCAACGCCTTGTCATACTCACAAGGCAAACCTTGCCAATCAATACCCGTTCAAAGGAAATGGTTGACTGAAGACAGACATATAAAGGCGATGCATAAGTTCGCAAAATGTTGACTAGAATGTCGGTGGATAAAAACTTTCCGGTTGCAATTCCAACGCAGAATGCATGGTCGCAATGGAGCCCTAGGTTCAAGCCATGAACCATCTGAGCTCGACGACATATGCACCACCCTCACTATCGTCAATGAAAGAGGATTGCTCGACCGAGTTGAGGTAGGATTCTCGTCCGGCTGGCTCTAATGAATTACGCGGTATCATCGTCAACGCAGTGACGGATTGCGGACTCTGGGCGCCCTTATGAGAGATCAACATTAAACTCCCACTTAGCTATCAGACTATTAGCAAGGCATTATGCCTAAGTCGGAACGGGTACACCGCACAATTCTTCAAGTTCTCTGCAGTATCAGTAAGGAGGGTGATCTGCCTTCTGTTGCAGTAACTCGTTTTGTCCATGATCTCGACCTTCAAGGTGGATAGCTGGTCGACAGGTTTTTCGAACATCTCACTGAGGTTCTCTACAGCCATCTCAAGGTCTTTCTGGTTATCTTCGAAGATCTCGGTAAGATTGTTCCGGGCAAGGTAGAAAGCGAAGGCGTAGGTCCATTTCAGGGTCTGTCGGCAACGTTGTAGAGCCTTCGAGGCTTCATCGAGGAATTGAACTTCAATCCATGCCATATTAGCGGT
>Ga0335073_10012809_pt1 | contig 11761 bp, 11 predicted proteins | sample Lox_Sample_22_FD_207093 | JGI IMG/M metagenome (GOLD analysis project Ga0335073, IMG submission 207093) | Soil microbial communities from Loxahatchee National Wildlife Refuge, Florida, United States - Lox_Sample_2.2 | ecosystem: Environmental > Terrestrial > Soil > Wetlands | place: USA... | reverse complement strand
TGAATATGGAGTATCTTAGATGGCAAGATGGATCTTCAACATCGACGAATTTGAAGAAATTGGTGCCCGAATAACCGGTACGGATCTCGGCAATTCTCAGAGATCGTCAGAGAAGCATCGTACCAAAGCCATTTGTGATACGGTAGCTGATAAGATTCTTTGATCGCGAATGTGGAAGCTACAGGACGTCTTCAAATAACTTGAAGAAGAATCTGACAGAGAGAAGAGGAGACGGAGTACTCTTTGACAGCCATCCCACATGCAAGCTAACGTCACTACTCAATGGCCCGCGCGATTTGATTCTGACTTTTCAAAAGCACGCCGTCTCTGGCGAATGTAGCCTAACAGGCAGGTTACATGCTGCAACCCATTACACTTTCACCTGCTATGGAAACCCTTGCATGATAGCGACATCAACCTTGTATCAACCCTTTTTGCGCCACTCGCGTCATGAGCATTTGAGGAAATGGCGAAGATGAAATGGGGAATATTTGAAGAATATCTAAGCTACAGTGATACCAATGGCTGTGAATGATATGCTGACGCGTATACAAAGGATTCCTGGTGTTACTTAAGATGGAACAAGCAAAACACCGTACCTAAACACCTCCCGTATAGAGAATTGAGTAACTATTTGGCTTCGCACGAGAGGGTCTTTCAAGATTTCCATATACAATCTCCTGCATACCAAAGTCCCTTCTTGCTACTTTTGCTATTTACTGTAAATATAAAATTCCTAACTTCGCCAATCATGAACCTTGAATCAGCTCTTGCACGGGTACAATGTAAATCAATCAAGGATACCTATTACCGGAGCATATAAGTATTAGTAGAGTTGCAAGAATGGGTTGTCGTGAATGCCACAGTGTCTCAGCACTCTCGATCCACCACCATTGGTACGGAGTAAATGCCAGCAGGAGGCGTCGTGTACGACATTTTCTTCTTCTCGGTGCCAAATGAGCCGAGAACCCCACATTATCGTACTTTGCCTCCAGCCCAAATGTGGCTTCTTTTCGGATGATACATTTTGTGGCAGGGAAAAGGCTAGAAGTCGAAACAGCGTGAAGTGCTTCGATGAGACTTCTCAGGCGATAATAAAGAAACACTTTCCACCACAGTGTTATTTCTGATTCACCTCGCGACTCTTCTAACATGGCACCACAGCCTATCATAGATTCGCACGTTCACCTATTTCCTCTGTCCGATGCGAACGCCGATAATCACACATGGATGGCCTCGGTGCCTACGATGCTGAAGAGCCATGATATGGAAGAGTACACCAAGGCATCGGTGTATAAGAACGTGGATTACGAAATTAAGGGCATTATATTCGTCGAAGTCGATCGGAATGTCAATCAAATAGCCAAAAGAGTAGATGACTGGGCCTGGGGACCGCTGAAGGAGTTGAGGTATCTGAAACGCGTTATTGAGGGAGATAATGGTAGTTTGATATGTGGAATTGTACCATGGGCGCCGGTAGACAGAGGTGTTGATGGTCTGAAGAGCTATTTAAGAGTCGCCGAGAAAGAGGCCGGTGAAAAGGTATGGGAAAGAGTGAAAGGATTTAGATTTCTGCTTCAAGGTATAACTCGAAAGGAGGAATTCAAGAGGTTGACCGACAGCAATGATTTCATTGAAGTGTTGAGGGAATTCGGAGATAGAGAGTGGAGTTTCGATCTAGGCATTGATCAGAGACGTGTAGGAACCTGGCAGCTCGAAGAGACAGCAGATATCATTGAAAGAGCACATAGAGGAGTGGAAAAGCAGAAGAAGGTGACTTTCATCTTGAGTATGTGTAACTGCGTTTAGAATCTTTACTTGGCTCACTCAATCATAGATCATCTTTGCAAACCGGAAATGCTTCAGACACCGAACTCTGATAAGCAGCGACAAGATTTCAAAGAATGGAAGGTTAGTATGGAAAGATTTGCTACTTTCGACAATGTGTACATGAAGCTTTCTGGTGGTTTCTCCGAGATGGGTCAGCAACACCCAGAGGCTCCAATACCAGTCTCAGAAGTGGTCAAGCGGTTGAAACCATGGACCGACATTCTCATAAAAGAGTTCTCTCCCAATCGTATTATGTTCGGAAGTGACTGGCCAGTGTGCAACATCGGTGGTCCAGGTGATGAACTCTCCTGGATACACTGGAAGAACACAGTCTCAGCAGTTCTTGACGAATATGAACTCTCGGTGGCTGAAAAGGACAGAATATGGTTTGGTACGGCTGTAAAGGCATATAAGCTAAGCTCAGTTTCACGATGACATTCAAATTGAGGCTTCAGGCTATTGGAGGTTGACAAAGAGACCACCGTCCACCAGCAATTGTGCACCATCCTATTACCGACTCCGTCAGAAACTATAATCGCAATCGAGCTGCAGTACTTACAACATAGTTGGACAGATCACTTGCGAGGAATACAGCTGGACCGGCTAGGTCCGACGGTACTCCAGTCCTTCCGAGAGGTATTCTACTCTCCATGTACTTCCGCTTCTCGTCATTGGCGAGATCCTCTTCATTCAGCTGCGTTCGAATAGTCCCCGGTAGTAGAGCATTACACCGAATGTTGTACTTCCCGAGAGCGCAAGCACATGATTGCATGAGGCTCAAGACACCGGCTTTGGTGGGAGTGTAATGTGTCTGACCTGCACCACCGACCAAAGCGGAAATGGACGAGATACCAATGATAGAACCTCCTTTTCCTTGTTTCGCCATTTGCTGTGCAGCTGCTTGAGTTCCATAAAATGCGCCGCCGAGATTTATCGCCACAGTTGAATCAAATAGATCGCTATCGAGCCTAAGACTTCATTTCAGTATACTATCACGAATTCCATCCAACAGCTAGATTGAACTCACTCTAGAAAGTCGGCGAACTTGCAGACACCAGCATTACTTACAAACACATCCAGTTTGCCGAATGCTTTAACGGTTTCTGAAACGAGTTCCTTTGCGGTATCAGGTTTCGAGATATCTCCTGTCACTGCAATCAGGCGGTTTCCAGCCTTTGCTTCTACCTGCAGGCTTTCAAATTGACTGTTTGACCATGCATCTCCTAGGTGGTTCACTGCGACAGAAGCGCCTTGCCGTAGATATTCGAGAGTAATGGCACGTCCAATGCCGCTGGCGCCACCGGTAATTGCAGTTGCTTTGCCTTCAAGAAGACCTGGCATGATGAAGACTTCAAAATTATAGACACATTAAAATGTGCCAGAAGTCAGCTTGAACAGAATATATATCTTCTGAACTTTTGGCCGCTGGGCTTCTTTTTCTTATATCGGGACATGTCAGCGCGAGGTCATCTGGAGTTTGCGGATTAAAATGCGCCGAGAACGAATCTCGGATGTGTGTTATGGCAGTCTGGAATTTCTCCGATTTTAAATGGAAAGCAGGCCTGAAAATACGCCTCGTAGTCATATCATCACAATTGGATTAAGTTGTATGTTGTTCTATGCTGTGGCACGAGATATTGCCTTCGATTGTAGGAGCGACTCTCATATCATAGCACATCAAACTCACACTGGACTATGTCAACATCGTATTCGTTACAATATGAGAGAACCGCGAGAGTTTGGACGGCTACAAGCTCTATAATGGTACACTATACAAACCTAATGACCGACGCCGCCAACAGCCCATCCTGGGAACTCGGGATCGCCAGGATTTGGAAACAAACCGCCTTGCTGTTGAGCCTGCTGTGCGGCAGGTTGTGCAGGTTGCTGTTGCTGACCACCAACGCCATTCGCCTGCGCTTGCTGTTGCTGTCTACGCTCGTCGGCTCTTCTCCTTCTGTAGACCAAGAGCATTGCCAGAGCAGCGGCAAGAGCCACAATCACCAGACTCTCTATGATACCATCGTCAAAGTCGTCGTAAAAGTCTTCGCCGCCGGGCATACCTTCGCCGGTCAGTGAGTCCCATTCGTCGTGTTCGAAGTTCTCATGCATGGCGAGGTCGGCTTCGATGAACGCATGAATCCATTCAGCAAAAGAAAAGCGTCTTCGCTCTTCTGTAAAGTAGGTTAGCGGCTAAGCTTGAAACATGGCGAGAGTTGAAATCTGGAGTATAAACGTACCGCGTTCGTCCCGAATGCTGTTCACGCTTCCTCTTGTGAAGCTATTCCACGCACTTCTCGCTCTTAGCTTGAGCAGACTCAACTTCACCGGCAGATATGCTTCGTTATTAGTTTCCAGAGCTTGATCGTAGAAGCGTTTGGCCAGATGGAAGTCCTGTTCAATGCCGATGCCATTCTCGTGCATCCAACCTAAATTCCACATTGCTTGCGCGCTTTGCAATGTCTCGGCAGCAGCCTGGTAACAAGCTGCAGCTTTTTCTTGATCCGGCGAAGTACCGATACCGCCGAGATAATAATCTCCCATCTTTACCAAAGAGTCGACGTTGGACTGCTTGGCAGAACGTGTCCAGTACAGAAGAGCAAGGCCAGCGTCGGCGACAAGAGATGCCTTCCGCTGTACGAACGGGAGTAGATCAGATAGTGAGAAGCGTGGTTTCGCTTTGTCGAGGAGATAGGCAACATTTGCTTGGGCATTTTCGAAACCTTGTTCGGCTGCGAGCATGTAGTCGATGAGTGCGGTCTCGACATCTCCGTTCTCGTAAGCGTCGTTCGCTTCTCTAAAAGATGCAACAGCCGCTTCGGCCTTTTCTGCGACAATCTTGTAGTACACCGCAGCCATGCCACAGGATGCGTCTCTTCCGATGCCTTGGTAAATAAGTTCTGCGAGGTAGTAGAAAGCTTCGATATGGTTGTTACGAGCAGCATGATCAAAATATCGCATCGCGGTGGTTATATCTCCTTGATCCAGGAACAATGCACCAAGTCGCACTTGTGCAGATGCCAGACCATCATCAGCCGCAGGTGAGAAGTATTCGGCAGCTTTCACAGTGTCTTTCGGAACTCCATAGCCATTGAGGTACATCAAACCCATGGAGTACTGAGACATAGAGTCACCGTTTGATGTGCCACGCTTGAACCAGATTTGCGCTTTCTCAAAGTCTTGCGGCATACCTTCGCCTCGAAGGAACATTCGACCTAGATATCCGGCGGCTTTGGATGCTAGTTTCTCGATACCAGGAGAGACGTCTTGCTTCTGTTTTCCTTTCTTCGGCCAGTATGCGCGCGCTACTTCCATAAAATACAACTTGGCCATGTTCAAGTCTCGGCGCATGCCTCGCGAGCCTTCGTAGTAGAGTTTTGCCAGGCTGAATGTGGCCTTGAGATCGCCTTTGCGGGACATTAGGTCAAGATATTCGATAACATCCTCAAAGGATGCGTGTGCGTCTGAGTTAGGTCCTCCTTGCTTCGCATTTGGTCCAGCGCTGCTCACGCTTGCGCCTTCACCGTAAACGCCGCCTTCCTCATCGGCGATTCGGTATGAATCCTTGATGACAGCGTGATTACCAGGAGGTCCAGATCGCAAATACTCTATTGCTTTGTCGGCGACTCTTCTGTAATAGTAGACCGCTTCTTCGCAGTTTCTCGGTGTGGATATGCCAATATGATGCCGATAACCTAGTGCCATCTCGGACCGTATGTCACCGCCATCAGCGGCAAACGTGTAATAAAGCATAGCTTTTGACTGATCTTGTTCCACTGCGCCTCCAAAGCCAGTAGCGTAGATGAAGCCAAGCATGTGCTGAGCTGAGCTGTTTCCCGTGAGCTCTGCTAGTTGATGGTACCGTAGGAACGCCTCAGTATAATTTCTTGGATGTGTGTAGTTGCCAAAGAAGTTCATTTCTGCTAATAGGAATATGGCGTCTGGATTGTCTTGGTTGGCCGCATCTTCGAGGAGAGTGACTGCATTGGACAAGTCTCGATTCAGTGCACGAGGAGCCACAGGTGATGTTGGCGGACCGGTGAGGTAGAGGGAGGAGATTAAGTTCGTAGCGGATGAGAGGATGCCAGACTGACGAGCATTTACGTTTCTTCTGGCGGATGAAGGCTTGATCTTTTGGAGGATGGTGGAGGCTTCGTGTACGGCATCGTCGGCTTTGAATGCCCGTGATGATGGAAGAAGTATAGAAATACCTGACTATATCAGTGAAAAGAACATCATTTGCAGTCATCTACGTACAAAGGAAAAGCTGCACAGCAACGCGGAAGAACAAATGCCGACGGGCCATGATGGCGTTGAGGAATGAAACCGGGGTATCGACGGGAATGCGAGCTCATCAGAACATAATCATAGCTTGAAAAGTGTGGAAAGCATGACTGCAGATGCCAGAAAGTGAGCTGCAGTTGTGTTTGAAGCTGTTGGATTGCGAATCTTGTCACTTGTCAACTTTCCCTTTACGAATAGAAGCTTTGGTGTATGTTTGTCACTTGTGCCTGAGGCTTCCATCAACTTCCTAGTATCACCGCGATGAAGATTATTTTCTACCTTCAATGCTTCTTCTTTACAGAGTAGTTAAGTTAATTAAACTTCCGAATAATAAAAATTGCATTGGTTGAATCAAAAAATTATGGTAAATTAGCAAGCTTGAGCTTTCGAATATGTGCAGGTCATACCTCTAAAGCTCGTCAATATCCGAGGGTGTTTTGCAACGTTTGTCAAAAGCAGCATTTATTGATTGAGCATTTCGGTTCTAATCATGGAAAATACATTCAATTACTGCCATGTACGTTTCTCAGATGCCTTTGCTAAAATATCAAGCCGTGAAAAGCCCTTCTGCGACCACTTGCAGTCGTGAACAGTGCAATAAACCTTGTCTCCAATCCCGTGCTTCGCGGTACGATGTCGACGAAGGTCTTTTGCGTAGCTAAAGGCTTGACAACAACCGCCAATATTGCAGTGATGTTCCTTCTTGTGCGTTCTGCCCTATTTCCTGAAGGTCGAATCAGCCGTCGCCGACATAAGGCAAGAGTGAAAGCTCAAACCGTAAAATGGACTCCGATTCATGGAACTTCCCGCATGTGGTGCATTGAGGGCCTTTGGGAGAGTGGTGATCGGATGCATGAGATGAATCAATGGATTCTGAAGAAGCCGTGGATGCGGTGGTGTGAGGAACAACTTCAGGAGCCACTGGCTGCAGTGGCTGGCTGGATTGGCCATAGTCTCAAGAGGCGCAAGTCGTAAAGTCTTGTGTGTGAGGTGTAGCATGCAGCACCGGCTCGGATGCCGTCTGAGATTCATGAGTGTCAGCGTTGTGAAAAGTGCAAATGAGTACTATACCAGAGTGATGGTCTCGGCGTTGTGAAATCCTACCAATATTTGGCCGTCAACTGTAGCCGAAAAGTTTGGATTGAATCCAATCCGGCCCACTTGAATATCATGGGAAGGCAGAGTAAGATCGGGGTGATCGAAAAGCAGCCAATCCTCCAAACCAGTGGAAGGAGGTTCTGGGTTCGAATTTACAGATTCGCTCGCGCCGGTGGATGAAACCCCGACGAAAATGTCATAATAAGAGCTTGTACCCAAGTCATTTTCGCGAATATTTATGGAGGGAGACTGCGCTTAGTCTCCCTTCGGAGCGGAGGAAAATAGTATCAGGAGAAAACCACCTGGCGTGCTTGCTGAATCCAGAAGCAAGGAGGACTGATGAGGATGGTTGATAATAGTGAATCAAAAAGGGCTTCTCGATGGGCTTCGGGAACAATATAGAGCAGATGGAGTAAAACTTTAGGAACTTGCGGTCAGAGAGTACCCGTAAAGATGGAGCGGCAAGCTATTTTCGATGCGAAGAAGGTTGGAGGGATTTTATGCGCGATGAAGGTGCGGCCGCACTCCGGTCAAAGGTGCATACGGTATTGTGGCGTTGTTACAGCAGACGTTCGGGCGATACGTGAAACGGACGCTTGCCACATCCTACAGGAAGACCAAGAACAAAAAGCAATGACCAAGCAGATGCGTTTTTCATTCGTCAGATACTCACAGTCGTCAAACGTCAACGCCTTCCTCAGCCTCGTCTTCGTCCTCACCAACATCACTAGCGGTACTCGCAACGCTCTCATGTAAACTTGGCGTCTTCTCACCCTTCCTGCGAGTCAAACTGCGAAAACTGAAGCCAGTTCTCTCCTTTTCCTTGCTCTCGCGCGGCTTGTCCTTTTCAGGTACGGGACTATCCCTCAGATCCATGCTCCGACTCAAACCCACATAGCTTGTCTGTCCTTCTTCATCCGTCTCCTCGGGTGTGTCGTGAGCCGTCTCAACGATTTCTTTGCCCGATTTGGCCTTGCTGAAGCGGATTGAGAACATAGAAGCGGAAGATTTGCGCGAGAGCTTCTGCATAAATGACTCCTTTGGTGTGCTGGAAGAGGCGGTAGTTTGGCCCTCGGAAAGTGGATGTGATATCTGTCGGCCAAGCATCTCGAAGCTTTCGCGGAGATTCTCGTTTGTGCTTTCGTTATCGCCTCCAACAGTGGACACCGATCGCGCTGCATCTTTGGATTTGCGGCTGGTATCAGGTGACGGTGATTCTTTGTCATCGACACGGAGCTCTGGTGTAGCTGGAGGTTTGTCGGAGGCATCTTTATCTTTATCTTTGGACTTGGATTTGTCCTTTGCTTTGGACTTCTTACTTTTCTTCGGCTCTTTCACCTCTTCTGAAGTTGCAGTGTCGGGTTTCTCGATATCCTCTTTCTTACCTCGGGTGAATATTGTCTTGAAGCTCTTTGCCTCTGGATTAAGCTTCGGTTTGTCTTGGTTCGTGGGTGATGAGCTAGGTCGAGTTCCGATCGGCGCCTGTTTGGAGGAAGCCGATTCTTCTTGCAATTCCAGGTCCATGTCAACAGGTCCTTCAAAGATTGAAGGTTCTTGACCGAGACTGAGAGAAGAGCCGTACTGGATTGAAGGTCTTCGAGAAGGATGTCGTGACCAAGAGTTGGTAGACGTGATTCCCCAATCCGTAGCAAGTGGACTAGGGCGTTGACCAAGCACGTCGCCAGTAATGGTCCAACCAAATCGAGTGGCTCCATCTGTCGAAGGTCGTGGAAGAAGATTACTCTCGGATGAAGCAGTGGAGCCTTGGCGCGGAGAAGGTGGTCTGTCGCTTAGTGCAACCGATGGCCAGCTGTCCGTCTTAGAGCTAAATACATTGAATCTACTTCGCCTCGACGGCGGATCCGTTCCAGTTGATGCGACCGATCCTCTAGAGAACACACCATGGAGAGAGTCTGTCCAACCACCCGAGTGGCTGCCTCTTCGCCTGGTGGAAATTGTTGGATCAACAAAATCTTGACGTGGAACGGATCGACTTTCCGCAACTTTCAATGATCCCAAAGTCGGTCCTTCGTTGGAGAAGGTCTTTCCGCGCTGACGGTTGAACCCGAAGAGACTGGCGAATCTGGTGCCAGTGGAAGCCGGAGCACCAATACCTCTCGCTGAGCCAGTCGTTGAACGGATTGAACGTCCATCGCTGTCTAAGATACCGTCCCCTGAAGGTGAGAAAGGTAGATGCGTGCTACTCTCTCGTGGACTCGCAAAGATGCTAGGTGATCGGCTTTGGACTGACACAGGAGAGCTCGGATCCCGAGCTTGATCAAGAATCTGTGCAGCACCAAGTCCAGGAAGAATATTGCTGTCTGGAAAGTCATCAAACGCTCGCGAATTGCGGTTACTGCTGGTTCCGGTGCGAGGTGGCGGCGGCTCAGGTTTGGGTGGCTCAGCTTCATCTCCAAACAAACCGGATGGAAGCAAAGCACCGGCAACAGATGGACTCGTTGGAGCACCGCCGGTGAGTTGATCCATCTGCTCTTGTGTCATGGCAATGGTCTGAGTCGTTGGTGGTAGCGTCATTCCATTGATGGTATTGAAGAAAGGTGACATTGTTGGAAAGCTTGGAGATATGTTGGTCACGCTGGAGTTGTAAGGTGGTCCCGAAGATACACTGAAAGCGGAGGTTTGAGGATTCAATTCGTTTCTCAAGCTAGGAGCACGTGCTCGGCGCAGGCTTGGTCGCCGACCGGGTACCAAGTCCAGAGCAGAAGCGGTAACGAAAAGTTGCGGGTTGCTTGCTCTACGCTGCATCCAGAATTGCATGGCTTCTTGTGCTTGATGATGTTGTTCGCGAGCGGATTGAAGAGCTTGCCATGCTTGAGTATAAGTGCCGCGGAGTTGAGCCATACGAATATGCCATACAGCATCTTCATCGTGATTGAGACCTTGTGGGCTTTGTGTAACGGCATCATCTTCCTGGTCTAGCCGTTTCTTCTCATCTTCAAGCTCTTTGATCATAGAAACCTTCTCTTTGATAGATTCCTCCAGCACTTTATTGGCATTGAGTTCTGAGGCTTGTTGTTCTCGAAGTTGGTTGATTTTGCTGTTGACCTGCTCTCTGTGTGTAACTTTCTCTTCATCCCAATGTACAATCTCCGCTTGGATGTCTACAGCTTCCTGGACCCATTTTTCCATGTCGGTCTTTAACTTCTGTCGATCTTGTTGTCTTTGTAAGAGACGTTTCTCTAATCCAGACTTCTTGCTAGCGGCGGAGGCATTTTCGTGGTCCAATTTTGCAACTCGTTGACGTAGCTTCTTGGATGCGCTCTCCTTTGTATTGACCGAACCTTTCAAAAGGTCGCGTTGTTCAATCAAGCTCGACTGATATTCTTTAAATTCCTCATCTTCGTCAGCGATCTGCTTTTCAATCTTTTCGTTTTCGTCTCGTAGCTTATCCAACTGATCTGTCAGTTCACGTAGTGTGCCTTCAGTTTCAAACGAGTCGTCAGTCGGGACCGGTTCGAAGGTAGATGGGAGCTGTCGTTTAGCAGCTGCTACACGCTTCTGCTGAGTAATGCTATTGCTGTGTTCGCGAGCCATAGAAGGAGCGGTAGTGACAGGAGGTACGGGTTCGATAGGAGCTTTGAAGGGTCGGATGACTGGAATGATATCCTTTTGCTCATCTTGATCTTCCTCTTCATCGGCTTTGAGATGACTTCCGAGGAAGTCTGCACTGGCGGCTGACTTCGTAGTTACTCTGATGGGTTCACTTGAAGCTTGGAAATTGCTCTCGTTTGTCGTGACCAGTCGAATAATGTATCCTTTGTCAGGTTCTAGATTACAGACCGCGATGATGGGGTCGAGAGGAGAAACCGAGCCAACTTTGATAGAAATATTAGCAACCTGTAGACGAATGATAGATGTAACACTTACCATTGAGTCCGTTGACGTGAACGCTATGTCGAACGCCTTTTGACGGTTCTCTTGCTTTCCAATGTAGAATGACAGCGTCAGCTTTGACACCGGCCAGCGAGATTGTTGGAGCGGCAGGTTTCTCCAGACCAAGGAGACCTATCAATTCATCGAGAGGCTTCGAAAGGACGAGATACAAGCGCCAGAAGAGCCTAGAGCACTGTGTCAGATCACAGACAAGTAAAGCCGGTACAGGCAGACAAGCTTACCAAGTGACAGCAACACAGAGCAGAGCCTTTTCGAACCATCCCGACAACCAGTAGACGTAGCGATCCATGTGATTGGAAGCGGAAGCAAATGGATAGTTCGATAGAGGACGGAAGAAGAGGATGGATGATTCATGGAACGGCGCAAAGTCCGCCATGACGGAGAGTGGTGAGAGAAGCAGTCACGAAGCCATTCGGGTGTGGTTCGCGAGCAGCAGCAATAAACGAAATAACAACAATAAAAGTGGTGATCGTGGCGGCGGAGGTGGTAAGAGCAGTAGCAGATTGCAGAGTACTTCGTATCGAAGAGGACGGGACTCCGGGAGTCTCGTCATGCTTGCCTAGGTCTCGGCAACGAAAAACCAAGCAGCCGTGCCGACCGCAATAAGGCTATAAGGCAAAGTAGCAGCTTAAGC
>Ga0335073_10012808_pt1 | contig 11761 bp, 5 predicted proteins | sample Lox_Sample_22_FD_207093 | JGI IMG/M metagenome (GOLD analysis project Ga0335073, IMG submission 207093) | Soil microbial communities from Loxahatchee National Wildlife Refuge, Florida, United States - Lox_Sample_2.2 | ecosystem: Environmental > Terrestrial > Soil > Wetlands | place: USA: Florida... | reverse complement strand
GAGCGCGTTCATGATAGAAGCGACGCTCCTCTTCCTCCGCAGCCTCGCGAATTGTACGTTTCAGCTCGGCATTCGTAACCACGACGAAGTGCCAGGGCTGCCGATTGGCGCCGCTGGGGGCACTGCGGGCAGCCCACAAGCAATCGTCGATTACTTCGCGCGAGACCGGGCGCGAAGAGAACTGGCGCACGGTGCGGCGGCGGAGCATTTCCTCGCGAAACAACTTTGCCCGGAGGGCCATCTCTTGCGGAGAGAACTCGTGATACGTGGTGAGAGGAAGAAAAGTTGGCACGGGCACAGGACGGCCGCCTCCTTGCGAGGTTATTGTAAGCTTCGTGATCACGCGGCCGCAGCCGGACAACTACAGTCCCATCACGGCGTCATGGAAAAGTTTCGCATCCTCATTTTGAGGGCCGCTCGGTAATAGCCGTCCGAATCGATGCCAGCGGCGCGCCCGAGTCGAAGGTGATCCCGTTGGGTCCATCGCGCACTCCGAGTTGACGCCAGAGCTGGTTCAAATCAAGCGAAACAGGATTGTCTTTCCAGTTGTTGTACAGATCGGTGAGCACGGTTGTTCCCGTCGCTTTGTCACCGACCTGCAGAACCCGTTTGACCGGCCACTCGGTATTGATGGTGGCTCCGGCCGCGACAATTGCGCGCAGCGCGTCCTGTAAGCCTTCGCGGTTGTGAGTCGCCTCACGAATCTTGACGTCGGCGACAAGGCAGAACATCGCGCCGCCCCAATAGGTGCGGCCCCAGGTGTGGGTGCGATCCAGACCCTGGTCGCCCGGCATGGGCTCGCCGTTCGGCATTCCCTGCACCACGCCCTCCCACACCTGTTTGGCCGTCAATTGGCCGGCCTGCGCCCGCGCAATCGGTTCGACATAGGTTGCCAGTCCCTCCTCGAGCCAATGAGATTGGTCCGGGAGCGATGCCAGCGCCATGTGGACGAGTTCATGCGTCATCGTCCAATCGGCATGCAGATCGGCATTGGTTACGCCGGCCCCTAGCCGCATTCTTGTCAGGCCCTGCACATCGTCGACGTCGCCCCACGTCGTTCCACGAATCTCTTGGCCATCGCCGTGTTCCTGGACGACATTCACCCGGGCATGCTGTACCGGAAAAGTTCCGTAATAAACTGTGACCGCGTCGGCAGCTCGCTGCACCCATGCAATGACATCTTCCGTGCGGAGACCCGAGCCGTTCAGGCGGATATTTACCTGTATTTCGCCTCCCCCGATGTGCAATACCTGGCGGGGACTCTCGTTCTGCATGACAGCTACCGTAGTGGCTGCGCTGCGACCGGCCGGCACAGCGTTACGCGCGGACGTCACGAACAGAATCGGCAGAAGAACAGTTACCGACCACGGTGCGATGTCCATAGGAACTCAGATCTCTACCGCCTGCCGGCGCACGCGACAGCCGGCTGCATGTTTCATTAGAGGCGTTTGGGCACGATTGGTTACTTCCGGGCAAGCTGCCCGGCGTCTGCGGTGCGCGGCAATTGCTTACGTGCCGGCTTTGGCCAGAGAGCGTTGTTTTTGCTGCTTCTGCTCGATCGCAAGCTTGTAAGCCACGTAGTACTTGTAAATGTTGCCGACGTAGGCGACGGTCTCCTGGCCGACATCCTGGGCAACCTCAAGCTCCACATTGCCAAACCACTTGTTGGGATCGAGGCCGTCGGCCTGCGCCTTCTTCCGCAGACGAGCGATGCGATTTGGCCCGGCATTGTAGCTGGCGAACACGAAGAGGGTTTTGTCGAGGGGGTCGATATTCGGGTCGTTGAAGTAGGTATCAGCTATGTTGCGTAGCATCTTCACGCCAGCATGAATATTGTCCTCGGCGTCGGTTACAGTCGGAATATTGATGGGAGATGCGGCGGCATTCTTTGGAATGACCTGCATAATTCCCAGGGCGCCGCTAGGGTTTCGCTTACTCTGGTCCAGCAGCGATTCCTGGTAACCCTGTGCCGCCAGCATCAGATAATCGAAGTTGTACTCGGCAGCATATTTCTTGAAGAACTCGACATTGGCGGCAAACTTTTGCATCTCTGCCGTCGAGGTAGAGTTCTTCAGCCACTTGGTGTTCTGCAGATAGCGGCGCAGCAACGTATTGCCGAACGAAGTACCCGCGGCATGCGTCTCGATGAACTCATCGACCAACTTCTTCAGCTCGGGATTGTCTTTCCGCATGACCCATGCGATCTGGCCCTCGCTGGCTACGACCATGTCGGGGTGCGCTTTGATGTTCGGGAGCACCTGCGCCCATAGATTAGCTCTGCCCTGGCTGGTGACTGTGGCCGGAATAAGTCCGGCATTCACCATCTCGATCAGGTCATCATCGAACAGGTTCTTGTCGGCCGCCTTCACAATCAGCGGATGCTTGCCGGCCTGGCGCAGCGAATCATTCAACTTGTTCAGATTGTCGTAGTAGGTGGTGAGCGGATTGACGTAAATCTCTTTGCCCGCGAGATCATCGAAGCTGGAAACGTTCGGCAGCTTCGGCCCGGTCACAATAATCTGGTTCACGTGGCTCTGAATGGGGGTCGAAAAGGCAACTCGCCGTTCTCGCTCGGGGGTTACCACAACTCCCTGGGCAATGATGTCGCCGACGCCCTGGCTAAGACCGGCTTCCAACTCGTCGGGGCGCATCGGCAGGAAGACGACCTGCACTGGCAGCTTGCCGGTCTTCATCTTCTGATTGACGAATCTCTGAAACTCCTGCAACGCCTCGTATTGGATCCCCTGCGGTTTTCCATGCTGATAGAAGAATCCGATGGGATTCATAACGACCATGGCGCGAATGGTGCGCTGCTTGACCATTTCATCGAGGTCGCCGGTCCGCTTTCCGAAATTTGTCGGCAAGGTGAGGGAATTGGTGGCTTGAGTTGCGGCGGCATTTTCTGCCGGGGCGGGCGCCAGCGAGGCGGCCTTATCGGGTTGCGTACTGGAGCTCTCGGCCGATGGTTTCTTGCCGCAGCTTGCAATCAACAGAAGTCCGAAAATCACCGCTGATGCCAGTGCAAGCAAGAGGAGTTTTCTGAGCATGAGTTCCTTCCGTGTCTTCCATTAACCGGAGGAGATCCCTGAGCGCAATCGGAATCCACCGCCCCGGACAGGCTTAGTCACTAGCATCTTCGGAGAGCTCCAGCGTTGCCATGGATCAGATCCGCTGCTGGCTCAATACAACCCTCAGATAACTCCCGCGAACTGTGGCGTATCATGCGAATCTACCACTTCGGGCGCGGGGCAGGCGGACCCCAGGGAGAACGTATGTTTCCTCCGTGCGCTTACATCCGTGACGGGCCCGGGGCAGCGCAAGTGCCGATAAAAGAGGCAGGTGAATGCGATCCTTGGCCATAGTAGGAATCACCGCGTGGGTTGCTCTATGCTGCGCCGGACAGATGACGGCTTCGCGTCCGGCACAGTCCGGCACCGCTGCTCCGGCCAAAACGGTGGCGAACGGCGTGTGGGGAGGCGAGCACATTCGCATGGTAGTAAGTGACAGCGGCGCAGTCATTGAGTTCGATTGCGCCCGGGGAAGTATCTCGCAACCGTTGGAGCTTGACGATAAGGGCCGCTTCAAGGTCGAGGGTATCTATATGGCTCAGACGCCGGCGCCTGCCGCGGTTGACGGCGGCGCAACTGCTTCGTGGGTCAAGGCGACCTATACCGGTACCGTCAGCGGGTCGAGTTTGCGGCTCGAGGTTCTGATCGAGGGGCAGGACACGCCGCGGACTTTTGATCTGGTGCAGGGCGAGCAGGGCCAGTTGGCGAAGTGCGCCTGAGCAGGAACGCGTACCACAGGGAATATCGACCTTTCGCTACGGCCGCGTCCGGCTGCGCCGCTCGGCAAAATCCGGACGAAAGCTCTTCCGCTCGACATTGCGCCACGAAAATGACCAGAAAGTTGTAATCGCTTTTCGATAATTTTCTTTACACATTTACTAGCCGGATAGTACGAAAGTACCTGCTGCTCGTTGCTCAAAGATGTGACCGTGATCAGGGCGGACCCTCGCGCAACACCAGATTCCTTCCTGAAGCCGGAAATTCTCCTCGGAGACAAATGATGAATCGTCGTCTACTTCGTCGTCCAGACGTTGCTGTTCTTTGCCTATTGGCCACAATCCTCGCTCTCCCACCCATTGCCGGTGCGCAATCGGCAGACGTCCGCAGCGTGGAAAAGCCCACGCTGGTGGCTGACAAGATCAGTTACCTGCCGGGCGAGACGATCGTTTTTAGCGGCAGCAGTTGGAAGCCCGGAGAGGGTGTCACCATCGTCATTAAGACCGAATCCGCGGGCATCGTTGCCACTGTAGAAGGCGCCGCGGACCAGAGCGGTATTCTAGACATCACCGCAAAGATGCCGAAGTTGCCATCGGCAGGCAGCGGCAACAAGAACACTCCGATCCTCACGGCTACCGCGACCAGTTCGTCGGGGGCCTCGGTGTTCACTCAGTTCACGCTCGGTCATGCCCCCACCGATGCCGAGCGGCTGATCACCGAAGAAGAATTCTGGTATCACCGGCTGACGTACCCGACGGGCCATTACTCACCCGCGTGGACGCGCAGGGCTGCCCAGCAAGACCGCGCGATCAGGCGCGGAGTGCCGGCCGGACACAAGGGCGTGGTCCTGAACCCGGCCTTGGGTATTGAACCGCTGAACACCACCAATTTCACTGCCCTTGGTCCCATGCCCGAGCACATGACGGGCTGCTCCGGCTGTTATGACTACGGAACCACCGAGGGACGCGTCAATGCCATCGTGACCGATCCGACGACCACTACCAACGGCAGTATCGTCGCCTATATGGGCAGTGTCGGCGGCGGCGTCTGGAAGACAACCAACTGCTGCACCGCCAGCACGACGTGGACCGTGATGACGGATAGCCCGGAGCTGTCGACCACCAGCATTGATACGCTGGCGATCGATCCCAACAATCACAACACCATCTATGCCGGCACCGGCGACCTGAATTACGGCTCATTCTCCATGGGCAGCCAGGGCATCCTTCAATCCACCGACGGCGGCAATACCTGGACGACTCTGGGCGCCGACGTTTTTGGCCCCGAGTATATCCAGCCGGCGGGCAACTATCCGCAGTACGACGCAGTCGGCAAAGTTCGGGTTGATCCCAATAACAGCAACAACCTCGTAGCCGGGACCAAGAAGGGTCTTTGGTTCTCCTACGACCAGGGCCAAACCTGGACCAACTGTCTCACCAACAGCTTCACCAGCCAGCGCCAGGACATCACCGGGTTGGAACTGACGAACATGGGTGGAGGCGTAACGCGAATTCTGGCAGCCGTCGGCGTGCGCGGGTTTCCGACCTATGTGCAGTATGATCTCGGAAACAACGGCGCCAATGGCATCTATTCGGCCACGATGCAAGCCAGCGGCTGTCCCAGCTTCACTTCCATCGCCAGCAACTCCAACGGATTTGTTTTCGGCACGCAGGTGACCGGCAGCCCGTACCTTACGGGCGCGCTGATGAATGCGGGCAGCGGTAATGCGTGCAACTATCCGTTAACCGGTGGCAACGCGACCTACTGCGGCAACGGCGCCACCGGCGGCACGACGACGAACGGCGGGACGGTCAATAACCTTGGCCGCATCGACATCGCTGTCGCACCCAGCAATCCCAACGTCATTTACGCCCAAGCCCAATCCATCAACTGGAACAACAACACGAATTGCGGCAACACCAACGGTTGCCAACTTGGCGCGTGGGTCAGCAACGATGGCGGCAATAGCTGGAGCTTTATGACGGGCTCGGCCGGCGGCTCGCTGCAGGGATGCGCCAGCAGCGGTGGCGGCTCGTCCGGTAGCGCCGACTATCCGCAGAACTGGTACGACCAGGGCATCGCGGTCGATCCCAATAATTCAAGTCGGGTCTTTTTCGATACCTTCGAAGTCTGGCTGGCCAGCAACACCGGTACGGCCTGGTACGACCTCACGTGTGGATACAACGGCACCAACGTAGCCAACCACGTGGTGCACGTGGACCAGCACGCTCTCGCTTTCGTCAACGGCTCATCGGACATTCTTCTGGTGGGCAACGACGGTGGCGTCCACGCAACCCTCAATGCGAGCCAGGCGGTCCTGAACACGACTCGCCCTACGTGGATGAATCAGGATGGCGGCATTAATGCTATCGAGTTCTACTCCGGCGACATCAGCGGCAATTTTGCCACCTCGGCGAACCCGTCTGCGGTCGGCGGCGCTCAGGACAACGGACCGAGCTCGGCGATGTTCTCCGGCCCGCCCAGTGGCGCGGTGCAATGGCAGATGGGCACCGGCGGCGACGGCTTCTCCGGGTTGATTGATCCCATGGGCACAGGGGCGACCCAGGCTCAGGGCACAATCACAGTGTCGGCCATCGGGATTGCCGGGCAGCAATTCCAGATCGGTTCGCAGGTCTTCACCTTCGTTACGACCCGGGGCGGCACCGGCCAGGTCACGATCGGCACCAGCACGACGACGCAAGCCACCGATATTGTGACCGCGATTAACGCCGACCTTCCTTCCCTGGTGACTGCGGCACGCAGTGGCTCTACGGTGGTGGTAACTGCCGTCACCGGCGGCACCAGCGGCAATTCAATTGTCTTTAACAACATCAGCTCTACCACCTTGTCCATGAACGGGAACGGGTTCCTGGGCGGCACCAGGATGGGTGACAACACCGGTAGTCTTCGCTACTGGGAAGGCAACAACAGCGGTGGCTTCAGCCGTTGCATTTACAACTGCACCCAGCCAGGCGCGACCTGGTCAACTTGGGAAGGCGGTTGGGGCAGCGACACCCAGTCTTTCGTTCTGCCGGTTAGCCTCTTCCACGGCGGCATACCGGGTGGCGATGATTGCCAGGCCGCGGGCACGACCTCCGGCTGCGGACACCTGCTGGCCGGTACCACCCGCGTTTGGGAGACGGTCAGCGGCGATGCGTCCAGCTTCAGCAGCAGCCAATGGTATGTCACCAACAACCCGATCACGGCAAACCTGACGAAAGGTACGCTGGGCAACCGCTCCTACATCAATCAAGTGAAGTACTCGCCCAAGTATCAGAGTGTGGCCATCGCCGGCACCAACGACGGCAATGTTCAGCTCGGCTTCAACCTGGGCACCGGCGCGCAAGCCCAGGCCACCTGGGTGAACGTTACCGGCAACAATGCTGTTCTTCCCAACCGGCCGATCATGGGCATCGCCCTGGATCCCAGCGCTGCGGCGCCAGGCACTCCAACCGGCTATGCTGCGGTCGGCGGTTTTGACGACAATAGTCCCAGTACCCCCGGCCATGTGTTCCAGATCATCTGCACCATGAGCTCGAGCCCATGCGATGGCTTTACCTGGACGGACAAGACCGGCAACCTGCCCGACATACCGGCCGATTCCGTCATCGTCAACCCGAACTATCCCAGCCAGGTCTACGTGGGAACGGACTTCGGGCTCTACTACACGGACAACATCAACGCCAATCCTCCGGTGTGGAACCGCTTCAACAACGGTCTGCCCAACGTCATGGTTTGGGACATGTCGGTGGACCGTGGCTCTACCACGCTGGCCTTGTGGACCCGTAGCCGCGGTGCTTATGCGTGGCCGCTGCCCCTGGGGCCGGAGAGCAGCCCGGCGACGATGGAGAGTCCCGCGCCCGGTTCGACCCTGCCTGGGAGCTCAGCTACCTTCACCTGGTATCCGAGCAGTGCGGCGCAGGCCTACTGGATCGACGTAGGCTCGACCCAGGGAGGCAACAATTACTACCAATCCGGCAGCCTGCCAACAACCACGCTGTCGCAGACAGTCAATAACCTGCCCACCGATGGCAGCAACATCTACGTCACGCTCTGGACGGAGATCAACGGCCAGTGGCAGTACAACCAGTACACCTACGTCGCCTTCAACGGTGGCAGCACAAAAGGCGTGATCACCTCGCCGACTCCGGGCTCGACCCTGACTGGCAGCAGCGTTCTGTTCTCGTGGACGGCGGGCAGCCAGGCAAGCGCCTACTGGATCGATGCGGGCAGTACGCAGGGTGGCAACCAGTACTTCCAATCCGGAAATATCGGCAACGTCACCAGCTACACGGTCACGGGCCTGCCCATCAACGGCAGCACGGTGTATATCACCTTGTGGTCGCTGGTCAGCGGACAATGGGTCAACAATCAGTACACTTACACCGCATATAGCCAGAGCGGATCACAGGGCGTACTGACCACGCCGGCGCCGGGCTCGCAGTTCACGGGCACGACAGTTACGTTCCAGTGGATGGCGGGTGCGGGCGCTTCGGCGTACTGGCTGGACCTGGGCAACGTCGCCGGTGGCAACCAGTACTATCAATCGGGCAATCTGGGCAACGTCACGACCGTGACCGTCAACGGCCTGCCCAGCGATGGCAGCACGGTTTACGCCACGCTGTATTCGCTGGTCAACGGACAGTGGCTGCCCAACTCATACACCTACACCGCGTTCAACCAGCAGAGTGCGCTGGGAGTGATGCAGACACCGGCTCCGGGCTCGACGCTGCATGGAAACACGCAGACGTTCACCTGGAGCGCCGGCCAGGGAGCTTCGGCCTACTGGCTGGATGTGGGCTCGACGCCCGGCGGCAACGACATCTGGCAGTCGGGCAACTTGGGCAACGTGCTTCAGGACACGGTGACCACCTTGCCTGCTAACGGCAGCCAGATCTATGTCACGCTGTGGACATACGTCGGCGGCACGTGGCAGTACAACCAGTACACCTACACCTCGGCGCCGTAAACGATCCTCCGGGGTCAGGACCAAACAAAAGGCAGGGATGAAAGTCCCTGCCTTTTATCGCGTGATGAGTACCGTAGAAATTGCCAACGGCGTCCATCGTCAGTCCCGCCGCAGGCGCTCATTCTGTAAGCGAGGTAGCTCAGGCTGCCGTTGCCTGAACTCCCCGGCGTTCAGCATTGGCGCGGCTTTGCAGGCCGCGTTGGTAAGTGTGCTTGCGCCATTGGTGCAGCCCGAAGAGGAGCAGCACGAAGCCGGCCTCACCCCAGACCCACTTTCGCTGGCTGGGAACTGCGTCGGCAGGCAGCACATCGAGATCAGCGGAGTACTTCGCGAGTTCGTCTCCGCGCACGGCGGTGACCGTGACCCGCCAGTTGCCGCTTCGCGGCAGGGTCACGCTGGCGGATTCCAGAAACTTGCTCGGGCCGTGGTGCGTGGCGGGAACCGAAATCGGGTCGCCGCCGCCCGCCGGGGTTAACAGAAGCTTCACGTTCGCGTCGGTGATCAATCCTTGTCCATGCGGACGTTCCACTGCGACCTCGAAATCTGTCTCGCCCGGGGTCAGGGGAGTGGAAGCAAAGAGCGACAGGATGAAAGAGCCAGCGGGCTGCCGGAAGCAGAGTGCATCGTCATCCGAATCCCCGCTCTCCTGGCTGAAAATCGCAAGTCCGGAAATCAAAAGAATAGCCACAACGTACGTGGCCAGGCGGGTGTAACGCCGCCTCCCCGGCCGTGTGCCAGTGAGCGCGCTCGCGAAATCACGTCGCTTGCGTTGCAACGCCAATACACGCTGCCGCACAGCAGGAGCGGCCGCACGTTCTGCGCGATGGGGTGTTTCCGAAAGCAAGTCGAACAGGGTCGGCCAGAGAACTGCAAGTGCAGTGATAAGGCCAACGAAGAGCATCTCGGCACCGGCCAGAGACTGATCGGTCAGCGCACCCAGGGAGAAGATTCTCGGCATCGCGGCATAGCTGGAATAGATCACCGAAGGCGACCGTGTGATGACCAGGCCAACTGCGCCCAGCATGAAGTTCGCGCCAATCACATACGGCAGAATGAGCCAGCGCGTGCCCCGAACATGGCTCGGCCAGGGCCGAATCAGATACCACCAGAATGCCAAGGCGCTGAAGAGGAAGCAGCCGTGCTCGAAGTCGTGCCAGAATGCGGAGCGGAGCGTCAATTCGTACGCCGCCGGCATATGCCAGACCACGATCGCCGTTACGAATGCGAGCCAGCCAAATAGGGGACTTGCGAAGAGTCGTTGCAGGAAGCGGAATGCGGCGGTGTTCATCCACGGCGCTAGCTCATCGCGAACCAAGGCTCGCGGCAGGCCTCGCAGCAGCGGCACGACCGGACGGCCCAGGAGGAGCAGCGGCGGCGCCAGCGAGATTAGTAACAGGTGCTGCGTCATGTGCGCGAGGATCAGAAAGTTGTCCAGCGCATCAACCGGCGAGGCGAGCGCAAACCAAATCGTGAACAGGCCGGCCAGAAAGCACACAGCCCGCCAAGGAGGCAATTTATCGGGACGCGTGAACCGGGCCAACCGCCACCCTCGGAGATACAAACAGGCGGCAAGCAGGGTGAGCAATGTGGGCCAGACCGGGATGCTCCAGGAGAACGCGATGAGTTGTAGGATTTTCGGCTGCACTGACTGTATCCGGCCAATTCGGCCTGGAGCTGCCCTAAGCAGCAGGTTCGCTAATGTACGATGTGCGCCAAAACGGCTGAGATGTTCTTGGATGAGAATCTAACCGCGGCATGAGTTGTTCTCTATCCTGCGTCCCGAACCAGATCCCAGCTCGCGGCTTGACTTACGTGAGGCCGTGGGCTATGAAAGACATGTACAACCTGCATAAAGGGTGAAGGAGTTCACCCATAACCGCTGTCCCGCCTTCGAGGGACAGATGATGACTCCTGAGGGAAACTTGTCTCAGAGTCGTCTCTCTTCGGCAAGCTCTCCCAAAACATGAACTAGCACCGACGTTCGATGGCGAATGTGAGCGTGCTCGCGTACGCGATGACTTACGCGGCGAAAGAACGGAGACCTTGCAGCGTGCAATTCAGGTTTTGGGTCGGGCTCTGATGCGCTCAATGGTTACAGTCCTGCAGGGCGGAAATAGCGTTGCGGCTGAATCGGCACGAACCCGCACTGCGGATTCTTCTGAGCCACCTCACCTCGAATGATTGGCTCTTGGTCGATGAGATTGCGCAGTTTCCAGGGCAACATTTATCTGCCGCAAGGGAAGCCATCGTTCGCGAACTCCAAGCCGCTTCAGCGTCGTCCTCGGTCGAGGACGCAAGACGCTGCCGTTTGCTGCGATGGATCCTCAAATTAGGGGCGGAAAGCAAGAGCGGAGAGAACCAGGTTGCGTGACGATCACATCACGTTGAACGCGAGCCAGCGCCAACACCTGCTGATCACGTGCAGACACATCGACAAGCTGCTGGGCGATGTGGAGGCGACGCTCGACGCAGCCGCATCGAAAACCGTCTTCCCGAACTACGTCAACGACATTACGGCCGTACAACGAAAAACCATTGAAGACTACATTGCGAGGGTCCGCGGCCAGCTTCTGCAAGTGTTGGCCGGACAGTCACTGGCTCCCGAGAAGCCCCGCGTCTCCGCCGTCCACTCTATTCACGTCAATCTCACGTTCGTGGACATCGCTATTGCGGAACTTGCACCGCACTACATGCGCGGTTATGGCCCGGTGTCGGAGGAGGGCGCCGCTGATCTTAACGGCATCGTCGCCGAGTTGCAATCCGCGATCAAGGAGCTGACCGGTTATATTTTGCAGCCCCACGTCGGCGACCTGCGCGAAAGAGTTGAGAAGCTGGCGAAAGAAGGCTGGGATGTTGCAGGTCTGCAAACCTTAGCGGACATTATCGACCGTCACGGATTCACGGAATTTCGCCCGACCCTGGCCATGCTGCTCGATCGCGCCGAGGACACCGCGCTCGAAATCGCCGTGTTTGGACGCGTCAGCACCGGCAAGTCTTCTTTACTGAA
>Ga0335073_10012806_pt1 | contig 11762 bp, 15 predicted proteins | sample Lox_Sample_22_FD_207093 | JGI IMG/M metagenome (GOLD analysis project Ga0335073, IMG submission 207093) | Soil microbial communities from Loxahatchee National Wildlife Refuge, Florida, United States - Lox_Sample_2.2 | ecosystem: Environmental > Terrestrial > Soil > Wetlands | place: USA... | reverse complement strand
CTGGTGCAACTGTTGCGGAATTTGCGGTACTTTAAAAGGAAAATGGCGTCTAAAATGGAAAAATGGGGAAAAGTTGGCATGTGTATTCATTCTTTCAGTTTTGATTCCCGTCTTTTCAACTTGTATTTATTATGTGTACCAAATCCAGTGTATCTTACTAGTCTTGTGAATAGCGCACAAAGTGCGGAGTAATTGCAACTTTGCTTCTCATCTCAAGTCAAGACGAATAGTGATTAACATCAATAAATTTCTTACAAGCGAGAAAAGACTACACTATTCAAAGGAAAAAGAGAAAGCAATCCTACTACAAAAACCTCAGTCCACCGTAAAATCTCTCTTCTTAACCCAACGACGGAAGGTCTTACAAAAAGGAAAATCCCAGCCAAGACACTCCAAATTAATTTACACATAGTAGCAACCCGTCCAGAAAATTATTCCCCGAACACGAAAACAAGGTTGAATCAAAGAGACACACCACACAAACGGACATCTGACACCGGCAACAAGAAAAAGTGAAAGAATTTTGAGTTTTAGTGATGCGCGAGAATGGCATCGTACAATCCGTAGACAAAGGCGATGATGGAATTCAACAATAATGTCTCTTTGCCAACTGCACTTGATATAACTGCGACAGAGCTGGTGGGGATAATTGGACAATCGCGGTAGAAGACTGCGAATACAAGGAGGGATTTTGTGACGGCGTAAGTGATGGGGTCGAAGGATCTTGTGTGGTGAGCTGAGCGACGAGAGCCGGTTGATGTGACGGCCGGAAGATTGACGGCATAAGCGAATGCGAGAGGGATGAGGAGGGTCACAAATGCCCAAGAGAGGAATGGGATCCAGAATCCCTCGATGGAGAGGAGATTGAAGAGATCGGGAAGGAAGATGGGTTGTCCATGGACTGGGTGTAGAATTGACTTGGTAGTGATATAAGGGATATGTAACTAGACATTAGCACAATTCTGTAACAATTGGGGAATACAGGATAAGTTCGTGGGATGAGTTTGCTCAACAACAATAAGACTTCAGCAGAAGTGACGATCCCGTCTACAGAGACAACATTGCTAATGGCTTGCCTGATAATGGGAACTCGCGAAGTAACTTGGTGGAGTTGCAAAGAGGTGGAGGCACTACGTGCGCGACGAACGAACTGTGAAGTGGCGCGTTCGATGCTAGCGGAAACGCGTGAAGGGCTAGGCACTGCGGTAGGAACATTGGCCAAAATATCCTTAGTCTTGTTTTCAGCTGCCTTTGCGACGGAAGATGCAGCGCGCTTGGTCTTCTTGACCAATTCGGCTCCAGTGACGCCTTCTTCGTCACTAAACACGTCAGTTACACACGAAAATAAACAATGAAGATCATCGGTTTGTGAGACATACCTTGTCAAAGCTTTCGAGACTGTCTCACCCAAATCAGTCGATTTCTTGGCTGGAACGCTCTTCCTTCGATGGCTGCCTTGAGCGACAGATACAACAGGACCGGGAGATTCAGGACCGGTGATTGAGGAAAAATATTTGGAATACTTCGAGTCGGATTTCAACTCGACATGCTCAGACAAGTGAAGCAGAATGCGAGCTTCTAAATCGGCCTTTGATCCGTCTGTATCAATTCCCAACTCAGCAGCTAGAGCCTGGAGCTCAGGCTTCTTCTTGGATTTGAGAGTGGTGGACATTGCGGAGAATTGCAAGAGGAGAGCGGCTGTTTGTCACCAAAAGGGGTTGAAATTGGGATTGGATGTTTTGATGATGGTTTCGACTGACGACACTCAAACAAAATGGTTTAAAGCCCTGAGTGAGAGAGTGAGTGAGCGGTGGTTGATTCAGTGAAGCTAAAGAGGAGGCTTTGATTTGCACCTGTTTGGGAATGTAAATTGATCAAAGTAAATGAGTTGGTGGGGGTGCGTTGTTTACATCCCGCATCACATTAAATACTTTTTGTGAGACTCTGTTTTGAATCTATGACCTAACCCTACTGATTGACCCAATAACAACTCTTATGTAATGTCTTAAATCTACGTAATGCTCTCCAGATACTTCCCCCGCACAAAAAGACCAAGTAAGTATTCAAGCGTTGCCGATTGTCCGTTCATGCAGTGACATCTCGAGGCTGAATGCAGAGTTGGAAGAATGCACTGCCAGGCGCATAGACTTTGTGCAGCTCTTATACGGCTCCCTATCGACGGTGACTGTAAATTATGCTATAGAGCTCTACGAGCAAAAAGTTACGAATGTGCACAACGCAAACGAGAAACAAATAATTATGCTATCCAACGGTATCAGTGCAATACTACCCCGAAAAACCACAAGAAAGAAACTAATCAAATGCCTCTTTCGCCAACCATGCTAATCGAGGTCTTCTTCCGGAGGCAAGTCATCTGAACCTCTTCTAGACCTTTGATTACCACCTGTTGCTCCTGTTCCGGTGGATGGCCCTGCATTCCCACCACCTCTATTACTGAAATTGAAGAAATTCCCAAATGACCATCCTTGACTTCCCTCTCGAGGTCGTTGCGGCGATGACGAAGATGCTGACGTGCTTTGTGAACTTTGCGGGTTGTTAGTGTTCGATTGGTTTTGCGAGCCTTGTGTAGAACCGTTCAGACTGTGTCGACAGACTGGACAAGATCCATTGATTTTGAGCCACGGTACAATGCAATCTTGATGACTAGAAATCAGTTAGATGGAAAGTGAGGAATTATACAATACGTGCAAACATGGTAAACGAACGACATCTTCGCCGATATTAAAGTTGTCTTTACACACTGTGCATTCTTTCCCTTCCTCATTCACAAGAGATTTGTCTGCTTTGAAGCGTGGAAGAGAATCTATCGCGTCTGTTGATGCAGGTGGAGGTGCAGTAGAAGCATGTCCTTGTTCCATCAACTGTGTAATCAGATCATCCATCGTCATTCCCTATCCGTCAGATCTCATCTCAACCTGAAAATACAAATGGTAGATAATCTCCTCTATCCCCATGAATAGGAGTAACAGATTCCAAGATATTTCGCAACATCATTCCTACATTTCCTCCTAACGGGTCTTGTGGATTTGTCCCAGGTGGTTGTCCGAATCGCGCATTTGCATTATGCATCCCAAGGAAATCTGAAAGAGTAGGTACAGCAACTTGTCCATTAGGACTACCTAGGAACGGCGAGTCAGAACGATCGGAACTACTTGTATAAGTGCGGATTTGTCCATCTGGGCCAAGAACAGTAGCTGAATAATGGAAACGTCTTGTTGGATTAGGATGAGGCTGTGGTGGATATGGCTGAGGTTGAGGTTGATTCATCGGGGTCGCTGCTAAAGGACGACCCGGCATTGGATATGGATTCGGGGAACCTATTCTAGATGAAGGACTTCCGTATAAAGGCGGTGGCTGATGAGGAAACTGCTGATGACCAGACTGCTGAGGAGCAAATGCCGGATAATGAGGATTCGGATACGGATACGGATATGGTTGAGGTTGAGGTTGAGGTTGTTGTTGTTGGAGACCCTGTTGGTCTAATCTTCCCAAAAGCTGTTCTAGTATATTGCGATATCCGTCCATAAACATTGGATTTGGAGGTGGCGACGGCAATGGCGACGTTATTCCTGACGATGTAGTACGACTTGGCTGGGATGGCGGAAATCCAAAAGGATCTTGTCCTAATCCGCCATTCATAGAAGGCGTAGGACGTCGTTGCGATGGATCCGGCTGCGGTCTTGTCTGTGCTCCAGGAACAGGAGGCGGTCTTGGGATATGGAAACTGTGGAACGGAGGAAAATCTTGGGGTTCATCATCATCCGCATAATGAAATGCAGCTGGATCGTTGTCTCCTTCAACCTGAAGATTAACCAAAAGACAGATGGAACTACTAATTCGATGAAATCAGATCCGCAATTTGGACAGACAGTTGCATCGCTTTGAAATCTGTTTCCACAAGCATGACAATACTTCGGCGATGCCATTGCAAATATCGGATTACAGACACTCGGTTGACCTTCCCAAATCTGTCTCGCTAATCCGAATGAGACGAGTCCCAATTCCTCTGTTGAACAATCGACTATTTATGAAGATGACTAGAGCATCTGACACGAAACTCTGTTTTCTGTAGATATTATCTTTGTCTGAGTTTCTTCTTCCAGGGGTTCTCTTTTTCCTTTTCGTGGGGATTGCGATGTCGCTTTCCTTGATTTTCTGGCGGCTTCTTTTGGGCCTTGGAATTCCGAACGTCCTGTGAGTCTAGTGACGCAAAAGGCGGATTTTAGTCAGCCAGTTAAATAAATTAGCTTGGCTCAAATTGAAATACTGCACAGCGCGTTGCGTTTGTTTACCTTTTGCACATCACCAACATCACCTCAAACACTAACGTGAACTTCGTATTCTGTGTTCCCTGGCTACGATGGATGTTGGTGACAATCCTCCTGCTCTCATTCAGTCTGCTTTATCAGGTTTGTGACTCTTGAAACTTCCTTCTAATGACAGCGTTCCAGATAAACTCGGATTTACAGGCAATCTCTCGAATTGAAGATTCCCTACAGCAGATCTCGCAGGTTCGACAAAAGCATATCGAAGAATCTCGATCTATCTTAAGAGGTACTCCATTCTCTCCAGCCGACGTTGATCTTAGCTCTGAGTCGGAAACTTGAATTATCGAAATCTACTCTTGACTCATCTGTGAATTCTCCCAGTCGTCAAACTCATGCAACCTCCATGTTAAGTCTCGACCGGGAGAAATTCTCGCTGGCGAAGAATATAAATGAGCTTGAAAGTGGGTCGCATGCACTCGAGACGACTCTTTCTAGATTGAGAGAGGAATTGGAGAATGTAGGGACTGAAGAGGATCTGAATAAAGAGGAGAATGCCGATGATGCAACAATGTTTGGTTCCTTGTTGATGTGCGCTAATGAAAGACTGCGATTAAAGGTATATCGAGGTTTGGGAATTGACCTTGTCGAGGATGGTTCTGGAGGGTACTCAAAAGCTGTAGTTCGTAAGTACGTGTCGACTATGTATCTGACTTCAGGTAACGCGAAAAACAAGGATGTTCATGTGGTCAATATCGAGAGCAAGTATAGTCGATACTTCTATGCCAACTACCTCTGGGATTTACTCTGAAACACACAAGAATAGAAGGATGTATAGTACGTATAACGGAGTTGTGTAATATCAGTTTAAGATATCATTATTTTGTTCAAACACCCGGTATCGCTATCTTTGGCCATCAACCATATCCTCATCCCAAGACGTCCATCCACTCAACTCAGTCAAATGTCTCATCGTCGGTCTTCCATGTGGACAACTCCAAGGTTTATCCAAACCACCTAAATTCCTCACCACCTTCTCCATCATCTTCCCACTCAACGCCTTTCCAATCATGATACTCGATCTACATGCTCTCATCGCAAACATTGCCCTAGCCTTGGAACATCGTACACTTTTCTTATCCGGATGGAGTTGAACTAAATGAATCAACTCTTCCAAATCTGATAAACTGAACACTGTATTTCCCGACATCGGAATAGCATGTAAATAGCACCTTTTCCCTGGAGACTCGTCTAATGAAGGACGAATATCAAAGCCATTAAGTTTGAATACGTCCAAATGATCAAGAACAATTGATTCCTCCATCGCAGTAAGTTCCAGCTGTTGCGGTCTATTGTTAATCTCGTATGCCTCTGGAATAGAATGTACCTAGCTAGAGTTTGAACTTGCATTACCGTCTCAGCTTGAAGACGTTCGAAATTATACTTCTCATCACTGGCATGTTGATCAATAATGAACACATCTTCAACATCATTATGTTCTCCATTCTCCAGTCGATCTCGCACAGCAATTATAAAGCCAAGGTTGAATTGTCCTACGATTCGCATTCGAGAAAAGTCTTCTTTGGACACTGTTAGAGAGAGACGTTCTTCAGCTTTTTCATTTGAAATTGCGTATTCTTTGCCGGGAACTGTGCCTGATTGAGTCGTTGGTGTACGCGCATGACGAAGAAAGTGGAATTGATTTCGTATGTCGTTGAGAGAGACGGTGGATGCGGTTTGAAGATTATGAACTGCATTCTTTTGACGAGATTTGAATAGGTTGCGTTCAGACTTTCCCGGTTTCGACGAGATTGGTTCAGGTTCCTCAATGACATTGGGGTGAATTTCCCTATCTTGATTTCCTTCTTCTTCGACAGCATCTGCGACTTCCTCCATCTGACTAGTATTTAGATCCTCGTCCTGAGATGCAGTCTCCTCGCCATCGGCAAACACTACATCTTCGTCCTCGTCAACAATTTCGTCCAGACTTTCAGCAGCGACAAGAACATCAGCCACTTGCTCAGCAGACAATATATCCATCTCTTCACTATCATTTTGCCCGCCCTTCACCTCCGAATCATCCGGTTTCCTCAAATAGTCCTGTAAAGTTCTCTGAAAAAGTGATCGACGAGGCCCTTCCCCTTCTACCTCTACAGTTCGACTTCGCTTCGACGGTGCTGTATACATTTCCAGTTGAGATGGTGTAATAACAGTTCTTATACTGCGCTTAACAGTTTGTACTTGTGCTAACTGCGGTCTTGGCTCCTCTAAAATTTCGTCATCGCTACTTTCTTCCTCGACCAAGTCTCGGGTTTTCAGTCTAGGAGAAGACTGTGAGATGGTAATCTCCGGAACCGGAGTTAATGAGGCACCTAAACTTCTCGGTTCTTCGGTCGCGTCCAATGCATATGTAGCTAATCGTTCTCGAAAATCTCCAGTCACAGTACTGATTGTTCTTTCGACGGACGAGACGTCAATTAAGGCTGGTCTCTGACGTCTTGGAGTTGCGGATGAGGGTGGAAATTCTGTGTCTTGATCTGATGAGGAAGGTTCTTCTGGTGAGAGTGGTTGGATGCCTTGTTCCGATTCTGGACTTTCTGCTTTGATGCGTTCTGTTCGACGTGGCTGGGAGGACGTGAGAAATTGTCGTAGTGGGAGAGTATGTTGAAACGAATCGTAGAATCGGGTTAATTGATCCTTCATATTAAATCGACTTGTATAATGATGGTACATTTAATTCTTTGATAACTGCTTGTTCTTCGTGGAGGAAGATGGTTCGTTTATCGGGTGTGAGATTGAGATCGAAAGTGCCAGATGTCACGCGAAAATCAACTAGAATAAATGGGTGCTGGTGACTATTATAAGAACGGTATATCTCATTGAAAGTCCTTGCAATCTGCACTTAGTAACTCGTTTTGCAGAAGAGAACCTTTGGCTGTAGACAAGGGCGGGAGTTGACGTAGAAAAATTGTCGATCTGACGACGACCGGCCTTCTCCATGTGCAGCTTTAGACACATATCCAACAACCTCAATATTCTCTGTTGTTCGCTGGCCGCCAATATGGCGTACATCGATCTCAAGGTGGAGATTCAACTGTTCTAGGGAAGAGAGACTTCTCGCTCCAAACACATTTGTGATATTCTCTCTGATAGTCTTATTCCCATTCGTTGATAACTGCAGTGTACTTTTACTAATCATAAGGCCGCATATTAGAGGATAGTACCCATTTGGCGGCTGATGAAATATGGAGATTTTCACGTCTGTGGTGACTAATGCGTAGCCTTGAAGAATAGTAATGACTTTTGCGAATTCGCGTTTACAGTTCTTTGAGAATTCTTTCCGTCGGACAGGAAGGGTGGAAAATAAATCTGATACGGAGACAGTAGTCCCGCGCTTCAATAAGACTCAACATTCAGTAGAAAGATACCTTTGCAGAAGCAACTTTCTTTGAGACTATTGTCCCATGATGATCAAATTCTAGTCTAGTGGCTCGAGGAGCATCTGCGGCGGTAGCAGTAGTGATTTGGACATCCGATAGAGCACATAGAGAACTCAGAGCTTCTCCACGGAACCCGAAAGTCTCTAATCCCTCGATATTCTCGAAGGTTGACAGTTTCGAGGTGTGATGTTTTTGACCTGCAATGAGAATGAAAGGGATATGAAAGCACCTATTGAGTCATAATCTTCTGGTGCTATTCCTGATCCATCGTCAGTTACCTCTATCAAATCTAGCCCATAATTCTTAAACTTGATAGCTATTGTCGTGAGCCGTAATCTAAGGAGAAAGGAGGGGGAAATACAAATCGAGGTCGCTCCCGCGTCCAAGCTGTTCTCTAGGAGTTCCTTGGTAGCAGTTGCTAGATCAACTACAACTTGTCCTGAACATATCCGATGCACTGAAGTAGCATCTATCTGCTTTATTGCGCCTGTCATCGCACAGTCATCATCAATTAGACTCCTGTCCAGGCCATGACATAACGCGAAATTTGGCGCATTCTGTGGGAGTTATAAAACTGATAGGGGGCGTTTTTCGGACTCGAAAAACTCAAAATGAGTAACGAGTAACTGTTACTCTTCAAAATTATTTATGCGTCCCGCAGGTCCCCATAGCGCTTCAGCTCTCCGAATGACATCAAAACTTGACGTTATTTAGCTCACAGCTCAGCCGGCACCACTGGCACCACGAAATTTACTAGCAACTAGCCCTCACTAGGGTGTAATGAAAGAATAATATAGAGTAGGGAACAGAAACATCAATTTTAAGAAGCTACTACCATGAGACATAACATATGTAGCAAACCTAACCATACTTTGTTTCGTGGTTACCCATTTATTTCTACTATATTAGGCGCTCATCGTGTATTTTAATACACCCAAGAAAGCCAACGCCGCTTCGGCACGTTCTTCTGTATCAGTCAAGTCCCAGGTCCTTGAGCGGCGAATCAAAAAGTATTGATCTGGCTTGATAATACCTTTGTCGCACGATTCGAAATAGTCTGGCGTAACTTGAACAGTAGAGATGTAGATTTTTGCGTGATGGCAAGACACCATATACGCCTATTCACATTAACGCTCACTGTGATACAACGTACGTCGCTAGTTACGCTATTGGATGCACTTCCTTAGCAAGACTTCAATTTCGACAGGGCCAGGAGTTCTCCAGGTTCTCGACCAAGCAGGTCGTGATCGTCTAGGGTGTGGAAAATTCTTTTGCATTCCAATGATATTATAGGAGCTACCCCAGTTCGAACCCATTGATTTGTGGTCTTGGAGAAACGCATCTTCCACCCAGATCCATTGTTCTCACTGGTCACTTCTCCGCCCGCGAGAAGGAACTTGAGACGTTCCGGACAGGCGTTAAACTCTGGACGCGGTTTCGTAGGATCGTTAATTCGATGGACGATGTCAGAAAGCAATGACAAAAATGCAACAAGTAAGTTGGTGCTAACAATTTCTCTGGTATCTTCTACGTGCTCCATCGGATGCGAGGGTGAGGTAGACTTCCCGACTCGAACCATGGCAGCGAGCTCGCTGTAGAAGGTACGCGCATGGTCCAAACGATCATAGCGTCCAGCCTTGACTTGGTCCAAGGATAAGCCGAAATACTTTTTGACGTCCGAGATAATGATAGGATCTTGGGCGACTTGAAATTCCGCAGGGATAATTCTGTCCATAGGCAAGTCAGGAAAAACAAGCACACGAAGCGCAGCCAAATGGGCTGCTCCCCATCCCGACGTGGTACGCCAGAAGTGGCGATCGTCCCAAGTGTACTGAATGATTGCTTTGTTATTGAGTTTCAATGCATCAAAGAATACATTGGCCTTAATCTCCTCCTCAGTCACGGTATAATAAGGCATTGCGTGAATATGAAAATTTTCACACGTAATTGACGAATTCTGGCTCGCCTCGTTCATAGAAATGCCGCCGATCGCATCGGATTTGAAGTTCCGACCACAGAAATTTCGTGTTCACATCTAGATCGATTTGTTTTCGCTTCGGCAGACGGAGGAAGGATAGGGATGGAATGAGGCACTCCTCATTTAGTATTCTAACGAGACAATTCTCTTGTCGTCATCATTCTTCAGCTTCTATAGCTTCACCATCCCTCGTAGATCGTCTGCCATCACGGAAGACTTGGTCAAAAGTATGGGGTTACGTTTTATGGATCCCCGCGATTATCTTCGTCAATGACCATGTTGTTAGCATTTGTCCTGTCGATGGAATATCTATGAGACCTACTGTACTCGAAACTATGTTGACAAGCTGATGTTGTAGCTCAATCCGGATACGAATTACGGACGACGAGATTGGGTTATTTTATGGAAATTTTTGCTGAAACCTCAGAGAGGCGATATTGTTGTTTTGAAGTAAGTCTGGTGGATACGGACTTGGATTGACGGAAGGTCTCCTAGAGATCCCAACTTGTGGGTGATAAAGCGGATAATTGCAACGGAAGGAGATACGGTAGAGACTCGACCGTCATATCCGGAACGTAATGTTATGGTCCCACAGAACCATCTTTGGGTGGAAGGAGATGAAGGATTCCATTCAAATGACAGCAATGTTTATGGACCGGTATCATCATTGGCTTTGCAAGATCTGATCCGCGTTAGGTTACGAAGGTACTTCTAATAGGAAAAGTTGAGTATGTGATATGGCCATGGCCACGGATTGTCAATAGCGGAACATCTACGCATGATAGAGTTATTCCGTCAGCAGGATCCAATGCATGAAGCACAAAGAACATAGGCTGGTCTGTACTTGATATCTTTGTACTATTGCTATAAAGCAAGCCGTAGATGAAATCATCTCGTCCACGAAAACTGCGCAAATGCCCTCGACCGCGGTGCATCTCAATGCCAATCCTCATAAATTTATTCCCCAACAGTACTTGCATGCCGATTAATGTCCTGTGGTGTGGTGGTTAAGGTGAGTCTCCCAGAGACTGAAGGGTTGAATACGTAGGACTGTTGCTAGTTTCAAAATCTTTCTAAACATTAGCGACTACCACAAGGCAAACACAAGAGAGAGTAAATAACGATGATGGGAATCTGGGGTTCACCTTCTTTCTTAGTTGTTGGTAGCAATTCGTAGGACGATGGTTCTTGATCCGATGTATCAGAAGTGAATGCAAGAGCCTCAAAAACATCCTCATTCTTTTTATGCAATTCTTGGGCATGTCGATGTTCAGGAAATCCATGTGATAGCTTAAGCGCAATGAAACGGTTTGCCTCCAATGCATGGAAGGTGTCGTATCGGCCTCTTTTGGAGACGACGGCATATTAGCGTTTAGCGGTGCCGCAAAAGCTCGACTTCCCGGAGACGTGAGATGGGAAAGATGAGTTGAGGATCCAGGATGGGCAGGAGTGGATCTAGTTGTACCAGGCAGAGCAGAAGCAGGCAGCATGTCACTCGGAGAAGTCCCCCTAAGCGGAAGATTGGGTGAGCCAATCTGCATCTTCGTATTTCGTACAATTCAACTTTGATGCTGCGCTTCGTTCTTTGACAACGTCCTTCTCCTCAATAAAGACTCTGGTATCATCAATGAAATTGTCTGGAAGGTTTCTAAACGGATTTGCAGACCCAATCAACTTACTTGTCGGTGTGGATGAGGAGCGTGAACGGGTTACGGCGTTAGGTTGCATCGTCGCAATTCAATCAGCGACACAATTGTTGGATGGAGAACACAGGTTCGAAAAAAAAATAAAAAAAATTGGGGATCGACCTGCTTAGATGTATGTATCAACCGCCAATTGACCTTGAGATTAGTTACCGTCACGAATCCTGGCATCGGAGCAGTATACGAAGCCATTGGCGATGATGGCTTGGGAATAAACTTTCAATGGTGGAGGAGCATTCTTGGTAGACACAGGTTGAATCTTTGAAGACATTTTTGAGTGAGTTGAAGTGATGAAGGAGAATACAATTGATGTGGATGTCTCGAGATGAAAGGCTTAAAGGTCGATCGAGGTTGA
>Ga0335073_10012805_pt1 | contig 11763 bp, 15 predicted proteins | sample Lox_Sample_22_FD_207093 | JGI IMG/M metagenome (GOLD analysis project Ga0335073, IMG submission 207093) | Soil microbial communities from Loxahatchee National Wildlife Refuge, Florida, United States - Lox_Sample_2.2 | ecosystem: Environmental > Terrestrial > Soil > Wetlands | place: USA... | reverse complement strand
CTTGACTTGGTTGGACGAATCATTACAGGCGTTGCGAGTGGCTGTATGCTTAGTATCGCGATACTGGGCAATCAGTGTTCTGGGCCCAACTCGGTATTCCCCCGTGGGAAGAGAGAGTTGACTGTAGTGTGACGATGTTGACGTTTGTGGAATTGGGGAGGGGAACAGCGCCGTTTTCGTTGTTTGCGCTCGTGTTGGGATGGACGGCGTGTATTTTATTAGACTTTATATCCGCAGTTGGTATATCCCCTTTTCCCCTGAGTGATGTTGACTTAGACGATTTGGGGGGACTTGTTGTTATTTCTGCACATTTGATACTTGTGATTTCGTGTTTTCTGTCACCAATGTCGATTCTCGATACCACGCCCACATCGTTGCTTCTATCAGCTGTGATATCTGCTATACCTGTCGTCATTTGCTTCTATTCAAACTCTATTCATCTCGACTTTACATTCATACTCATCACCATTATCTCAGGTGCGATCGCCTTATACCTGTCTCATCCAACGAAATCTCACCCTACTCAAATTCGACGACTCACCTTCCCCCTCGCCACCACCGTCTCCCTCCTCTCCGCCGTCCTCACCTCCACAACCCATCTACTATCTGTCCTCCCAGCCCCGTTCCTCTTCTATGGCATCTATTCCCTTCCCCATTCACCAACCCCAAATACTCTATACTCCCGTCTCCGTCACCATCCCCTCCTCAAACGCGTCCTCAAAAAGGACAATTCGCGCAAGATATTCATGTTCCTCTGTCTCAATCTCGGGTTCATGGTCATTCAAATGGGCTACGGAATCTACACCAACAGTCTCGGCCTCGTAAGCGACTCAATACACATGTTAGTCGACTGCGCAGCCATCGCGTTTGGTCTCGCAGCCAGTATCCTCGCCGACACTGACGAACTCGACACAATAGATACCGTCATAGGAGGCCATCAATGTGATCACTCCGACCATCACCATCACCATCACCACGACCACGACTATCACCACGACCACGACCATCACCACGACCACGACCATCACCACGACCACGACCAAGACCACGACCACGACGATTCGCATTCACATTCGGAGAAAGAGGACCATGCACATGGACAAGTTGATCCTGTACATGCACATAGTCGGATCCATTCGCATGATCATACGCATAATCACGTGCTCGGACAGGAACATCAACATTCACATGTGCGAAAACAGGGGAAGTGGGCCAAATTGGAGGATTTGGCGGGATTTGCGAATGGGATTTTCTTGGTTTTTGTGTGTTTGTCGATTTTGGCCGAGGCCCTTGGACGACTGGTTTGGCCTGAGGAAGTCATTGAAGTGGAACAATTGTTAGTCGTCAGTATCCTTGGGCTGGGAGTCAATCTCGTCGGTGTCTTCTCTTTCAACCATGGGTAGCCTCCCCGCCAACCCACCAACCCAATCATTCCAAATCAAAGGGGTAGTTGGAGGGCCGAGCTGACGGTAGTCATGTTGGACATTCTCATGGCCATGATCACCATCATCATCACCATAATTCGAACATGCATGGGATATTCCTGCACGTCCTAGCCGATACGCTGGGTTCCGTCGGCGTGATCATTTCCACATTACTCATCCGCCATTTCAATTGGTCGGGCTTTGACCCACTGGCATCGATTCTCATCGCAGTGCTGATTCTCGCGTCTACCGTCCCACTCCTCAAAACCACCGCTACGGCACTCCTCCTCGTCAACTCTCCAGAACAAGAATACGCATTACGAGACGTGTTGGGGGAAGTCGGAGTAATACCGGGCGTAAGTTCCATCGACGGCGTCAAAGTCTGGGACGGTGGGGGAACAGTTAGAGTGAGCGTTAAAAAGGATGATTTGAGTGTGGTTAGAGAACGTGTTGCACGGGTTCTAAGTAGAGAGGGGACAGAGAGTGTATGTATCGATGTCGTTAGAGGATGATAATATTGGGATATCACGTTTTCGTCCTTTCTATTTTGGAATGGGTGGGAGGTTTGCCTTTCCGATGACATCGTTTCCGAAACTTTAATTTTCGGTGGGGCCAATCACAAGGATCTCGATAGCAATCAATTGGGGGGGCGCACTGACGGGCGACCGCGGAATAGTTAGTGAGCTGCATGGCCCTTTCGGGCCGGGGACAATCACCGTTCGCCTCTCGCTCCTATCGGCTTCGCCTCCCCTCTCCCCTCGTCAGCTCACTGTCACCCAACCCCATGCTCTCGACATTCATCCTCCATCTCTTCCTTCTTCCCCTCCTCATCACCGCGCAGGACTGCACCGTCGAGCAGGTTGCACTGGTACTCCTTCCCACCCCCACCCGAACCCCACCTCGGCTAACTGAGCTCAGAGTATCGCTCCGACCTTATCGGGCGTGGAAGATGGGTTACCATTCTTTGCTACCTTTCAGACTGTTGCGTTCACAGGGTACTTCAACTTTATTTCCTGTCCCATCAACGTTATCACGGCAACGAATATAGTCTATCTCGATGGTGAAGAGTACGGCAACATCGAGTCTTGGAGTTTGACTTATGAACCTAATCCTGTGACGGCGGTGTTTGATATTGGGCCAGTGACACTTGATCTTGCTACACAGACTCACACTGCGATTGTGGTATTTCCCCCCCCATACCCCTGATCATCACTCCCGAAGGGGGAATGTCGTTGAAGTTGTAGTCGTATACCTTTGATGCGACGGAAGAAATCGGATTACCAGTAACCGGAGTAATGACGACGTACTCTTCCCGAAAGGTGGCGATAACTTATTATAGTGCATTCACACTTGGTCCCGCAAGTACATCAAGTTCACCATCGGTAATTCCGGCGCTATCGTATGACTGCTGACAGTTGAAGGGGACACATGGTCTATCGAAAGCGGCTATTGGGGGCATCGCAGGCGGAATCGTCGCCGCATTCATTGTCGCTATTGTCGTTGCCATCGCACTTATCCGGTTTCGAGGGATGGGACGTTTGCGTAAACCACGAGACTCGTTCTTGCTGGAGGACATCAAGCTGGACAAGAAGACGACTGTCAAAACCGCGGCCGGACAAGACGACTTTGGATTGGCAGAATAGGGCACGTTGTGGGGAGTTTGTTTATATGTGGTGAGTCTAAATGAAATGTACTTCTTTGTGCATATTAATATTCGAATAGCGGGCGTTAGGTTGGAGATTTATGGATAGGAGCGCTGCATTCCTTTTGTCGATATGAATGGATTCTCATGGAATTATCCGATTTTCGTCATCTACATAGTGAAGTGGAATCTTAGTCTGTCCTTGTATCTGCCGACACCACAGATAATGAGCTGAGTTGAAACGGTCCTGATCCGCTGCTTTTGCTGGGAGGAGGGGCTGGGGAAGCTTATTACCAATCTTGCAGCAGTCATTGGCCATATCAAGTCTAATGACGGGACTTTTAATTCCATCCCGCAGGGTGGCAGCCATTTGATTCCTTCGCCGTGTCGGACGTCTCATACCAGCATGACAGATTCTCGAGTGCACAGTGTGCTGAGCGATACACCGGATGGCTACACTTCGTCCAGCGATGCGAGCGAAGCTGGGGTGGACGCCAGGAACCATCTTCGCCACCGCGTAATGCGCGAGAATGAGAAGAAACCCGCCACCAGCAATACTCAAACCAAGGAACGCAAATCCACTCACTCGCGTTCGCAACCAAAATCCCCTACCCCAAACATCCTCTTTCAGGCTGGAAATCTCATATATCGACTTACGCATACAGTAGTCCTCGAGCCGTTGGGACGAGCGGTCGGTGAGGTTTTGAAATACGTACTCGCTATTACGCTGCTGATCGTTCTGGTGATTGCGATATTGCGATATGCGGTACATTTGATACCAAACTCGTTCCCTCGCGACATTTCTCTGGCACTACGATGGATCGGAACAGCGTACCATATTCCCACCTCCTTATGGTGTATGTACGTGGGCATCGGGTGTCCCGTTTCGTCTCCCGACTTTCACGAAATCAAGAATGTCACACTCTCGGCCAACGAACAAGTCCGACAGGCCTCAAAACTCATCAATAATCTAGACAAGCTCTCGCCGTCTCGAAATGAGTTGATGTCTCAATCCGTATACTATACCGCACAAATGTCGCTGACAACAGGTGAACATCCACAGCATCGGAGACGCAGCTCAATGGCTCTCGGACCTGGAGGATCGGGCGCTCGTCTCGACACACCTGTACAAGTTGGCCGAGAAAGTCAAAGTCACCGGCAGAGTCACCACCAAACTGGAATCCTCCGGGAAAAACGCCATGGGCTTCATCGTCGCCCTCTACGAACAACTAGAACTCAAACTTCAGGGGACAAGAGCAGGCAAATACACCCCCCAAGAACTCCTCCAAGCCCGCGAAAACCTGCAACGAGAAGTAAAACTCCAACTCGAAGACCTACAAAGACAAATCGAGTCTGCAACCCGTGTCACAGACGAAGTATACGACCTGTCTGCGCGACTCGGATCCGTGCTCATGCGTGAGAAACAGGGCATTTACATTAAACAGAACGAGCTGGATATCGCAAAGTCGAGTTGGAATGCCAAGTTTCGGGAGGCTATTCAATGGGATGCGTTGTCAAAGATTCAGAGGGAGACGGTGACACATGATTTACAGTTGATGGATCGGGCGTTGGGGACAAAGATGGGGACAAAGATGGCGTTGAATACGCTTACGACGCATTTGGATTCGTTTTTTAATTCCGTCGAGTATGCGCAGAAGAAACATACGAGAGAGATTTATATGGGGTTGGATGTGGAGGATTTGTTGAAGAGTTATCAACGAGAGTTGGAATTCGCACGGAATAGGTTAAAAGAGTGGGAATGATTTTGGGGGAATATATTATGAAGTAGAGACTTCATTGTAAACAGGAACTCGGTTGGCATAGGACTTTGTAGAATAGTATGTATATCAAATGGTATATATAGGAAATCCGTTTTAATTAGATGTTCGAACTGATAACAACCATGGGACGTGGGATAACGTTCTCTTTTCATTTCATTTCATCAAATGTATATACAAACGAATGTATGCATCTGAGGCCCCTTTCAAGATGCAAACTACAAAATCTACAAACCGCCATTGAACGCCTTCTCCAAAACCTTCCCTTTTCTTCTCTTCATCAAATCCCCAAGTTCATCATATCCCCCCCCAGCAAAAGAAATAAATTAAACTGGCCCCTTCAACTTATGCGTTGTTCGCCTTGTACACCGTCAAATTCTGCACCCCGAAATACGAATCCTGGAATGCCGAAGGATTATTCGCAACATAGTCCGTACACGTCCCCGAACATCCACATTGATTAAACGTAGCTCCAGCCCAATCTCCACAAAACGTCAAATCAAAAATGATCTGATGATCGTAGAACCGTTCGGGGATGTTCGCGTCCGGGCCGGAAAAATCAAAATCGGGTAACGGCCAATTGGCAGTAGTAGGATTCCCCGCCAGGATATCAGCAGGAATATTCGCTCTTGAAAAGCTCCACACTCGAATCCCCTCTGCCCGCCAATCCATAGCATAAACCCCACCACCCACATTATTAAACCCATCACCGTACGTCGCAAACGAGTTGGCATATCCTCCGCATCCAACGTTACCATCGACCGTGGCATCACAGTCCGTGGTAGCCATATCCCCGGTCATCGCGCCAGGGGTGACGGTACAATTAGGTGCAGTGTGCAACGCGACGTGGTTTGTGGTGTCTTGGTTTACACCCTCGATAATGTCAATTTCCCCGCCTGTGGGCCAGTTGTTGAGATTGGTGGTCCAGAACGCCGGCCACGTTCCGCAGGCGGCGGAGGGGAGGTGGGAAAAGTCGGCGATGATGAGGACTTCGTTGTATGAGTCTTTCGAAGTGATGCGTACGGATTGGCGGCCGTTGGGGGCGACGTTGGTGGAGTCGGAGGCGATGATGTAGGAGCCGCTGGCTTCAGATATTAATCCGGCGCTTTGCGCAGTAGCTTGGTCAACATAACTATTATTAGCTCAGGAATTGAGAGGGGGGGAACGTACTCTACGAAACCGTTGGTAGGATCAGCTCCAGTGAAGAAGTCGAATTGGTCGAAAAAGTCGCTCGCATAGCATTTGACGAGCGAATAGTCGAGAGGCGGGTATTTCGAGTTGGATGAAGATGTTGATGTCGCCGCAGACGAAGCAGTGGTCGAGGTTGACGCTTCTAACGTCGATGTGGTGGTCGATGTAAAGAAGCTGGTAAACTTTGAACTGAAGATTGCGGGCGGTGGTGGAACGACGTTTGGCGAGTTTGCTGGTGGCGCGGGAGCGACGTTCGGAGTTGGGTTAATCGTGACCCCTGGCGCGGGAGCGACGTTGTGGGTGCCCGCGGGGGAATTGATGGTGGTCGACACGGTGAAATAGGAAGTCAAAGTCTCAGTGCCCGTATACGAAATAAACGTATCCGTCTCCTCTGGCGCCGGTAAAATCGAAACCATGCCTGGTGGTAGTGGAGGAATCACACCGCCGGGATGTCCATGATGTCCATGTCCTCGTTCGTTATGATGATGTGGTCGCGCAGCAACCCCACCACAAAACACTGCAAGCGCAAGCGCCGACGATACCACGATGTTGACCATTTGTTGCAACCAAAAAAATAGTGAGTGAGTGGAAGAGAAGTAGAGAACCCAAGCTCTAATATAAAAAGAAAAGGAATGAAGAAGAAAATAAAAAGAAGAAAAGGAAGGTATCTGAACGCACTCAGGAAAAAACAGGCGAGGTGGAAACGAGATTTAGGATGATGACGCGCCATATATAGCTCCTCACAGCCCCTGCGACGGGGAAACCGAACTCAAACGGTCGTGCACCCCCTCGCCCACTCAGTTACCAAGGGACAAGGTACGTCCAATTTCCCAGGGGGAAAGGCTAGTAACCCAACAAGTCACCGCGCAAATTTACCCGAGCGCGCTCGGGTGCGGATCTGTGATTGGGTGCGGTGGGGGGAGGGAAATGAGAATCTGTAACGCGAGATTGTGATCTTCGTGCATATTATGCAAGGCGGTGGCTCGAGCACTTCTGTTTCTCAGGGTCGATGACTTTGGTTGGTGTGCGGTGGTTGGTGGAGGGGTACGAAATCACGCGTGAGAAGGCGCTCGGGGACGCCATGGACCAGCCACTTGGGAGGAGATTTAATGAACCCCCTGAAACACCCGCGCACCAATTAGAGCCCGGGAAATGAGCACCCCATACCACGGCCGACCAACGAGCGCGAGGAACTGAACCGGTATCTGAATCCTTCAGGAGAAACGGATTGGGATTGTGTTTGAGAAGGACGTCTTGGTATCTGGTTGTCAAAGCCTTTCCGTTATCTGTCGGGGAAAACGGGGAGGCTTTCTATGTTCAAAGGAGTTTTTCGACATTGATTTTATCGATCCCTCAATCGTTTGTGAAGAGAGGACAAAGCGCCATTCGCAGCCAGGCGCCGACTGGAAAACTTTTTTAACATATCCCAACACGGCAACCAATGCGCTAATTTCAACTTAACTTTAAAATCCCTCATGCACGACCCGAAAAACGCGACAATGCACCGACGGCAATCAACTTATTATGAAATTGCGCTCCCGCGCCAAATTAGCAGCGAATGAAATAATATCAAGTTCATATGAGATCCATATTATTATTGCTACATACAAGAAATGATTTGTTCTATGGATTATTTTATCCCTAACAAGCCCAACGACTCTCTAATTTAGTCCCCTTTTGATTCAATCTCTCCAACTTGTCCGGATCACCTTTTGCAAACACAAACGCTCCATAGCGCTTCCTTTTAGTAAATGTCTCACTCCGAGAAAACAAAACCGATTCCTTCTGGGGAGCAGACTTGCTGTCGAGGTTTTGACACTTTTCCTCGACGGTAGAGGACTGTCGTGTAGAGACAGGAGAAGGCAACTCAAAAGTCGAAATCTCAGACGGGACTTTAGGAAATGATTCCGGAGGAGAGGTGACGACGACAGGGAGTGCAACGACAGGTTTTCCCGAAATGTAAAGAGATTCGACGTTTTCGATACGCACGGTTTCGGGTTCCGGAGACAAGTCGGACTCGTCAGTCAGAGGAGAACGGATGATAGCAACGAGGCTTTCGACGGGTTTGGGTGGTGGACTCGTAGCCATGATATCGGCGTAGGAAGCACCGAGTGTAGCCCGTTTAGGCGCATGTTGCGACTCGATGACCGATCCCTGGATCATCCTTGCAAGCTCGCCACTGCCAATAGGAGGCCGATAAATCGAGGCAGAAGTACGAAGAGCACGAGTTTGTCGAGTTTTATGCGTGGGAACGGAAAAAGTACCCATAGTCACACAAGTCAAGAGAGAAATACAGGACCAACACATGGAACGGGAATGGGGGCTTTTATATTTTCTCAAGTAGCTCACAAATCATGATCGTAGGGATGATCAGAATGATCGTGTGTGCTGGGTACAGATCTACAATTTTTGAACGACGATCGCGCTTCCTCCGCCGCCGCCGTTGCAGATTGCGGCGCAACCGAATTCTCCTTGTTGAAGTTGATGTAACAAGGTCACTATAATCCGCGATCCAGATGATCTAGCACGTCAGTATCCCCAATTTGAAGAGGGCGGAGACCCAATAGGATGGCCTAATGCAACTGCTCCACCCCAAACATTGACTTTTGCAGGATCTAACCCCAGGATCTTGTTATTTGCCAAACTCACAGCCGCAAATGCCTGTCGTCAACTCCGCGTTCTTAGAGTAGCAGGTGGTGGTAGGGTGGATACCTCATTGATCTCCCATTTGGCGATATCTTTAATTTCTAGTCCTGCACGTTTGAGTGCGATGGGAATAGCGAGGGAGGGGGCAATGGTAAAGTCGATGGGTTTTGTAGCGGCGTCACCCCAACTTAGGATCCGGGCTAGTGGTTTTGCGGAGAGTGATTTTGATTTTTCGAAGGTTGTGAGGACGAGGGCGGATGCGCCGTCATTGATGGCGGAGGCATTGGCAGCGGTCACGGTCCCGTTTTTCCTATCATCAGAATTTGTTTTCGGAATCACATGGAAAAGATGTATTTGGTGGTGGGTGTGGTTATGTGGGGTCGAGGGAGAGGTACTTGAATACGGGTTTGAGTTGAGGTACTTTTTCAAGTTTTAGACCTTTGTATTCTTCGTCGACGGAGACTTCGATGTCGCCCTTTTTGGATTTTACAGTTACTGGTACAATCTCATCGTTGAATTTCCCTGCATCCCATGCTTCCGCCGCTCGTCGATACCTGTTCATCAGCCGAGCACAACTCAGACCAGGGAATCAATACGATTCAATAGCATACGCATCCTGATCCTCTCTCGTGAACCCCTCCCTCTCGACCGTATTCTCCGCACACAACCCCATATGTATATTATCATACACATCCGTCAACCCATCCAACAACACCCCATCCTGCACAAGCACATTCCCATAAACATGTCCCCTAGGCATATACAACGGCACCAAACTCATGTTCTCCATCCCCCCAGCAACCATAACCTCCCTCCCTCCCAACTGCAACGTCTGACTCGCGAAAATCACCGCCTTCATCCCCGAGGCACAAACCTTGTTGATGGTCGTGGCCTCCGTCTCGGGCGGACAGCCAGCACCCAAGACGACTTGTCGGGCGGGGGCTTGACCTACGCCTGCGGAGATGACTTGGCCCATGAATATTTCTTGGATGTCAGACGGGTGCAGACGGGCGCGGGAGATGGCTGCTTTGACGGCGTGGACGCCCAGGGTGGGGGCGGGGACGGTGGAGAGGGAGCCTTGGAATTTGCCGACGGGGGTTCGTGCTGCGGAAAGGATCACGACTTCCTGTAGGAGTGTCAGAAATGGTGGAGTTGCGCGGGGGTTACATTTGGGAGGGAGGTGGCATATGATCTGCGGAAGGGGGGTAAAGTGTGGGAGAGTGTTCGAGCGGCTATTCTCTGCATGTTTCAGTCAAAGGAAATAAACTCTGGATCCTCGAGAGGGGAAATTGTCTTTGAGAGAGCAGAGGTGGGATGGGAGGGGTGTTCGGGAGATATTCCGAGGCAATACTGATTTGGCTTTTTTCTGATGAGCAATCCCGCCCGTTGACACGTGAGAGCCGATCTTTCCATCCCATGCCATTCCGCACACTTGCTAGGGCCATGCCCTCCCCCCCACCCCACCCCTTTCCCTTCGAAGTTCGCTCGCCTTCTTTCCTTCTTCGGACACTGATTATTGGTCATTCTCGGGTGCGGAACCGAAGTTGTTACCACCACACAAAGGTCGGCTGGTCCCAAATTGATCATCATCACTTTTTTGCCCCCCCCATCGACACTCACGCTTCTTATCCACAGCCCACTCTGCATCCGGTCCGCATTTCTCACACCTCTCTCATCACCCAACGAATCAAACCGCCAAGTCTTTCCATCCCGTGAATAGCATACATACATCATGTCCACCTCTGCCCGTCGTCGTTTGATGCGAGATTTCAAAGTACTTTATCTCTCCCCCACCACCCCTCTGCCTTAAAGGGGGGCTGTGTATCCCACGCAAGTAAAGAGACTGACGTGGTGTTTCTTCTAGAGAATGCAATCTGATCCCCCCGCCGGAGTCAGCGCCAGTCCCATCAGTGAAAATGTCATGACTTGGTACGCTATCCCCGCACCCTTCACTTTTCCTGGGGGGATGTATATCCCGGTTGTCCGGGATTGCAAGCCATCGCATTGGACGCTTGGTTGTTCCAGAGATCAGTTGGCTAACGGATTTTGGTTAGGAACGCGGTTATCATTGGACCGGCTGATACGCCGTTTGAAGATGGAACGTTTAAACTCGTCATGCAATTTGATGAAAATTATCCCAACAAACCACCTCAAGTCAAATTCCTCTCTCGAATGGTCATCCCTCAGCCACCCTTCAGCCTCTTTACCAGAGTACTGACGTTTTGGTAGTTCCATCCGAATGTGTATGCATCAGGAGATCTCTGCCTCGATATCCTCCAAAATCGTTGGTCTCCAACCTATGATGTCGCTGCCATTCTCACCAGGTAACCTCCCTTCCCCCCTTCCAGGGACCCGAGGGACGATGGAGAGAATGAGGCTGATGGTAGTATTCAATCACTTTTAAATGATCCGAATAATGCGTCGCCGGCAAACGTTGAAGCTGCGTCGTTACATCGTGAGAATGTCAAGGAATACGTCAAACGCGTCAGAGAAACGGTCGAGGAAAGTTGGGAATGTGACGGTGAGTAGAAAGAACCCTCCTCTGCCCTTGTACACCCGAGATTTGGGGGCGTAGAGGAGATCAATTAGAATCGCCACTCTCGGGATCTGTTGTGTGTGTGTTGTGTGTGTCTGTGTGCGGATTTGCTTGTTTTTAGGGGATGGGTGGCGTTGTTGGTTATATGATCTGATACTGCTTCTTTGTCTTTTGTTGTTGTGTGTGCGGCACTATTAGCGATGCATTATGAGTAGCAATTTACTACATATATTGGCTATGCTACGGGAGTATCTCGAGTTTGTCGAACGACTTGGTCGATACATTGCGCTACGTACTGTACGTTCCCGCAATTGACTATCCGTAAGCGGGGGAATAGGGGGGAATCGGGGATGAATTACGTCCAGCAACTGAGATCCGTCCTGAATCAAGCATGTATACGTGATACTTGACTTTCAACAACTTGACCTGCATCTTACTCAACCCAGTGTACGAAAACATCCCGACCTACCATAAGTCTCACTCGCTCCAACATGGTACCTGATTCACGATATGAACCCACTCCCCCGGGGTTTGCAACTTACACAA
>Ga0335073_10012803_pt1 | contig 11766 bp, 8 predicted proteins | sample Lox_Sample_22_FD_207093 | JGI IMG/M metagenome (GOLD analysis project Ga0335073, IMG submission 207093) | Soil microbial communities from Loxahatchee National Wildlife Refuge, Florida, United States - Lox_Sample_2.2 | ecosystem: Environmental > Terrestrial > Soil > Wetlands | place: USA: Florida... | reverse complement strand
TTGCAGCCCACCAGAGCGGCGTCCAACCAATGATATGTTTGCACTCCACATCGGCCCCTTTCTCGAGCAGCAGCTCTACCACCGCCTCGCGCCCTTCCGTAGCTGCCTGGGACAGCGCTGTGAGTCCGTATCTGTCCATCCCGGCGATATCAGCCCCCTTCTCTAGTAGCTGCTGTACTACTCTCTCGTATCCACAAAACGCCGCCCAATGTAGTAATCCCAGGCCCGCCTTTTCCCGTTTCGATAGTAACGCCAGAATCTCCTGATTAAAATTACCTAAAGTCCCATTATTCAGCGGAAACCTTTGAAAGACGCGCTTTAAATGCTTACGACAAACAGTTCTCAGATTAAGAACGTCATAATACTTCCGTTCGCCAGGGAATATATTTACCAGAATGAGCCCCAAGAGTTCGAAAGGGAGATGGCTGAGACTCATATTAGCCTTAGTTGGAGAAGTTCCGCCTGGTAATTGTTAGGAGGCCAGCTTAGAGCGAATTACAGAGATGTCATGTAACTAGGACAAACAAATCGAAAGAAGAGAGGAAGAGGAAGAAGGGCCCCCTATGTACAAAAGACAACCCTGTGTGCGCCAAAGTGCCAAGGCCGCTAAACCGAACGGTGCAGAGGGCAAAGCTTCGCAATCGTAAGTATGACACAGCAGACCCGCAGTTCAGATCCTGCGACGCCGGCGGTTGACGACTATACACTGGCTCTTGGCATTGGCTGGACGAAAATTGCGTCGGAAGACCCGGACACCCAGGCGGCTGCGCGTGACTGGGTCAAGTATATTGAAAACCATTAACCAAGATACGTACATGGTGCAGAAATATTGTCCAAAGGTAAAGGGCTGAATGCGTACATCGTGGGATGTCACGAGGGTTTCTTCTTATTCAGTGACGATCTATTAGAGAGTCGAATGGTAGCGAGGAACTGGCAGGATTGCATACAGAATTTGAGAGTGTGGAGTATGAAGGCCGGGAAATATTGAAAGCTGCCAGCACACCCGGCCCAGATGATGTTCCGACGACAGGGCTTGGTCATGCGACCATGAATGGCGGAGAAAAATATTCCCAGTGTCAACAGCATTGGCCACACAACAGCACTAGTACACGATGGCATGGACGGTATTTTTTTTTCCGGTCGGGAAATTGGGAACGGATCGGTGGCGGTGCGCCGGATCGGGGAAACGTACAATACTGCGAATAGCCGCCTCAGAAGGTTGACCGCTTAACGCAACCATAGATGGAGAAAAGAATGAAATGGATCCAGAACACCTATCCCCTTAGCGGTTTTTTCTTTTCCTGTGAATGTGAGAGCCCCGGTACCATGGTGATAAGAGCCGACTGGATCCTCAGCCGCTCTGTTTTTGTATGTCATTCGCCTTGTTCTGAATTGAAGCTGTGAGGGTGGGTTGACTGCCGCGGCGGACTGCGTTTGCGGGTCTGTCAACCGGACGCGGGATGAATGGAATGAGAGAGTGAGATAACGAAGAGTGAAATGCAAGAAGCCGATTTCCTGGAGAGCACCTGCTCGATTTGCCGAACGGACGGGATGAGCTGGGGGGAGTACAGTACGCAGGAGCGAATTTCCATGCCGGAAAGGGCGGTGCCTGGAAGAAATTCGTTGGAAGGTCTCATCGATGTTGGGAGCTGGCTACCGAGGCATGTAAGAAAGAGATGTGAGGCAGATATTGGGCTGGCGGTATGTAACCAGCCCGAAGAATGTGCCTTCTTGCAGTGTTTGTCGGAGTGCTAGGGCGTATGATAATGATCATCTGCGGGATGAGTGAGCGGAAATCCGTAGTTCAGATCTGTGAATAGAAACATCTGGCAAGGTGAGAAACGACTTCATATCCTTTCGATGTCGGAATATGGCGTTGCTCATCGGCCATTGGGACACTTCGGCCCAATGCCGTGGAACTGGAAACCGAGATATCGGGCATGGTCGGATCGGTAACGCTCGTCTTAACTGGACCGCGCATTTATAGAAACTCGGTTCGCTCGTTACCCGACAGAGGGGGTCCGAAGTGCGTTGGTGCATTAGTCTGCGAGATACGGAAGTATCTAGAACATGACAGGATAGAACTGCGATGTCCTTCAGTACAATGTTGGCGCCTCTGCAGCTTTCTTACTGGCTATGGCTAAGGTATTGAGGTCTGTCATTAGTGAAGTGAAAAGTGGGAGCAATGCCAAGAGATTCAAGTCCGTCGCGACGGAGATTTCGAACATCTTTTTGTCGAGATTTTGCCTGGGGGTCTCTGCCAGACGGAACGTTTTGCGGACAGGAACGTAACATGCTCCATTACATCACTACTTTGAGTGTTGACATTCGAATGGTTGTGGGATGAGTCAAGCCCGTCATCGGATTGTGAGGCGCGTGTATTCGTAAAAGGAAGGTGTCCTTGATTGGTGGGGAATGTCCGCTGGCTCTGCAGCAATGAGGAAACATGGCATTTCTTCTATGGATGGACAAGGTGATACGAAAATAGAAGCTGCCGAGGCATAGGATATGGCATCTCGATAGCTAAAGCTTGGTGCAAGTATATATCTGTTCTCATTTCGTTCGTTTCTTTGCCGTAGAAACTCTTTGCAGCTTGGACTATTCATTTCGTTTACGCATTTTTGAAGACTGATTTTAGAACATCCGCTATCCATAAATTGAAGCTTCGTGCGAATACAAATGACGAAGATATTACAGTCACTGCTGGCAGCAGTATTTGTCGCTGCTATTCCGATCGTTGCCTCGTCGCCCGGCTCAAGCTCACATCCCGGCACTGACGAGACTGGAAACGAGCTGGCCATGAGCCCAGCTCTCCGAATGTCAGATAACATCCTGATCACACATGCCGTCCTCGCGGCCCTTGCATGGTCATTCTTTGTCCCGCTTGGTGCCATCGTCTTGCGGCTTAATATCCAGTCGCCGTTACTTCTCAAAATCCATGTGTACCTCCAAATGTGCTCATACCTCATTTACATCATCGCTGTTGGATTGGGCATCTGGCTTGCCAGAGAATCAGCAAAGTACAAACCAACTTGGTCAAATCCGCACGTCATCATTGGATTGGTCGTTCTACTGGCGGCGCTCTTCCAGCCGTTCCTGGGGTTGATCCACCACGAGATCTTCAAAAAGCACCTTCTGCGCTGGAGAGCTGGACTGTCAATGCAGAGGCCTGGGAGAACAGTCTTAGGTCGAGTGCACGTCTGGAATGGCAGGATGTTGATCACCCTTGGGACCATCAATGGTGCGTGTGGAATCAGGCTGGCCTCAACCAGCCCTTTCCAGGATGCGGCAGCCACCAGGAAAGCGTACATCGGCTTTGGCGTGGCAGCGGGGACGATGTGGCTCCTTTATGCTGGTGTCAGTGGCCTGTTTGAATTTAGGAGAACTGTCCGTGAACGATGTGAAAGGCAGGCAGACGGCCACATAAAGAAGTCAGAGGACCCGCAAGTACCTTACCAGCCCGCCGAGGAATTGAAGAGTTAGGACTGCAAATGCAATTTGCAAAGAGTCGGACAAAAGTTGTTGATTCAAAAAGGGAATAGAAAGAACCTGTCAGACGGCCGCCTGCGAACAGTGCTAGCCCATCCCCACCACCGCAGGCAGAGATAGGCTACTCCAAGCTCCTCCAGGCAACCGAGACGTAGCCTGTAGTCTATCCAGACAGGATGCAGAACATTCGAGGCATTCTGGCAGGTTTATATAGCTAGCCAGTCTTTCCCCGGCGTTCCCCTGGTGGTCCACTAGCTTCGCGTCATCGTATAATTTGGAATGCCATTCTGTCATCTTGTACCTTCTGCGTTCGAGCTGTCGAGGAAAAGGCCTCTGGTCATCAAGCCAGTCTTACCGTATCTCCTGTGTCCAGCGCTTTGTAGGCCAGTCTTTTCCAAGCCCCTTCAATCATTCTCTGATCCTATGAGCGCACACAGATATCGCGTAGCAGGTGGACATGTAGGTTACACATTTCAACAGGTACGGAGAGGTTGACTTAGTCATATTGCCAGTACCAAAACCTGACCTCTCCAGACTCGACTGGAGAGATGAATCTCGCACGGCCATCACAAAAACCGACATCCCGAGTACTGTGTTCTCGCGGAATTTATCGGCAATAGTCCTCGGCTTTTGGAGTAGTACCGCCCTCGTAACAATGCAGTACTCGCATGCTGGCAGGAAATGGGACACAGAGCCAAAGTTGATCCACAACGGAAATGAAATCAAGGCTAAATGGGGTCAAATTCCTCGGCATCCGTGTGGACTGGATGCTGAAGATGCGAGGTTGATTGTCGTTGGTCGCGATATGTTAAGCAGTATAGGAGCTAGGGAGGAACTCATTGCCATCGTGGCTAACTTGGAGAACGACGAATGGCTGTCATATCGTAAGGGGATGGTGTCCATTCGCGAATCAGACTGGAATAGCCTTGATGGTAGGCTAACATCGGAGCTGCTTGCTGTTGAGCAAAGCCTGAGGAGCGAGAGCAGGACGAAGATGGGGTAGAGTAAATGGTGGTCGGAGGATAGGCGGCATGGATAGTCTCCGGGCTTTGGTGAATGGCCGAGCTAAAGCTTGAGCCAAGTGACAAGTATCTTCGTAAAGCAACTTGAACGGCTAGACTTATCAGCTGTCAAGGGAAGATCAACCTTGGACCATGAACACCACCTAGTAAATTCCTGGACTTCTACTTCTGTACCTTCTCCATCAGCAACCCCATCTGCGCTTTTCCCTCGCTTGAACCGCCTTCAGCTCCTCTTCTGCTGTTCCTCTTGTCCTTCAGACACAAAAGTGAGCAAGCTGTAACGATCCCCTGGCCGCAGTCAGGCGTGACTGGTCTCTGGTTCCAGGGGCTTGAGCCAATCGCTGATGCTGAGGGAGGAGAAAATAATGTGCTGTGCTGTAATTGCACATTTGCAAGTGGCTTGGGACCCGAGTTGGCGATTTGGATAACAGTGCAAGGAGGTTGGGGGTGAGCTCGAGAAGCACCTTCAACAGGACAACCGGTCAGAAGAGGACACAATTGGCTCATTAGGAGAAGAGAGGGAAAGGGCATGAGCGGAGGGTAGGCTGCGTGAGCGATGGGTGAGCGGAGGTTTGAGTCGCGAGTGCGGGCGGCGATGACTACTACTTGTCAACACCCAAAAATCCGTGGCTAGCAAAGCTTATCAGATCTTCCAGTCATTACCAGACGGTCTTCGATGACACAAAAATGAATTTTATCCTATGTACAATCTTCGCAGAAGGTGTATCAGACATCGAGAGCTTCGAGAAGAGAGAAGTGAACGTCACTCTGCTTATGTTGAGGGAATTTCGAGATGGAACCATAGAAAGGCGAATACCAACCGTCTCTTCGTGAGCCTGTATTGCAAACTTAACGCTGAGATTTGTCACTACAATCGCTCCGTTGCCATGAAGACATTGTTAACATCTTCAAGAGGACGCGAGGACCAACACAGTCTCACCCATTCTGCTGCTATATTCTCGTTTCCATGATGTAAGGTTCTTGAGCATCTTGTACGAGGCTGACAAAGAATGCTATCGAATTAGCTACCAGTCTAGAAGATGATGGCTGCGGACAATTGCCATGCTCCGCCTGCCCGGAATGGGAGCCAGGTTGTAGTTGTCGCATTAGAAGATATAAACAGGAGTGCAAGTTGGAAGCTGCGGACCGAGGGACTATTCTGCTACTGGCAAACTCTTTACGTAAATTGCTGGAGATGTGATCCACTTTGATGGCATGGGGTGGCTGTGGCTCTCCATTCATAGAGATGGAAATTTCTGAACAGAACGGCAAGGTCTCTGAGATCCCGAAGCGTGAGTGGATTGCCAAAAGATGGGTGGGGGGGAACTACTACTACGCCTTGGGCATAGTCTTACCCGTTCGGGGATGTTCATGAAGCATTTCATGTGACGTTCAAATGCAACTTCTCGAATTCAGAAATTTCAATAGTCACGGTTCAAGGACATGTCCGTATTTGGGGTGATAGGATGACGTAGGAGATGAGAAATACTTCTGGATTTGGGGGCGCTAGATGCAACTAACAGGGGCTTTTGGGACATCCGATTGCAAGCGTGCAGTAGCTAGGCACCGGTGGAAGTCTTAGATGGTCGCAACCCACAAAGAACCCCTGCAGACAGCTTGAATGTACGAAGCATGACGATCCATACCGGACCCTGTTCTCCATGTCTTGGTTTTATTTGCGCCCAGATGTGAACCTTTTAGACAGGTCTGGAATTGCTTGTAGCAGGTCAGAAAGGCTCCCAATCAAGCTATATACACCGTCTGCCTTGTCTGGTTGCTAGCTGAACCTTCCAAAAAGCCTCGTGCTAGCTGATTCAGGTATTGATTGTGGAGTCCAACGAGCAATTGTTGCTATGCGATTCGCTGTATCAGACTTTCACCGGGGCTCGGAGTGGCGCACGCCAGCAATCGGATGAGGTGGGACAATGTATTGCAAATCCACATGTTGTGCATGCTCCGTTCGAAAGAGATCAAGCAGATGTAGTGGGATGTCAGATATGTACAACCAACCATCGTCGTGATCCGCACTTCCTAATGAGTGTTGGACCGCAGTGCTTCGTGATCAGCTGAGGTATCGCTGTAGTGCTCGGGATTGACAACAAACTCCGGAACTGCAAGGTTACAAACATGACCTTCCTTGAAGCGTGAAGTCAAGAGCTGGTGCAGGATGCTAAACACCACAGCTCTCTGGACACTTGAAGCGGTTCAAACGCTGGAAAAAGAAAGTCAAGTTCCTCCTGTGAACCAAAGTGACTGTGTTAAATAGTTTCCATATCCTTTTGGTAGACTTGCACAGCTTTTTGTTGGAAAACGTTTACCCTTCCTCAGGTCTTGTCCAATAGACTCTTGCGTGTGGAAGTCAAGGAACATCCGCCCAGTCGTTACGCAAAGGCTAGGAAAGTCCCGCATTGGCGCAGGAAAAGATTCTTGATTCACAAAGGCCAAAAGCACTTCGACGCCTAGACTAGATTCACGCGCACATCAACTCCTCGCCGCTAAAAATTCGGCTTGAAAGGCCCTGATCAGCGGAAGACTATTCTGAGTGGCGTAGGCAAGGACCAATGCCGGCGCAACAAAACGCAGGGCACTGACCTCCAGATCGACAGGAGGAGCTGCATAAGCCAACAAGAACATTGGTATGTGAACTTTGGGAAATGTCTTCGTTTTAGCTCTTCTAACGTCTATAAAGTTGTTTCAGGAGTATCGGGTTACAGGTTCGGTATTGTACTGGGCGAGGGGACAGAGAGGCGGATATCGTGTGAGTGCTGCATACAACATTGTAGAAGCTCGCGGTTGCACTGCTGTGGTGCCATGCCTGCAGTTACTGGACTTGGCAGTAATTGCCAGTGTCATCGTTTGCAGAGACGCCGTATTAACGCTACCATTGTGACACGGCCACAATGCTGATCGACGCACAAGCTACATCAGTTATGGAAGTCATTGCGTCATGTAGGGGCCAAGGCGTTCGGTGAGCAACTGCAATCGGAGATACACCTTTAGTGGTAGTATGAGCTTATCGGCCGAGCTCATGGTGCGTGGAAAAAGGCTCGAATGGATCGAACTTCTGGAGACTACATTCAGCCACGGGAACATAGTGTCTTAAACAAGACAGGGGTTGATATCACATTTTGGGACGTGTGGCATCGAGGGCGGGCGTTTCCCGATGGTCTATCTTGTTAGAATGACAAATTGAGTGGATGGCCCAATTCGATGGGTGCTTCAAGAATAGCAAAGCCAGCCAACCACACCTGCTAGATTACGGCTGTCAAAAGCAGGGCACGCATAAGAAGGCTAGAGCATGACTCGAGCGCACTACATGAGCATCCCCGACGTGCATGTGGCGCTCAATCGTGCATAAAGTGGTCCGTGTTAGGGCAGATTGTCCCAGATCGATGGTTCGCCCCCCGTCGAGAGGCTTGCCTTGGCAAGATCTTTGATGATTCCGATCTGGTTGCACGTCTTTGCTGCATCTAGGTATGTGCCACGCCACATTGGCTCCCTAGACCCCACAACCAGCTCATTGGAAACAAGGGATATTGATCAGCTCAGCAAGGTTCTTTTTAGCGTTTGATCCAACGCGTGGGGAGAAGATCAACGCCAGGTCTGTGTTTTGTAGATCGCGCCACGACTTTGCTCAGCCTGGTCGGTGGATACGGTGCTCCGCCAATGCCATCACACTCGGGCTGTCACTACTGCGCTGTACTAAAGGCTTCTCCCGCTGACAGCTCCTGTGGCCGGCGTCCTTCGGGACTTCTATGATCAAGCTAGGTCCGATTGACTCCGGACGTCCTCATCCGGAGCCTTAGCTTGTCTCACCAAGCTGCATATGGGCATGAAGCATGGGCGGAGGGGTTTACAGAGGGGCCTGGGCCCGACGCCACACTCTTGTGGTCTCCAATGGCTCTCGACGAGTGAATATAGAGACAATTTTGGAACAGGCATGAAAAATGACTACGAGCAGTGTATTTCGCAAGAGAACTGAGCCAAATTTCCTCATGAAGAGATTCTGGAAACATGACCAAAGAATAAGATCACAGCATTGTCTTTAAAGGAGGAAGTGAAACGAGTAAGTCTATCTTGTGGCAGGTCGTCGACAATGACAGCTGCTGTCCTTCTTCCCCTTGGCAATTTCTCATTGTCCGTGTCTTGGGGCCTACCATTCTTAAGACCCTCCCCGAGCTCAGTTATGAGTGGTCATACATTTGCGCCGTTTGTAAAATCTTGAAATGCCTATGCTGATAAGTCCAAGACGTACTCGAAGAGCTGGGACTGCTTGCATCGTGGTATGTCCAATTAGGTTCCCGCGAGTCTTACTTGGCAAGCAGGCATTTTGATCTTTTGTACAGGTACACCAACAAGGCGTTGTCGAAGGCTGGGGCTCACCTTGATCCGGCAGATAGGTGCGGTCTTGCAGCTCCTCCAAGACCGTCTCCAATCGCCGCAAACTGCATCAACGGTGGTGGTCTATGAACCCATACAACATGGACTTGGTAATACGACCCATGCAGGCTATCAAACCCGGGGTTGTAATGCACCCCCCTATCGTGCTGGCATTGAAAGCGCCCGCCTCTCGGAGGGAAAGGAACTCCACTCGTCGGGACATAGGAGATGTCAGTGGCATCTGGGCCTTTGTGTCTCTCGTCTCGGAAGATCAAAGCCGAAGCCTCGCTCCACCAAGAAATGATCTCTTGATCGGTTCAGTTGCACGCTGCATTCGTCCAGTGCTTGACGAAACTAATCCCGGAGACTTGACGGTTGGATACGCCGTTTTCTCAGACCTCGCCATCGCCGAGCCAGGGACATACCGCTGGAAGATAAGTCTGATAGATATGGACAGGTAAGCTTCCGAAAGAGGGTAATATGTTCGCCGGCCGCTGACGCCCTCAGTAACGGGTCCTTGTTTGGCCAGCCAATGCAGAGCGGGACGAACCTTGAGACTCTTTATTCTACAACCGTTAATGTTGCCGTAGACGCCGAGATTAGCCATCCAAGTCAGTTACCGACGTGTTGCCAATCGTTCTTCAGAAGCTCATGAGGAAACAGGTCCCAGTGAACTCCAGGCATTGAAAAGGTTGAGGGATCGGGGAATCATACAGTGAGAAGGTTTTTGGTCAATAGAATGTCGTTCAAGTACAGGTTTCGGATTGACTAGGATGTATTCATACACATTACAGGACTTGTGAAGAGGCTATCGTTGTATCGCTGCAAGATTAGCAATAAAGCATGTATAATGGTCCACGGGAAAGAACCCCAATGTCTTTACGGAAGGATAGTATTCGTCTCAATTGCTATCAGACAGGACGATAGCCTGAAACCAACAAACGACCGTATACCAGGACCCAAAGGACACGCGCGAGAGGCCACGGTCGTCCAAAGGTGCTCGACTCCGCAGCAGATGACCCTAGTTGTGGTGCGCAAGAGAGCATCAAGATTGCAGCAAGACATAAACTTCGAGCCTGAACAGACTCATCGATGTCCTTTGTTTTGGGTGGATTATCCCTCGACCAGGATGTGTCCCGGAACATTCAATGAATGTAGTGTGAAGCAGAAGGATTTCTCAATTTCCCACGTGCAGCCTAGTCTGCCTGGGCATCTGCTTGTAGATTGCTGGTGAGGCTGAGGGCTGAGGCTGAGGCCCGCCAACTGGGCTGGAAGATCCCCTCCATGTCTGTTTACCAATGTAGATCTATAAAAATTCACCGTTGCAGGCTCGGACAAGACTGCTCTGAGCCCGCACATCCTGCGCCTCAAGTTTTGCCCATGGCACAGGCTTCATGAACTTGCTATTAACGCGTCACAGCACGCGCTTACCCACAACGACACCTCGTCCTAATTTGCGACAAAAGAGATGGCCTCTTCCGCTGGCATGCCCAAGTTGCCACAATTAGATGACCATTTGAAGGATACGACGAACCTTCCCGACAAGCTCCTCACCGAAAAGTCGGCTTCTAAGGACGTGACTTTCAGCCTAAACTCCACCTATCCAATCCTTCCAAGTCCTCCTACTCTTGCCGACCACCGAAGCCCCTCTAAAGATGTCTTTGACGACGCGAACCCTCTAAACCCTCCTTTCGATTGCAATACTACGCCGACGAACAATTTTGCAGCCCACGATGCCAATACACATCATGCAGCATCAGCATGCGCTCCAGAAGCCGCGGGCCACGCTGCCTTGGAGGGGCTTTCTGAAGGCCTTCATATCAAGACAGACTTCACTACGGTGCAGCATTCCTTTTCTTTTGGATCTGTCGACTCGGACAGCTTTCTCCGCCAGAGCACGTCAGCATCCAGCCTACCGCGCCGAGCACATAGCATTCGGGCTGCTCTACATTCATCTGCAGGATCGCTGTCACCGGGCTCTGTAATATCTTCTCCACAGTTGAATGCCCTGCGAGATATATCTCCTCTTCCTTCGCCTGTTCTTGCCGATCGCAATACTTTGAAGTACGGACTTCCGACTAGATCTCGAGGGTCATCTACAACGTCGAGGACGGAGGCGCCACTCTTGGCCGCGCAACCTGGAGGCATAACTTTGTCATCTCCGCCCAGGCGAAAGGCCTATCATGGCATCCAGCTGTCAGCTCATGACAGCCATTCAGGCGTCACCAATGTGGTCAAAAACGAAGACGTGGAGGGCCATACAAGAACGCGCAGTCTCAGCGAGTACGTGCCAGGTGCTATCGCGGCACCTAAGCCTCGTAATATTGCCGCGTCTGGCAGCAGTGCGCCTGCAGAGGTCGTCTCTCCTCAGTCTGGCATGCATCGGGAAGAGTATCTGGCGGACCAGAGAGGCTTGACCTCGCCCATTTCGAAGCCGCCGGTCACGGAGCCACCAACACCACCAAGAAGTACCGCCGGGGGATACACAAGTGGGGAAGACGGCGATGAACCAGCTTCAAAAAGAGTAAAGACCGAAGTCTATAGTGCGCAGAGCATAGCACACGGCCATCTGAGGAGATATAAAGCCATCAGATTCTTGGGGCAAGGCACGTTCAGTAAGGTGTATTTGGCTGTTCGGCAAGTTGATAGCGGAGACGACGGAGTGGACTATTCTCGAGAGAGTACCAACATGGCCGGCGTGAGACTCCGATCTCAGCGTCTTGTAGCTGTGAAAGTTGTCGAACACGGGCCAGCGGGTGGCGCTGATGAGAAACGGATTGAGGTATCATTAAAACGCGAGGTCGAAATCATGAAGATGGTAGCACATCCATCGCTTGTACACCTAAAAGCAGTTGGTACAGACCCCGAGCACCGA
>Ga0335073_10012801_pt1 | contig 11766 bp, 6 predicted proteins | sample Lox_Sample_22_FD_207093 | JGI IMG/M metagenome (GOLD analysis project Ga0335073, IMG submission 207093) | Soil microbial communities from Loxahatchee National Wildlife Refuge, Florida, United States - Lox_Sample_2.2 | ecosystem: Environmental > Terrestrial > Soil > Wetlands | place: USA: Florida... | reverse complement strand
TGGCTTTCGCGGGCCGCTTTGTTCCAAGCCGCTAAAGGATTTGTTCAGCTTCCGCTGATAACGTGCCCGCTCAGGGCGCTGTCATGTCGGACTTTCCGCTACCCCAGCTCAAGGCCTATCTGCCGACCACGTTTGCCGAGCGCGGGGTGTTGGTTCCCTTCACCACCCCATTGCTGGCGGGTGCGCGCGCCCGCTCCGGCCAGGCCGGCCCCGAGGTCATGGTACCGAAGCCGTCCGGCGGCGCGGGGATGTACGTGTTCCAGCGTCGCGGCGTGACGCAGCTCTGCCGCACCACGGTGCATGACCGCCGCCTGCTCCAGCGACTGGAGAAGGTCGACACTATCGCACCGCGATCGGTGCGCGAGGTGGCGCGCGCGGTTGCGCTGGAAGGCCTGGCCGGCCGACATGCGCAAAGCGCCGCCGAGGCCGCCATCCAGTTCGACCGGCGCGCACAGGAAATCGCCTCCGGCTCGCTGATGCTCGCACTCTACGAACAATTGCGGCCCGATGCCGTGGAGGAAATCCGGCGCCTCGCTGCCACCCCAGCGTTTTGCGATCAGGCGCAACAAGCGGTCGTCGCGCACGCCGCGCAGCTCGGGTTCGCGCCGCAAACCTTGCCCCTCCACCTGCAGCAAGCCGGCAAGGTGTTCGCCCAGGTCGGACCTTATCGATCCGAGCACCGCACCCGGATCCTGAACTTGCTCGAGACCCTCACGCGGATGCATGAGGAGCTGACGGCCTGGAGCAAGGGCCAACCCGCCGGCAGCGGCGAACTCGGCAGCATGGTCGCTGAGGTCGCCGGGGCGACGCTGACCTGTGCCTTGACCGCGACGCGGGAGGCGCGCCTGGCCACCCGGGACGTTGCCGCGCTGCTGCAACAATGGCCCGCGAATCATGCCATGGTGGCAGCGCAGGCCGAACGTCCCGAATGGTTGCTCGATGGCTGGGAGCAAATCTGCCAGCTCTGGCGCACGGCGGAGATCGATGCCGAGCGCGCCGCGGCCCTCAATGAGATCGCCGCGCTGGTGCCGGTGCTGCCGAAGGAGACCGGCGAGTGGGCCCACACGACCATCCGCGTGCAGAGCCTGTTCACCTATCGCGAAACGGTCCTGGTGCGACAGGACTGGCGCGTCACCAGCGAAAGCCCCGCCCGGCCGCAGGGACGCCGCAGAGTGCAAAGGAATGAGGACTGGCGCACCACCTCGCTGGTCGATTTCGTCGCGCGCAACGAAGACCTGCGCGCGCTATCCGCCTGATGCCGTGCCGCGAGATCGCGCCAATGCCCGCTATCATGCAAACCTCCCGGGACTGGATGCCAAGCGCCGAACTCGCCGCGCTGCATGACACGCTGGCGCGTGTGGATGACGAGAAAATCCCGCGCCTGTTGGAGATTGTCGACGCGGTGCAGCGCCGCGGCGCCAGCGACGAGCTGATCGCGCCGTTCCGCACCCGGATGGCGCAGTTGCGTCCCGCCCGCCCGCTGCGCTTCACGCGGCTGTTGTTCCTGCCGCTCAACCCGCTGATCGTGCCATCCGCCGCGTGGGAGGCGAAGGCGCCGTCCATCCCGCGCAGCGCGCTGGGGCCGATGGCCGAGGCAGTCCGCGCCGGCATGGGCACGCGTGCCGCAACGGTCGATGAGATGATCGCGGGGCGCACCACGCATGACCACCGTTTGGTCGCCGAAGCCGGCCCGCTTCTCTGGACCGGCGCTGCCGAGACCCTGCCCCAGGCCGCGGCGCCCGCGCTGTGGGCCGAAACTACCAGGCTGCCGGTTGGCTTGTTCGGCGCGATCGCCGGCAATGCGGCGGCCGCATTCAGCCAGGTCCTCGCGCTACAGACCTGGCGCGCCGAGGCGGAAACCGGCAGCGCCCTGCGCACCAGCGCGATGCAGAACATGTTGCTGGAGGTGCACCGCCTGCGGCCCGAGGCGCTCAGCGTCGTGCAGGCGCTGGTGCTGGCCCGGCTGCCGCAGGCGGCGGGCGCGTTGCGGCGCGCGATCGCGGAAATCGGCGGCTCCGTCGCCGTGGAGATGCGTACCGCGATGGAAACCGCAGCAGCGAACCTCGTCGAGCGATTGGAGGCGCCGAGCGGCATCGAAACGGCAATCCTTGCGACGCATCTACAGGACGCCGGCGCAGAGGTGCGACGCCTGGTTCGGCTGATGGCTTGTGTCGCCGCAGACGACGCCAATGCCGCGTGGCGACGGCGCCTGAGCGGCATGCGCCAGCGGCTGGACGCAAGCTGCCGGGTGCGGTTCACGCTGGGCTTGCAGGCCGACTTCCTCCGGATCCTGGAAGACCCGGCCACCCAGCCGGATGCCTCACTCCTGCGCCGGCTGGAGGAGGGGGCACGCGGACTGCGCGAACTCGCCGATGAGGCGACGCGCGTCGGCAGTCCGACCCTCTATACCGGGCTGCTGCGCGACACGACGGAGGCCATCAAGGCGGTGGGTGTCAATCGCGACTTCACAATGGCGGACAAGGTACGCCTGGTGGAGATCCTTGCCGGTCCGGATGAGGCATGGTCGCTGTTGGAGGATCGCCCGTCCTGATGGCGTGACAGTGGCACAGGTGTCATCACGAGGGCCGTGGGACCAGAGCAATCGTGTGCGCCGAACCGGCGGATGGAGCCGATCTGTCGCCTGAGCCGAAGGTCGCTAGGCGTGACCGGAGCGCCCGTGATGATTATCGCTGGGCCTGACCGGACCGCCCGTGATGATCACATGCCGTCGATGGGTTGCCCGGAACCGGCCGAGGCGCATGAGGCGTCTATGCCCTCGCCACCCCTGCGGGGAGAGAACTCGCCGCGATGCCGGCGGCCGCGCCGATCAGACTGGCCAATCGTTACCAGGGGACCTCTGGCATGCAGTGGCCCGCGTCCGCACAATCGGGCAGCAGGCGAACGGCACGACGACCACAGCGGCCGCGATTGAGCAAATGGCGAGATGGACGATGGAACGCCACGGCGCTCAAGCGCCAAGCACGGCGCAGATCCCGCCGGCGGCGATGGCGATGCCATAGGGGAGTGGTCCGTGCCGTGCGATCCGCCAGCGTTCGGCCCGATAGATTCTGACCAACGGCGACGCGCGTTGGGGCGGCGTGCTGGCGGATATGCGGTGCAATGCGGCGCGCAGCGCGAGGTGCACCAGTGCCAGGATGCCGCCGGCAATGGCGGTGATGACGATGAAACGATAGGTCCCCGCGGCGGACAGGCCGAGTGAGATGGCCGCGGCCAGCTTGACGTCGCCGCCGCCGAGCCAGCCGCGTGCGTGCATGACGACCAGCAGCAGGCCGAAGCCGAGTGCGATGCCGGCGGAGACGGCAAGCGGCAGGAGGCCCGAGAACAGCCGGTCCAACGCGCCCAGTGCCGCGACCGCGATGGCGATGGCGTCAGGAATGGTGCGTGTGGCGAGGTCCTTCCATGCCGCAAACAAAAGCAAGCCGATGATCGGCGCGGCTGTGAGCATGCGATGCCCTACGATCATTCCCGGATCCGGCATGACAGTGATACCGCGATAAGCAATACGGAGGGTGGCGCCAGCCGTGGGCAGTGTGGGCATCGCCGACGATGCGCCGGAGCCTCTTTACCAGAGGCGGACGTCCCCGTGCACTGCCGATGCGCCCGATTCCTGTGATCGGGGCTTCATGGCGAACGGAGAGCAGCAGATTGTCGCCGTGCCCGTGTCACTCCGTGCGAACGATCCAGCCCAGCGTCCGTCAGTCGGCCCGCGATTTGTCGGATTCCAACGGTGTAGCGCAACCGGTCGGCGGCAGACCGTTGTATCGATATCATGAAGTCTGTCGAAGGATGCGGCCCCCTTCGTCCGCAACGAACGACTTTATGGCAGTTGGAGCCGTGTTGACAGACGTCTGCAGAGACGACGACGCCGCCCGCAGGTCGCCTGAGCGCGCAAACAGTTCGGCGAGACGAAGATGACAGTGGTAATTGCCGGGTTCGGCCGCGACCGCGGCACGTGCCGCGTCGAGTGCACCGGCGAGATCGCCCGCGCGCTCCAGGACATCCGCCAGCCCAACGTGATAGATGGCCGCTTTAGGATGCAGCGCGACAGCCTTCCGCGCGGCAAGCTCGGCGCGCTCCAGATCGTCGACATCGCGGAGCAAAGCCTCGGATACCCACAGGTAGTTGTTGGGATGACTGGTGCGCGCGGCGAGCTGTGCGGCGTCCTCCAATCGCTGTCTCCGGCTGGCAAGGTCCTTCTTTCTGATGAACACGACGCCGGGCGCCAGGTCGATCCGGTCGATCTGGTCGAGGATGTCGGGGGCCGGGTGACTGCCCGGCTTGCGGTGCATCAGAGCGAGCGCGGTTTGCGCGAAGCAATCGTGTGGCGTCAGCGCCACCTGGTCCATGCCGCCGGTAATCGAAAGGTCCTCGATCACGTACCAGCCGCCGGGCGCGAGCCGTGGAAACAAGGCGTGGAACGAGAACATGATGTGCTGCGCCTGATGCGAGCCATCATCGATGATGATGCTGGGGGGATATCGGTCGCACAGGTCGGCAAGAAAGGCGCCATCGGCCTGCGAGCCGATCGCCACCACGATCCGCCCTCCGGCGCATCGGCGCGCATGCTCTTCGATGTCGATGCCGATGATGGTGGCCCGGGTAAAGAATTCGTTCCACGTGAACAGCGAGTGACCGCCGCCAATGCCGATTTCAAGCAGGTTGAATGCAACATCCCGCCAGGAACCCAGCAGCTCCTCGTAGTGGCGCAGGTAGTCCCATCGGAGCGAACTCTTGTCCGTGCCGTTCAAAATGCCGGTAGTGTCGAGCGCATGCGCGGGTGCTGGTGCCTCGCGGGCATGGTGCCGATCACCTTCCGCAGTATTGTGCTGATCACCATCCGCTGCCGGGACGGCGGTGGGCGCCTGAGAGTTCCGCCAGAGTGCCAATGCGCGACGGCAGATCGGTTCCCATAATTCGTGTGATGGGCCGAGATGTTCGCCGGTCTCGGAAATATTGAAGCGCTCGATGTAGCCCATCATCAGGCCGGGTTTGATCAACTCCACGGTGCCCGCGGGCTTGTCCGGCAGCGCACGCTGGACATAGAGCAATGTGGTGTCGCCGTAGCGCCGCAGTGCGGCGTGCATGCGCTCCAGCTCCTCGGGCTGCATCAGGCGCCAGGTGATCTTGTAGACGAAGATCTTGCTGCCCGATCTCAGGTCTTCCAGCAGCTTGTCGCGCAGGAACTGCAGACGGCGGCAACACTGCGGATACATCTTCTCATAGGGAATCTCGCTGGCACGCATGAACGTGTGCATCGACATCAGGAAGCGCTTGTCGGTGGTGAACCACTCCGGCCCATCCGGCGTCTCGTGCCTGCCCAATTCGGTGTTTTCGGGCAGTCCAACGCCGTCCAACTCGGCTTCCAGCGCGTCGATGACGTTCTGCGGCGCCATCTCGGTCCAGCGCAGCAGGCCCAACGGTTCGGCGCCGAACGTGCGCTGCACCAGGCCAAATTCGCAGCCTTGCAGCGTCCCGCCGAGGCTTTCGAACTGCATGATCACATCGCGCATCGGCGACCGGTCTTGCGGCGTGTTGGTTTGGTCCAGGGTTGCGGCGGCCTCGGCCGCCTGCGGTTCCGGCGGGGCGCTTTCGACCACGCGCATCTGCGCCTCGAACAAGCGGTGCCGTACCTCCTCCAGGTTCGGAAAGCGCTGATGCGCATCCTGCCAACGGCGCAGTGCGACGTCCCAATCATGGCGCCGTGTCGCCAGCCGGGCGTATTCCATCAGCAGCGGCGCGTGGTCGGGGAAACGCGCGGTCGCATTGCGCAGCAGGGCCTCGGCGTCATCCAGGCGATCCTCCGCGATCATGGCGCGTGCCAACCGGAACTGGGCATCGGCGGTCTGGGCGCGCTGCCCGGCCATCTCCGGCCGGTCCGGGAAGCGGCGCGCAGCCTCGGCCAGCAGCGCCTCGGCCTCGTCCAGCCGCCCAATCTCGCGCAAGGCGGTCGCGCCCTGGCTATAGCCCAGCAGGTGCCCGGGCAGCATCTCGCGCACCAGCGCCCAGCGCTCCGCCGCTTCCGGCCATTGGCGCCGCAGCATCGCCACTTCGGCGCGCTGAACCGCGATTTCCGTATTGTCGGCGAAGCGTTTCGCGGCATTGGAGAGCAAGGCCTCGGCCGCATCCAGGCGACCGGCGTGTTGCAGCGACTTGGCACCTTTCGCGTAACCGAATGCATCGTCGGGCGAGCGGTCGCGCACCTGTTGCCAGAAGGTAATGGCGTCGCTCCAGTTGCCGCGCGCGTCGGCCAGGCTCGCACGCAGCGGCGGGATGGCCCTTTCCTTCGGGAATCGCTCGGCCAGCGTCGCGAACAATATGTCGGCTTCGTCCAGGTGCCGCGCCTCGCGCAGCACCTCCACGCCACCCACGTAGCCGACCGGGTGGTCAGGGAACTCCGTGCGGATGGTCGCCCACCGGCGGATCGCCTCGGGCTTGTCGCCGCGGTGCATGGCGGTGTGGGCATGCTCCACCGCGAGCGGCACCCGATCGGTCTGTACACAACTGCGACCGGCGCCGAGTACGGCGTCGGCTTCGTCCAGCCGGCCCGACTTCGTCAGGGCGTCGGCGGCGAGCCGGTACGCTGCGGGATGGGTGGGGTAGCGCTGCCTCAGGCTCTCCCAGATGCGCAACGCCCGCGGCTGGTCCCCGGCGGCGAGCGCCCGCTGCGCCGCGGCCAGCTCGAACTCCAGGCTGTCGCCGCTGGCGGTGGGTAGAGGCATGTCGTTCATGGTCGCTCCTGGGGCCCTGCAACTGTGCCGCTGGGCGGCCAGCGAGGCCATGTGTTATCGGAGACGATGCTCGTGGTGCAAGGGTTTGTCGAAATTTGCTTGCTGGACAGCAATATCGGAGACTTGCCCGCGGCGCGCCGCCGCTCGATAAGGCCTGTTGTGGCGGCCTGCGGTGCGTGGCCGGACCACGATATCCCATAGCCGCCGCCGGGACGAGGATGGAACAGGTTCTGCAAGCATTGCAGCGAAGGGTGTCCGACGGCGGCCGGATCCCGATCGTCTGGTCGGCGGGGAAACGGGAAGAGCTGCGGCGGGTCGCGCGCGGCGAGCTGACGACCGCGGCGCCGGTCGATCGGTTGCTGGCGCCGCTGCTGCTGATGTGCGCGGACGGCCGGTCGTTTGAGGCCGAGGTCGCGATCCTGGACCTGGTGCGGCAGAACCTTGCCGAATGCGAACGCGGCAGCGAAAGTTTCATCAGTTTATTGTTCGCAACATTCGTGTTGCAGCGCTTCGACGTGCTGGCAGGGCTGTTGCGGCAACGCTATGGCTTTGCCCGGCCGCTGGAGCTCGCTGCCCGGCGCGACGGGCCGGGGCTCGGGCGCGTGCGCTGGGAGATTCTGCCTGATGGCATCCATCGGTTCACGTTCGACGCCAAGGCGTTCGAGAATGACAACACGCGCATCGAGATCCTGGCGTTCCAGTGGGCCTTCCCGGTCTATGCGAACTATGCGGCGCAGCCGCAGCAAGAGACGGGCGGCGTCATCATCAACCAGCAGGATATCGGACAGACCCCGGGCTTGGCCTGGTGCGACAACCGGCCCGACTATTTCCTTGTGCCCGACTGCATCTTCGTGCCGACCAAGGGCTATGCCTACGCCCGGGAAGTGCTGCGGGCCAACGCCATGCCGTGGCAGGAGCGGAAGCCGGTCGCGTTCTGGCGCGGCGCCACGACCGGCATTCCGGCGGTGCCAGGTGATTGGCGCACGTTGGAGCGGATCCGGCTGTGCGAGCTGGCGCGCCGGCATGCGCAGACCGGGCTGATCGATGCCGGGATCAGCTCCGTGATACAGTTCGCCGACCCGGCGGTGGCACGGGAGATTCAGGAGGCGGGGCTGATGTTGGGGCCGGTGCCCTGGCAACAGTGGGGGCAGTACAAATACCTGATCGACATCGACGGCAATTCCAGCCCGTGGTCGAACCTGTTCCAGCGGCTGCTGACCGGGAGTGTGGTGCTGAAGGTGGAGTCCTCGCGCGCGTTGCAGCAGTGGTTCTACGATGAGCTGGTGCCATGGGGGAATTACGTGCCGATCGCGCCCGACCTGTCCGACCTGATGGACAAGATCGGCTGGCTGGCGAGGAACGACGGCGCGGCGCAGCGGATCGGGCAAGGCGGTTTGGCATTGGCGGAGCGCCTGACCTATGAGCGGGAGATCGCGCGCAGTGCCCGAGTGGTTGCGGCGGCGTTCCGTTATCTCAATGGCAAGCCGGAGGGTGTGGGCCCCTATGGACGCGAGGTGGCTGCCAACCCGACGGTCTGAGGCGAACGTCGCGCATCGGATGGAGCCCCGGGCCGCCGGCGGCGGGCGCGATGTCATGGACGCCGGCGGCGGCCGCGATGTCATGGACGCCGGCGACGGGCGCGATGTCATGGACGCCGGCGGCGGGCGCGATGTCATGGGCACCGGCGACGGCCCCAGCGCCACGGACGATCGATTGCGCATCGTCCGGCGCGGCGCGGCGTGGCTGGCCGTTGTCATCGCCGGCGCGCTCGGATTGTGGGCGCCGACGCACAGCGCCGTCGCCGACACGACCGGCCGCCAACCGGCCTCCCTGGCAGAATCCGGTGCCGCAGGGGACGGCAAGACCGACGACACGGCGGCGGTGAACAAATATCTCGCCAGTCTGCACAATGGCGCGGTCGTCACGGTTCCGGCAGGGCATTTCTATCGCATCGCCTCGGGCGATCTGGTCGTCCCCGCCGGCATCAGACTGACCGGCGAGGCTTCGCCGTTCGGCAGTCCCGATGCATCGCCGTTCGAGCGGTCGGAAGGATTCACCATTGCGGTGCCCCACACAGTCGAATTGCGGCGTGGGGCACAGCTCGAGAACCTGTCGGTGTTGCGGGATGGATTGCTGCCAAATCCGACGCCGGCGCAAGTGATGGCGGCGGTGAAGCAATGGGGCACGGAGCATAGCGCCGGTGTCACGCTGCCGCAAAACATTGGCGGCCAGACACTGCGCGGCTTGTTCATCGAGGGATTCAACACCTGCATCCGGGCCTATGTCGGCCGGTTCTCCATCCAGCGCGTCGAGGGCGACTGCTACAATGGCGTCGACACCTCGGCCGGCGGCGACAACTACTACATCGACGATGTGCGGTTCGAACCGTTCTATGCGCTGAGAACGCGCGTCACCACCGGCGCCTGGGCGCGTCCGGGCATCGCATTCAACCTGCATGACGGCAATACCGGCAGCGTGCTGACCCGCGTGTTCAGTTTCATGTGGGCCAACGGCCTGGTATTCAACAACACCGGCGTGGCGCAGGTGGCGAACAGTGGCTTCGAGTGGCAGTCCAGCATCGGCAATGGCATCACCGGCGCGGTCGGTGTGCGCTGGATCAACCATGACAGCGAGACCTCGACCGACGACGTCTATCTGAACGGCTTCGACACCTCATTCAGCGATGAAGGGGTGGGCGAAGTCATGATCCGCGCCGCCGCCGTTGGGAACTCGACGGTGGCGGCCTTCAACCTGGGCGGCACGACGGCGAAGCCCACGACCATCACGCTGAATGGCAACGTGGCGCCAGGCGCCGCGGTGTCCGCCAGCGTGGCCGGCGCGGGAATTCCCGGTTCGCCGGTGAGCGTGGACTATTCCGTCGTCCCTGGCGACACGCGCGAGCGTGTCGCGCTGGCGCTGGCGCAGGCGATCGATGCCAGGCAGGTGCTCATCGCTGCCCGCGTCGCCGCGGCGGTGCGCGGCAACGTGGTGACGATCTACTGGCCGCAGACCAGCGCAGTCGCGGTGACCGCGCGCGCGAGCGGCGGACTGGCGGTGGCGATCGGGACCGGCGCGGCGCAACCCGGCTCCTATGGCGCGATCATCGCCCCGAACATCGGGTGGGGCCCCGCATTCCGGGTGGGACCGCTGGTGTCGCACTGGAATATCGTCGCACCGTATCTTGGCAACGCGCAATTGCCGAAGGACTGGCTGAGCATCGACCCGTCGTCGATCGACCGCGTGTGGCTGAGCGGCATTCCGTGGTCGCACGGCGTCGACTACGGCCATCTGTCGGAATGCGGCAGGATCCCCGCGATCGCACCGCATTCCGGCGATACCCACGGCAGCCTCACCGAAGGCGAGGGTGCGACCGGTTGCACGGTGACCTTCGTCACGCCGTTCCCCACGCCGCCGACCTGTGTCGTGAGCAGTCCGGATGGCGCACCGCTGACCGGTTATGTAGCGTCAACCACCGCGCTGACAATCGTTAATCCGGTGCATCAGCGTGCGCGTTATAACTACATTTGCTCGCCATAGCGCGTACCGAGGCATTCCAGCGGCATGCAACTGCCGATTTGCTGGACAAGTCGCAGCGCGGCACGGTAGCTGTTGGCGCGATTTGCGCTGGCGGCGAACCATGGACGTCAATCAGGCAATCCTCCAGGTAGGCAACGAATTGAAACTGTTTCGGAACAAAATTTGGGGCCGGCGCACTGCCGACCGGCCTGTCAGCGCGGAGCAAGACCGGCCGCCGCCGGCTCCGGTCCGGGCGCCTGAGCCGCCGCAGGCCGACCTGTCGCCGACCGCGCCATCCGCCGCGGGGGCGCCGCGAGACGAGCCTGCCGAGCTTCTGGAGGCCGAGCGCCCTGCTGGCGACGGCCTCACGGCCGTGCCCGACACGATCGCCGAACGCGACACCGATTTCGCACCGCCGGCCGCCGCGATGGCGCCTGATATCGGCGATGACGATATCGGCGATGACGATATCGGCGATGACGATCTCGGCGATGACGATCTCGGCGATGACGGGGCGGCGCTGCCGCATGCAGAGCCGGCGGCGGCCGTTGCCGAGAGCCCCGCGGCAGTGCTCTTCGACCAGGGGGAGGCTGCCGCGCCAGGACAACCCTCGGACGCCGGCGCCGAGCCTGCGCGCGATGCCGCCGCCGAACGCGCCGCGGCGGATGCGTTGCTGGCCGAAGCCGAGACCGCGCGGCAGGCCGGCGACCACGATGAGGCGCTGCGTCTGTGGGCTGCGGCGCGCGCGCATCACCCTGAGCTGCCGCCCGCGTTCCAGCGTGCCGCCGCGCTGCTGCAGGAGCTGGGCCGGCTCGATGAGGCGGCGGCCATCCTCGATGAGGCGCATGCGGAATGTCCGGACCATTTGGGCCTCGCCGCGGACCGCGCCTGGCTGGCGCATCGTCGCCGGCGCTGGGACGAGGCGCTCACGTGCTGGGCGGACCTGCGCACGGCGTTCCCGGACCATGCGTCCGGCTATGTCGGCGCCTCGGTGACGTTGCGCGACACCCAGCGCTTCGATGAGGCGGAGGCCGTGTTGCAGGCGGCGCGAGAGCATGGTGTCGAGGATGACGGCGTGGCGCGGGAGCGCGGCTGGGTGGCGCACGCGCGGCGCGACTGGCCGGAGGCAGAGCATCGTTGGGAGGCACTGCGCGAGCGTTTCCCCGACGAGATAACCGGCTACGTGATGGGTGCGGTGGCACAACGCGAGCAAGGCCGGCTGGAGGAAGCCGAGGCGGTGCTGGCGGACGCGGTGGAGCGCTTCCCGGACAATGCCTGGCCGGCGTCAGAGCATGCGTGGACCGCCAATCGGCGCAAGGACTGGGTGGAGGCGATCGCGCGTTGGCGCCAGGTGCGGGAGCGGTTTCCCAACCACTGTGCCTGGGGTGGTGCGGCGGCGCTGCGGGAGAACGGCGATCTGGATGCGGCCGAGACGTTGCTGCAGGAGTTGGTGGCGCGGCACCCAAACGACTTCGGCGCGCTGATGGAGTTCGCCGTGGTG
>Ga0335073_10012800_pt1 | contig 11767 bp, 11 predicted proteins | sample Lox_Sample_22_FD_207093 | JGI IMG/M metagenome (GOLD analysis project Ga0335073, IMG submission 207093) | Soil microbial communities from Loxahatchee National Wildlife Refuge, Florida, United States - Lox_Sample_2.2 | ecosystem: Environmental > Terrestrial > Soil > Wetlands | place: USA... | reverse complement strand
GCGCACCGTGCCGATGGCGCGGCCTTCTGTGTCTTCCGCGGCGAGGCCGATGAGATCGGCATGGTAGAATTCATCAGCCTCGGCGGCGGGAAGCTGCTCGCGCGCGACGAAGAGCTCCGTGCCCCTCAGCGCTTCGGCGCCGTCGCGGTCGGTGATCTCGCGGAATTGCACCACCGCGTCGCTCTTGCCCTCGCGCACGAAGGCCACGGTGAACACGCGGCCGGTCTTGTCGTGCAGCGGGCCATAGGCGCCGAGCTTGTCGGGCGATTGGGTGAAGGTTTTCACCCTCACCCCACCCTTGAGGCCCTGCGCCCCCAAGACGACACCCAGGAGGACGTCGCGCGGCACGATCGTACCGCCCTAGCCTTCGGCCGGAGCCGCAGCGGCGGCGGCAGCCGCGGCGGCGCGTTCCTGCGCCTTCTTCTTCGGCTTGGACTTCTCGGGATTGTTCTTCTTGAGCGGCTGCAAGACGCCGGCATCGGCCAGGAAGCGATGCACGCGGTCGGACGGGGTCGCGCCCTTGGCGATCCATTCCTTGGCCTTCTCGACGTCGAGCTTCAAGCGGTCCGCGTGGTCCTTCGGCAGGAGCGGATTGTGGAAGCCGATCTTCTCGATGAAGCGGCCGTCGCGCGGGCTATGCGAATCCGCGATGACGATGGCGTAGTGCGGGCGCTTCTTGGTGCCGCCGCGCGACATTCTGATCTTCAGGGACATTCTCTTCTCCGTCTGGTTTGAACCGTTGAAATCATTTCCGGCCGCCGGGCATGAAGCCGGGCGGGATTTGCGGCATGTTGCCGCCGAACATGCCGGCGAGGCTCTGCATGCCGCCGCGCCCGCCTTTGCCGACTTTCTTCATCACGTCCGACATCTGCCGGTGCATCTTCAGAAGCTTGTTGACGTCGCTGACCTCGACGCCCGCGCCCGCGGCGATGCGTTTGCGGCGCGAGCCGTTGATGAGATCGGGATCGCGGCGCTCGGCCTTGGTCATCGATTGGATGACGGCTTCCTGGCGGGTGATGATCTTGTCGTCGAGGCCCGCGGCGGCGAGCTGGTCCTTCACCTTGCCCACGCCCGGCAGCATCGACAGAAGGCCCTGCATGCCGCCCAGCTTCTTCATCTGGGCGAGCTGCTCGGCCAGGTCGTTCATGTCGAACGAACCCTTCTTCATCTTGGCCGCGATGCGGTCGGCCTTTTCCTTGTCGAAATTTTCCGCGGCCTTCTCGACCAGGCTCACCACATCGCCCATATCGAGGATGCGGCCCGCGACGCGGTCGGGATGGAAGGCTTCGAGCGCGTCGAGCTTCTCGCCGACGCCCAGGAACTTGATCGGCGCGCCGGTGACCGCGCGCATGGAAAGGGCGGCGCCGCCGCGCGCATCGCCGTCGGCGCGCGTGAGGATGATGCCGGAAAGCGTCACGCGTTCGTTGAAGCTCTTGGCGATGTTGACCGCGTCCTGGCCGGTGAGCGAGTCCGCCACCAGCAGCGTCTCATGCGGATGGACGAGATCGCGCACCTGCGCGACCTCGATCATCAGCTGCTCGTCGACATGCTGGCGGCCGGCGGTGTCGAGGATCAGCGCGTCGTAGCCGCCGACCTTGGCCGCGGCCATGGCGCGGCGCGCGATGTCGATGGGCGTCTGGTTGGTCAGGATCGGCAAGGTCGGCACGCCGGCCTGCTCACCCAGGATCTTGAGCTGCTCCATGGCGGCGGGGCGCGAGACGTCGAGCGAGGCCATCAGCACGCGCTTCTTCTCGCGGTTCTGCAACATCATGCCGAGCTTGGCCGAGGTCGTCGTCTTGCCCGAGCCCTGCAGGCCCACCATCAGGATCGGCGCGGGTGCGGAGCCGATGTCGAGCGAGGCGTTTTCCTTGCCGAGCATTTCCACGAGCGCGTCGTGCACGATCTTGACGATCTGCTGGCCGGGCGTGACGGAGCGGATGACTTCGGCGCCCACGGCGCGCGGGCGCACGCGGTCGATGAAATCCTTGACGACGGGCAGCGCCACGTCGGCGTCGATCAGCGCGGTCCGGATCTCGGCCAGGCCCTCATCGACATCGGCCTCGCTGAGCGCGCCGCGCCCCCTGAGCCGGTCGAAGGTCTCGCCAAGCCGTTTCTGCAGACTGTCGAACATGCGCCGTTCATCCAAGTATCCGGATCGCGGATGCGATCCGGCGGTCTCCAAAAGCACAAACGCCCCAGGGGGCGCACCTGCGCTGCCTGGGGTCGATCACCGGCCGAGCCGGTGACCGGAGGGACTAGGTCTCTCCGGAACGGGGCGGGTTTTAGGCTTGGCCAAGCCGGAATGTCAAACCGCGGCGATCAGCATCCACCCGCGGCATTGCCCCAGCGTTCGGCATCGCGGCGCAGGGTTTCCAGGCCGTCATGGCGCTCGGCGAAGACGCGGACATGGGTCATGCGAGGGCCGCTGGCGGCGAGGTCGATCGTGGCCCAGACATGGGGGTTGAACATGCCCGTGCCGGTGATGGCGATGCGGGCGGTGCCGTGTGCGGAATCGAAGGTGGGATCGATGGCGAGGTCGAAGAAATTCGACACCGGCCCGACCTTGCACGCCTTCAGCCCCGCGATCTCGCTGGCATAGACGTCGGTCAACGCGCGCGGCACGTCGAACCCACCCTGCGGCGGCATCGACGACCCGCCGCCAAACGCGCAGCCGCTCAGCGCCAAAGCGAGCGCCGCGAACGCGGACATGGGAACAATGTGGTTCAAGCTGGGCTCAGGTCGCGCTGCCGGCGGCGGGGAGCGCCACGCCGATGGCCTTGCCGATGGCGTCCCACAACACGCCGACCACCGCGTTCCAGATCTTCTCGATGGTGATGACCAGAAGGCCCTTCAGCGTGTTGGCGAAGTTCTTGGCGAGATCCTCGAGATTGCGCAGGAAATAATCGCGCAGATCGGGCGTCAATTGCCCGCTCAACGTGCCGCTGGCGATCCAGGCGGCTTGCGTCGCCATCGCGGTGGCTTGCGTCTGCGAGAAGCCCTCCACCATCGTCACATCCTTGCCGATGATGCCGCTGGCGGCGTTCTTGATGTCGAGAATGAGTTGGTTCACGTCGATCGCACTGGCCATGGCGTCGTCCTCTTAGCGTTGCAGCGCCATCTCATAGGTGAGCGCGTCGTTGAACGAGATTTTGTAGCTGTTCTCGAACAGGCAGGCGGTCGGGTTCGGCGCGCCGGCCACGCAATCGTGCGGCGTCGACGGCGGCAGGCCCATCTTGCGGTCGGTGTCGCGCATCGTCGTCAGCGTGTCGACGAGGGTCTTCACGTCGTCGATGGAGGGCGCGCTCGTCAGCGTCTGGATCAGCTTGGTGTCGTTGGGCGGCAGCGACTTGGTGTCGAACAGGAAGGTCGAGGGCGGGGCCGGCGTGGGCCGCGCCTGGAGCTGGGATTCGATGGCCGCGAACTGGCCGATCACCGCGTCGTATTGCGCTTCACGCGTGCTGAAGGTCGCGGGCGTGACGCCGGCCGAAATCGACGCGAACAAGGTCTGCGTCTGCGTGTTGGCGGCATTCAACCCCGTGACGACGCTGGCGTCATAGGCCGGCGCCAATTGCACCGTGCAGGCGCCGAGAAACAACGCACAAGCCAGAAACCCGGTCTTCATCAGAATTCGCATTGCACACCCCATCCGGTCCTTTGTTAACCGTACAGGGAAGACAAAGCGGGAGCAAGCGGCGTTCTCGTTTTGCCCCATATTTTATTCAAGTTAAACTGTGCCCGCCTAGAGCTTCAACTTCTGGCTGAGATAGACGAAGGACAGCGCCCACATCTCCGCGGCCTGCTTGTGATTGGCGGCCGCGGCGTGTCCGCCATCGGTGTTCTCGTAGAACAGGACGTCGTGGCCTTGCGCTTCCATCTTCGCCGCCATCTTGCGCGCGTGCACCGGCGTTACGCGGTCGTCGCTCGTCGCCGTCACGAACAGAACCGGCGGATAGGCGACGCCCGGCTTCACGTTCTGATAGGGCGAGTATTTCGCGATGTAAGCGCGCGCCACGGGATCGGCCGGATCGCCATATTCGCCTATCCATGACGCGCCCGCGCCGATATGAGTGTAACGGATCATGTCGATCAGCGGCACCTGGCAGACGACCGCGCCGAACAACTCCGGCCGCTCGACCATATTGGCGCTGACGAGAAGCCCGCCGTTGGAGCCGCCCATGATGCCGAGCTGCTTGGGCGTGGTGAGCCCGCGCTTGACGAGATCCTCGGCCACCGCCTGGAAATCGTCATAGGCCTTCTGGCGGTTCTCCTTCAGCGCCGCCTGATGCCAGGCCGGCCCGAACTCTCCCCCGCCGCGGATGTTGGCGAGCACATAGATGCCGCCGCGCGTCGTCCAAAGCATGCCGAAATTGGCGGAGTAGACCGGCGTCTCCGAGATCTCGAAGCCGCCATAGCCGTAGAGCACGGTCGGCGCGGGGCCGTTCAGCGTCTTCGGGCGTGTCACGAAATACGGCACCTTCGTGCCGTCCTTCGAGGTGGCGAAGAACTGCTCGCTGACGAGGTTGGAGGCGTCGAAGCGCGCGGGGAGCGACTTGATCGCGGCGGGCTTGTTGTCGCCGCTGTCGGCATAGAGCGTCGTCGGCGTCAGGAAGCTCTCGAAGCGGAACTGCGCTTCGGGTCCCCAATCGTTGGTGGAGACGATATGCGTCGAGCCGCCCGCCGGCAGGTCGAGCTTGGTGTCGCTCCAGCCGTCCTTGCTCGGGCGGAAGACATGGATGCTGCCGGTGACGTTGTTGTAGATCGAGGCATAGACGGCGTCGCGGCCCGTCGCGACCTCATCGATGCTGGAACGCGCATCCGGCGCGTAGAGCACCGCGAATTTCGCATCGCCTGCGGCGAGCGCTTTCGCATCGGCGGCGATCAGCGCGCCCTTGGGCATGCCGTTCCAGGCATCCCGCAGCACGAACAGCAACTGTCCCTTGCTCGCGCCCTTGAGATCGGCGCCGAGCGGCAAGTTCAGCTTGGTGGTCGAGCCGTCCGGATTGACGAGATGATATTCGCTCTCGAAGAAGGAGATGCCGCGCTGCACCACCGCGATGGTGCCGGAGGGTTCGCGATAGACCGCCGCGCCGCTCGAGACGTCGCTGAGCTTGCCGGTGAAGATGGTCTTGGCGCTCGTCATCGGTGTGCCGCGCTTCCACAGCTTCACCACATTGGGATAGCCCGAGGTCGTCATGGAGCCGGGGCCGAAATCGGTGCCGAAGAGCACGGTGTTGTCATCGAGCCAGGTGATCTGCGACTTGGCTTCGGGCAGCACGAAGCCGTCCTTCACGAAGCTCTTGGTGGCGAGATCGAATTCGCGCACCACCACGGCATCGCCGCCGCCGCGCGACAGCGAGACGAGGCAGCGCGTGGCGGACGCGTTGCAATCCGCGCCCTTCCACACCCAATCCTCATGCTCGTCGGCGGCGAGCTTGTCGAGATCGATGAGGACATCCCAGTTGGGCGTCGCCCTCGCGTAATCGGCGATGGCGGTGCGCCGCCATACGCCCTTGGCGTGGCCCGCGTCCTGCCAGAAATTGTAGATCTTGTCGTGATCGAGCCCGCCGTAAGGAATGCGGTCGGTGGCGTCGAGCACCTTGAGCACGGAATCGAAATTCTTCTGGTAGTTCGGATCGGCCTGGAGGATGCCGCGCGTCTTGGCGTTCTGCTCCGCCACCCAGGCGAGCGGCTTCTGGCCATGCACGTCCTCGAGCCAGAGATAGTCGTCGCTCGCGGCGTTCACGATGCTCGGCATCTTGTGTTTCTCCTTGCCGCCGCTCGCGCCTACGGCGGTCCAGGCGCCCGCGACCGCGCCCACCAGCATCACGCCGATCACCAATTGGCCGAATTTCATCGTCCGGACCTCCAGCTTTCCAGGGGCAGCTTTCGAGGGGGCGGCTTATGGGTCTTGGCGCTTTGTCCCGTCAAGCCCGGCTAATGTTTCGCCCTCTTCGCCGTATGAGGCGCAACATTCTTCGCCGTGAGCCCGAGTTTCTGTTCGAAATAGGTATAGGACAGCGCCCACATCTCTGCGGCCTCGGAATGTGTCGCGCCCGGCCCATGTCCGCCTTCGGGGCTCTCATAGAACAGCACGTCTTGTCCCATGGACTCCATCTTGGCCGCCATCATCCGCGCCCAGATCGGCGTGACGCGGTCGTCGCTGGTCTCGGTGATGAAGAAGGCCGACGGGTATTTCACGCCCGGCTTCAAATTCTCATACGCGGAGTATTTGAGGATCGCTTCGCGCATCGCGGGATCCGCCGGATCGCCATACTCCTCCACCCACGACGCGCCGGCGCCGTATTTGGTGTAGCGCAGCATGTCGACCAGAGGGCGCTGGGCGATGAAGCAGGTGAAGAGGTCGGGCCGCTGCGACATGGTCGCGGTGACCAGCACGCCGCCGTTCGAGGCGCCGACGCTGCCGATCTTCGACGCCACGCCGCGCGCTTTCAGGTCCGCGGCCACGGCCTCGAAATCGTCGAAGGCGCGCTGGCGGTTGGTCTTGAGCGCCGCCTGGTGCCAGGCCGGGCCGAACTCGCCGCCGCCGCGGATATTCGCGACCGCGATGGCGCCGCCCTTTGCGACCCATACCCCGCCGGCATCGAGTGGACGGTGGCCGTCATTCCAATACCAGGGCTCCAGCGACAGCTCGAAACCGCCATAGGAGTAGAGAATGGTCGGCACCGGACCTTTGGCATCCTTCGGCTTGATCAGGAAGTACGGAACCTTCGTGCCGTCGGCCGAGGTCGCCTCGAACTGCTCCGCCGTCATGGTGCTGGCGTCGAAACGCGCCGGCTCGGCATGGATCGCGTCCGGCTTTCCGCTGCCGGCATAGGCGTAGAAGGTCGGCGGCTGCACGAAGCTCTCATAGGTGAAGTAGGCATCCGGCCCCCAATTGTCGGCGGAGACGATGGTGGGCGTTCCACCCTTGGGCATATCGAGCGTCTCGTCCGCCCACGATCCATCGGGCTTCGCAGTGAACTTATGCACGCTGCCCATGACATTCTCGAAGACCGCGGCGTAGACGGCATCGCGGCTGGCCTGCACGGTCTCGATGGTGCCGCGCGCATCCGGCGCGAACAGCAGCGCATAGCGCGGCTTGCCGGTCTTCTCAAAATCCATCGCGTCGAAGGAGACGAGCGAGCCCTTGCTGTAGCCGTTCCAGTCATCGCGCAGCTTGAACACGATCTTGCCCGCGATGGCGTCCTGCAGGTCCGCGCCCGTCGGCAGCGGCAGCTTCACGGTCGAGCCGTCGTCGCGCACCAGGCTGTATTCGTTGGCGAAGAAGCTGATGCCGCGCTCGACCAGGGTAATGGCGCCATAGGGCCCGCGGAACACGATCGGCCGCGCCGCGATGTCGGTTTGGCCCACTCCGAACACCTGCTTGGCGGCGGAGACGGGCTCGCCGCGATGCCAGATCTTCACGATGCGCGGATAGGAGGAGGCGGTCATCGTTCCAGGACCGAAATCGGTGCCGAAGATCACCGTGTCCTTGTCGACATAGCGCACATCGGACTTGGCGACGGGCAGCGAGAAGCCGTCGACGAACTTGTCCGCCTTGGGATCGAATTCGCGCACCACATGGGCGTCGCTGCCGCCCGGCGACAGGCGGACCAGGCAACGGCCGAAGCCGGGCGCGCAATCGGCGCCCTCCCACACCCAGGGCTGCTTCTCCTCGGCGTCGAGCTTGTCGATATCGAGCAGCACCTGCCAATGCGGCTGGGCATTGCGGTAATCGGCGATGGAGGTCTTGCGCCACACCCCGCGCGGATGGCTCGCATCCTGCCAGAAGTTGAACACATCGCCATGATCGAGATGGCCGTCGGCGATGCGGTCATGGGCGTCGAGGACCTTGAGGATAGTGTCGTAGTCCTGCTTGTAGCTCGGATCGGTCTTGAGCTTGGCGAATGTCTTTTCGTTCTGCGCTTTCGCCCAGGCGAGCGGCTTGGCGCCGTGGATGTCGGTCATCCAGAGGAAGGGGTCGGGCGAATCCGGCGTCAGATCGGCGGCGAAGGCGGCGACGCCGCTCAGAAGGACGGCGCTCAAAACCCACTGACTCCACCGCATGGCCTATATCCCCGTTTGTTGCTGGCGGCGGATTTCGGCTGGGGAACAGGGCGTCGTCAACCCACTGGCTTGGGGGTGCGGCAACGCCTATATAGCGCGGCAATGACCCAGTTCCTGAAAATGCATGGGCTCGGCAACGATTTCGTTGTGTTCGACGCGCGGAATCAGCCCCTTGCCCTCAATGCGGCATCCGCGAAGGCGATCGCGGACAGGCGGCTGGGCGTGGGCTGCGATCAGGTGATCGTGATCGAGCCTTCCAAGAACGGCGCCGACGCCTTCATGCGCATCTACAACGCCGATGGCGGCGAGGTGGAGAGCTGCGGCAACGCCGCGCGCTGCGTGGCGCAATTGCTGATGTGGGAAACCGGCCGCAACACGATCCGCCTCGACACCGAGGGTGCGCCCTTGTCCTGTGTGTCGCGTGGCGATCTTGTCACGGTCGATATGGGCGCGCCGAAATTCGGCTGGCGCGACATCCCACTGGCGCAGGAGCTGGATACGAAGTCTTTCGACATCCCCGGTCTCGCGACGGGTGCGAGCGCGGTCAATGTCGGCAATCCCCATTGCGTGCTCTTCATCGACGACGCCGAGAAGGCCGATGTGAAGACGCTCGGCTCGGCAATCGAAATCCACCCGCTCTTTCCCAAGCGCACCAATGTCGAGTTCGTCAGCGCGCTCGCGCCGGGCCGTTTGCGGATGCGGGTGTGGGAACGCGGCGTGGGCATCACGCTCGCTTGCGGCACCGGCGCTTGCGCGGCCATCGCCGCGGGGCAGCGGCGCGGGTTTTGCGGCCAGAAGACCGACATCGTGCTCGACGGCGGCACCTTGACGCTCGAATGGGCGGGCGAGGGTTCGTCCATCTTCATGACCGGCCCGATCTCGGTCTCGTTCCAAGGCGAGCTGTCGCTGTGAACCAGATCGTCACCTTCGGCTGCCGCCTGAATGCCTATGAGAGCGAGGCCGTCCGCGCCCGCGCGGGCGAGGCGGGGCTCGAAGGCGCGATCATCTTCAACACCTGCGCCGTGACGGGCGAGGCGGTGCGCCAGTCCCGTCAAGCGATCCGCAAGGCCCGCCGCGAGAATCCCGGCGCGCGCATCGTCGTCACCGGCTGCGCGGCACAGACCGAGCCCGAGACCTATGCCGCGATGGGTGAGGTCGATCTCATCCTTGGCAACCAGGAGAAGCTCGACGCCGCGAACTTCACCGCGGGTATCGAGCGTGTGCGCGTCAACGACATCATGTCCGTGCGCGAGACCGCATCGCAATTCGTCGACAGTTTCGAGGGCCGTGCGCGCGCCTTCCTGCAGGTGCAGAACGGCTGCGACCATCGCTGTACCTTCTGCATCATCCCGTATGGCCGCGGGAATTCGCGCAGCGTGCCGATGGGTTCGGTGATCGATGAGGCGCGGCGGCTGACGGCAGCCGGCTTCCCCGAGCTCGTGCTGACCGGCGTCGATCTCACCGCCTATGGCGCGGACCTTCCCGGCACACCGACGCTCGGCGCATTGGTGCGCAAGATTCTGAAGCTCGTGCCCGAGGTGAAGCGGCTACGCATTTCCTCCATCGATTCCATAGAGGCCGATGACGAGTTGATGCGCGCCATCGCGGAGGAGGAGCGGCTGATGCCGCATTTCCATCTCTCCGCACAAGCCGGAGACGATCTCATCTTGAAGCGCATGAAGCGCCGCCATCTGCGCAAGGACACGATCGGCTTCTGCGAAGAGGTCCGCCGCCTGCGTCCCGGCGCGGCGTTCGGCGCCGACCTCATCGCCGGCTTCCCGACCGAGACGGAAGCCATGTTCCAGAACACGCTGGCGCTGGTGGATGACGCAGGTCTGTCGGCCCTGCACGTATTCCCCTTCTCCCCGCGCAAGGGCACGCCGGCAGCGCGCATGCCACAGGTCCCGCGCGACACGGCCAAGCAACGTGCCGCACGCCTGCGCGCCAAGGGCGCGGAAGCGATGGCAACGCGTCTCGCGTCACTGGTCGGCAGCGAGCAGACCGTCTTGATGGAGAAGGATGGCATGGGCCGCACCGGATGCTTCGCTCCGGTCCGGGCGCAGGGCGAGCCTGGGACTTTCGTTACGGCGCGGATCGCGTCGTCCACGCCAACCCATCTGATCGCGGCGCCATGAGAACCTTCGGCGAAGCGCCCCCGCCGCCCACCTTCTTCGAGCGGCTGAAGGAAGGCCTGTCGCGCTCGACCGGAGGCCTGAGCGAGAACCTCACCGGCATCTTCACCAAGCGCAAGCTCGACAAGGCCTCCATTGCCGAGCTCGAGGAAGCCTTGATCCGCGCCGATCTGGGCGCCGGCCTCGCTGCACGCATCGCGGGCGCGGTCGCCAGGAACCGTTACGACCAAGAGATCACCGAGAGCGAGATCCGCGACATCCTCTCGGGCGAGATCACGGACGTTTTGAAAAAGGTCCAGAAGCCGCTGGTTGTCGACTCCGCGCACAGGCCCTTCGTCGTGCTGGTCGCGGGCGTGAACGGCACCGGCAAGACCACGACCGTCGGCAAGATGGCCAAGCGTCTCACGCAGGAAGGCGCCAAGGTCGTGCTCGCCGCCGCCGATACGTTCCGCGCCGCGGCCATCGAGCAATTGCAGGTTTGGGGCAAGCGCACCCAGTCCGAGGTCGTCTCGGGCGCGGCGGGCGGCGACGCGGCCGGTCTCGCTTTCGACGCGCTGACACGCGCCCGCACGACCAGCGCGGACGTGCTCCTCATCGACACCGCGGGCCGCCTGCAGAACAAGGCGGGGCTCATGGCCGAGCTCGAGAAGATCGCGCGCGTGATCAAGAAGCTCGACGCCACCGCGCCCCATGCGGTGCTGCTTGTGCTGGATGCGACGACAGGGCAGAACGCGCTCTCCCAGGTCGAGGCCTTCAAGGGCACGGTGCCGCTCACCGGCCTGGTCATGACCAAGCTCGACGGCACGGCGAAGGGCGGAATCCTCGTGGCGCTGGCCGACAAATTCGGATTGCCCGTGCATTATATCGGCGTGGGCGAGGGCGAGGACGATCTGCAACCCTTCGATGCGGCCGCTTTCGCCAAAGCGCTCACGGGGGCGAAATGACGCCGCGCCGTCTGCCGCCGCCCCGTCTTCCACCACTATGGCGCACCGGGCTCGATCTCGGCCCTCTGCTGATCTTCTTCGGCGTGCTGGCGAAGTTCGACGTCTATATCGCCACCGCCGTTTTCGTCGCTGTCACGCTGGTCGCGATCGGCGTGGGCTATGCCTATGAGCGCAAGATCTCGCCCATGGCGCTGATCTCCGCCGCCGTGGTCGTGGTCTTCGGCGGGCTCACGCTGTGGCTGCACAACGACCTGTTCATCAAGATCAAGCCGACGGTCCTCTATCTGATCTTCGCCACGGTCCTCACCGGCGGTCTCGTCACGCGGCGCAACTTCATCAAATATCTCTTCGACCACGCCTTTCATCTCGACGAGGAGGGCTGGCGCATCCTCACCTGGCGCTGGGTGGTCTTCTTCGTGGTGATGGCGGTCGCCAACGAAATCGTCTGGCGCAATTTCTCGACGCAGATCTGGGCCGGCTACAAGATATTCGGCGCGATCCCGGCAACCTTCCTCTTCGCATTTGCGCAGACGCCCCTGATCCTCAAGCACCACGTCGAGGAAGCGCCCGCGGAATCCGCCGACGGAACAGGCTCTTAAGCCGGATTCGAGAACGGCGCGAAAA
>Ga0335073_10012799_pt1 | contig 11768 bp, 8 predicted proteins | sample Lox_Sample_22_FD_207093 | JGI IMG/M metagenome (GOLD analysis project Ga0335073, IMG submission 207093) | Soil microbial communities from Loxahatchee National Wildlife Refuge, Florida, United States - Lox_Sample_2.2 | ecosystem: Environmental > Terrestrial > Soil > Wetlands | place: USA: Florida... | reverse complement strand
CGGGCAATGGCGTGAGCGCGACGCGCTGCGCGGCCGGGCGATTTCCTGGAACGGCGGCGAGGGCACGGCGGAAGGCGTCGACGGCAACGGCCGCCTGGTCGTGGCGCTGAGCGGCGGCGGCTCGACGACGCTCGACGCCGGCGAGGTGCACCTGCGCTCTTCGGGCTAGGCACCGGCGCGCCGACGCGGCGCTCAGCAGCCGCCCGCGGCGATCGTCGGCGCAGTGCCGTTCGCGCTCGGCACCGTGACCGTGTAGCCGACGCTGCCACCCACGCACAGCCGCGCCTGATGCCCGCCGGAGACCGGCGCCTCGGACACGGTGCTCGACTGCGCGGCGTACTGTCCCGCGCCGAGCAACGTCGTGAACAGCGCGGTGCTGCCGGTGCGCACGTCTTCGAGCGCGAGGCCGGGCTGCTTTGCGCCGTAGCCGTTCGAGTACCAGCCCTGGATCGGTTCGGTGGCACCGGACTCGTTCTGCGCGGTCAGCCCCACCGGGTCTGCCTGGGCGATCGTCAGCGACGGCGTCCCAGACGCGTTCTTCACGCGGGTCGTGCCTTCGCCGCCCGTTGTCAGGCTTGATCCCGGCGCCATGTGCCACGTCTGCGCGTAGCGGTGACTCGTCGCGCTGCTCAGTTCGTCCAGCACGAGCACGAGCCCCTGGCGCAACACGACGATCGTGCGGCGGTGAGTGACGCCCGCGTAAAGGCCGCTCACACCGCTGGCCCAGGTCGAGCCGCCCGCGGTAGAGCCGTGGCTACCCGCGACGGCCGAGCCCTGTGCCTGGTCGGCGCCATCCACGACGACGGTGTTGTGCGAGCGGGTGCCGTGGAAGTACTCCAACCACGGTTCTTCGGTGTACGTGTACAGACCCGAGGTGGGGAGCAGGGTCGCACCATTGGAGTAGAGCGTCATCCCCATCGCGTCGAGGTCGGAATGGCTCGTGCGATAGGTGCCCGCGTTGAACGTGACGTACGTCTGGTTCGGCAGGTTCGAGACCGCGCCGAGTGGCGAGCGCAGGACGAACTGACCCGAGACCGGGAACAGGACTGCACCGTCAGGCGGAGGCGCGCCTTTGGCGCCGCGCGTGAACGCGAAGTCGAATTCGGGGTCGGCCGCGGCCATCGGTCCATAGACGTTTGGGTCCTGCGAGGGCATGTAAGTCGTAGCCGTCGCGCCCAACATCGGTAGGTAGCCGTTCGGCTGGGTGATCTCCGCGGTGTAGCGGAGCATCTTGCTCGCGGCTTCGGCATACGGCGTCGCGAGCGTCGGCTCATAGCGCTTGGCCCATTGGGCGATCTGGTAGACGAGTCCGAGCACGTACACCTGGTAGAAGGGCGAGTTCTCGACCTCGACCCCGTCGGTATCGATCGTGTTCGCGAGCATCGTCTTCAGCCGTTCGAGCGCCAGCGCTCGCCAGCCGGAAGCCCCCGCCATGTGCGGGAAGTTCTCGGCAAGCAGTAGCAGCGCGGCGCCCTCGTTAAAGCCGTGGTTGAAGTCCGCCTCGAAGTGCCGTGCTTCTGAGAGGAAGGCGCCGAGCTTGGTCAGCGATCGCCCCAGCCCCGCTTCTAGGTCTTTCGGGAGCGCGCCCGCGATCTTCAGCTTCACGTAGATGTTCGTGAGCTCCATCGCGCGGTAGGCCGAGGTGTGGTCGTTGTCGAACGTCACGCGGTTTTCCGCTCGCGTCGCGTCGTAGGCGACGTATGAGCGCAAGATCGCGAGCAGCTTTTCCAGGTAAGGCGCATAGCCCGTCTGCTCCCACTCATAGAGCAGCGCGGCCTCGGGACGGAAGCCATAGAAGTAGAACTCCCAATAGGCTTCGTGGTAAGGGTCCTCCTGCCACGAGAGTGGCCACTGCAGATAGGGCAGGGGCAGCCCACGCGCAGGCCACACGTCGCCGAGCAGGTTGCGCGCCGTCGCTTCGTCTCCCTCGTTCATTTCCGCATACGCGCTCTCCTCACCAAGGCCCAGCGGGACTGGATGCTGCGTGGAGTTTGAGATATGGACGGTCACCGAGCTGCTGACGGGCACGCTCGCGTTCGGCCCGTAGACCTTCACGGTCACCGTGTGCGGCCCGTTACTCTCAGCGGCCGTGTACCACGTGTACTGGTAGGGCGGCTCGCCAGGCTTTGAGTAGCGGTACTGCCCATCCACGTCCCACTCCACGCGATCGGGCGGCAAACCCGAGGTAGTGACGGTGACCTGCACGGTGCCAGTCGTCGTACCTTCGGCGCTGATGCCGCCTACGCCGACCTGCACGTAGTTGCCGTGACCGTCATCCACCGGCCCTGTGCTCTGGGCCTGCGCGTTCGCGCTGCCGTGCACGCCGTGCGAGGTGACCATGACCGAGACCGTGCGCCCGAGGTCGCCCACCGTCGGCGTGTAGCTGGCGCCCGTCACGCCCGCGATCGTCGCGCACGGGCTGCTCGTGGCGGCAGCATAGTGGGCCGCGACGTGGCTACGGATGATCGCCCGCGGATAGCTCGCGGCCAGTTCGATCTGGCCCGAGAACAGACCGGTGTGTCCGCCCGTGCCCGCGCCGAGCTGGGTCGGGCCGGGCTCGGCGTCTAGAGGCGTGGTCGTTTCGCGCGAGCCGACCTGGACGCCGTTGACGTACAACCGCATCGTCTGACCGTCGTAGCTCCCGACGAGCAGGCTCCACTGTCCGCTCGCGAGACCAGGTGTGTAGCGGACGCTCGCCACGGCGCCGTTGCTCCAGCGCTCAAAGCCCACGCCCGTACTCGACAGCCAGACGCCGGTGCCTTGCCGCCCGGCGGCGGTCGTTCGCTCGCGCGCGATCAAGTACCGGTACGTGCTGTCGATCGTGGCTGGCTTGACGAGCAGCTCAAGCGTGTAGGGCTGCGTACCCGCGTAGTCCGGCGCGCTCGCCTGCGCCTCGGGCAAGGCCAGCGAGCCCCCGCCGGACGAAGCCTGCCACTGCGCGCTCGCACCGTCGGCTTGTACGAGCGTGGACAACGGCAGGCAGCGGCGCCATTCGTAGCTGACGCTGCTCGGTGGGCTCCCACCCACCAGCGGCGCGGCTGGTGCATTCAGTGCCGTGCCCAGGTGCGCGGGACCGAGCGTTTCCGCGGACGCGGCGGGCGCGCACAACAGGAGCAACCCAAAGAAGCTGCACAGAAACCCCCGCGAACCGCGCACCCCGACGTTGTACTGCCGTCAGGTCAGTGCGAGCGGAGAGCAGACGTATGTCGTAGCGTGCCGGAGCGCGTCAGGCAGCCTGCTCGTCAGCGCGCGTGGGCTCGGGAACGTGGCCGTTCTCTGCCGCGACTGCGCCGTTCTCGGCGCCCGTCTCGACCTTGCCGTTCCCGGGCGCCTTGCCGTTGGCCGCGCTGCCACCGCCGCCCTTGCGCCGGCGCCGCGCGCCGCGCGCTCGCCGCTTGGGGAAGTTGCGCAGCAGCTCGCGGGCGAGCGCGGGGGGCTTGCGAGCCATCCGGGTGCGCGCGCCGCGCAGCGCCTCCTCGGCCTCGGGCGTGTGCGCGAGCGCGGCGGCCAGCAGCGCGGCGGCGAGGCGGCGGTCCTGCTTGCGCGCCGCGTGAATCAGCCGCCGGGCGTTACGGGCGTGCGCGCCGCCCGCCGAGTTCACGAGTAGCCCGAGCAGGCGCTTGGTCTCGGGCCAGCGCTGGACCGCGTACTCCTCGTGCACGTCGCGCGTGTACTCGGCCAATCGCCAGATCCAGGCGTTCGCCTGGTCGCGACGGCCGATGCGCCGCTCGACCAGCGCGCGCAGCATGATCTTCGTCGCCTCGCGGCGCTCGTCGCGCGGCCAGCCGCCGATGATGTCGATCGCGGTGTCGAACGTGTCGGGGTCGCGCAGCGCGGGTATGTCGCTCAGCGCGCGCAGGCGCAACTGAGGGTTCTTGTTGCGCTGAACAGCGGTAATCAAGAAGCGACTCTTCAGCTCGCCCGTGCGGTCGAAGTGCAGCATCGCCCGTGCCCGGCGCCAGCCGCTCGGCGCGACGCGCGCGCCCGCGAGGGCAGCCCATACGTGCTGCTCTCCGTAGTCCAGGTGCTCGACCGCGATGCGCCATAGCTCGCGCTCGAAGACCTGAAAGCGCCGCTCCTCCTCCGCGCAGACGGGCAGCACGCGGCGCTCAACCCTCATCCGCCGCCCACGCCCGCGGCGCACGGGCCCGACGACGATCGCACCGCCACGGTAGACGTCGCGGTCGAGCAACGAGTGCAGTGTCACGACCGGGTCGTCGTGCTTGGTGGCCGGGTGCACGAAGTCGACCACGAGGCCCGCCTCCTTGCCAGGGTGACGACGCGTGACACGACCCACCCGCTGCTGGTAGATCCGCTTTGAGGCCGTAGGGGCCAGGTGCACGCAGACCGTGGCCCGTGGCGAGTTCCAGCCCTCGGCGAGCAGCTGGGCGTTGATCAGCACGTCGATGTCGCCGCGCTCGTAGCGAGCAAGGATCTCGGCCAGCTCGCGCTTGGGCGTTTCGCCCGAGACCGCCTGCGCCTTGATCCCCTCGGCCTGGAACGCTTCCGCGAGGTTATAGGCGTGGCGCACGCCCGCGGCGTAGACCACGCCCGGCACGCCGTTGAAGCGCGTTTTGTAGAGGTTCGCGACCGCGAGGTTGAACGGTTGCTGGTCGAGCAGTTTCGCCAGCTCGTCTTGGTCGAACTCGGTGTCCACCTCGCCCCGGCGCAGCGGCACCTTCGCGATCGTGCGAACGCCCACACCCGGCGAGATGCGCACGCAGCGTAGCGGCGCGATCACGCCTCGGCGCGCGGCCTGCGCGAGGTCAAAGCGCGAGGTCTGCGTTGGGAATAGGTCGGTGACGTGACGGGCGATCAGCGCGCCCGTTGCGGTCATTCCGATGAAGATCGGGCCCGTCCACTCACGGATCGCCGCGCTCGTCTTCTCACCCAGCGCGGTGTGCGCCTCGTCGCAGATCACGATCGTGTAGGCGCTCGAGATCTTGCCCGCGTTGCGTACGAACCACTGGTAGGTCTCGACCGTGACCGGGCCTTTCGAAGAATCTTCGCCCTTCAACAGCGGTTTTGAGATCCGCTTGGAATAGCCACGCTCGCGCAGCTCGCCGTGGAACTGGTCCACCAGGTTGCGCCGATGCGTGAGGATCAGCACCCCGCCCGTCTGCGAGGCCTCGACGAAGCCGAGCGCCGCGACCGTCTTGCCCGCGCCGGTTGCGTGCTCGAACCAGAAGCGCTTCGCGGCATTGGGGTCTTCAGGCGCCTCGGCGAGCGACTCCTCCTCGCCCTCCTCTACCCAGTCGCGGGGCTCCTCGTCGGCCTCGGCCTCGGCCTCGGCCTCCTCCTCGTCCTCCGGCTCCTCCTCGTCATCCTCGCCCAGCTCGTCGTCGTCATCTTCATCCTCATCATCGTCCTCATCGGGGGCCGCTCGCTGGACTGGGCCGAGATCCTCATCGTCGTCCTCCGCCTCGTCTTCGTCGTCGTCCTCAGGCTCATCCTCGTCTTCGGCGTCCGCCGCCTCGTCCACGGGACGGGCCGCGTCCTCGCGGATCGGCGCCTCGTCGAGCCCGAAGATCTCCGCCGAGGCGAGCAGCTCGGGTGAGGCTGAAGCCGCCGCGCGTCCGTTGCCATTCGACGATCCAGCCTGCGCAGAGGCCAGCAGCGCGGCGAGCGTGCCCGACAAGGCATCGACCTGATGCGCTGAAAGAACGGTGCCGTCCGCGAGCTTGGGCTCGTCCTCGGAGAGCAGCCGCTCCAGACCGAGCAGCAGCGAGAATTCCCGTCGCCACGCAGTGGACGGGTGTTTGGGCTTCGGGGTCTGCGCCAGCTCTGCGAGCGCCTCGTCCAGCGCTCGGCGGCGCGGCGAGCCGGGGGCGAGCGCGACCGCAGGGTCCTCGCCCTCGTGCAGGAAGCGCTCGCGCACGAACTTCTCCGCGCGCGAAATTTCGGCGGAACTTGGAATGGGCGCGGCCGCGCGGGCCACTGCGGTGGACTCGGCCATTGAGAGGCTCTGGACTTCGAGACGGAGCCGGCGCAGAAAGTAGCTTCGGCGCGGCTCGAAAGACTGGCGTCCGGCTGACGCCGTTACCGGGTGTCCCTTGCGCTACCCGGCTTCTTCGTGCCTCAAGATATAGCACGTCGAGGCGCGAGCGATGCTTCGCACAGGTGATCTGGTCGGCGCGGCGTGGTGCGACGAAGGATCTGCGACCCTTACGCGCGATGACGCCGAGGCGCATCTCGATCGCCGTCGCCGCCGGCGCGTTGCTCGCGCTGCTTGTAGTTGGCATCGTGCAGCTAGCGGGGTCCTCCCCCGCGCCGGTCAAGCCTTCACGGCTAACTCTCGCGCAGATGCAGGCGAGCCTCGCGGGCTCACCCGCGCCGTTGGCTGTGCTGCACGCGCAAGCGAGCCAGCTTCTGCCCGGCGGCCTGCCCGCGATCCACGCGCGCCTCGCGCGGCTGCGCGGACGCCCGATCGTGATCAATAAGTGGGCCTCGTGGTGCGTGCCTTGCCGCGCGGAGTTCGGCGCGTTCCAGGGGGCGTCGGTCGCGCTCGGGCGCCAGGTCGCATTCGTGGGCATCGACTCCGGCGACGCGAGTCCTCGCAGCGCGGCAAAGTTCTTGCGCAGCTTTCCCGTGAGCTACCCGAGCTACTACGACAGCGGCGGCGCGGCGGGGAGCGCGATCACGGGCTCGACCTTCACTCCGGTCACCGTCTTCTACGACAAGCGTGGCGGCGAGTACATCCACCAAGGCCCATACCCGAGCCGGGCCAAGCTCGAAGCCGACGTCAGGCGCTATGCGCTGGAGGCGAGCGGTGCCTGAGATCCGCATCGACCCCCTCAGCGGTCACCGCACGATTGTCGCGGGCGAGCGCTCCCGGCGCCCCGGCGGTGCGCCCACGCTGACCGAGGCCGAGCGCGCCGTCGAGCCGATCGACCCCGAGCGCGACCCGTTCGCCGAGGGCAACGAGGACCGCACGCCGCCCGAGCTTTACGCGGTCAGGCCGAACGGCGGTGTTCCCAACTCGCCCGGTTGGACCGTGCGCGTGGTGCCGAACCTGTACCCCGCGCTCGCGCCCAGGGAGGATGGGGTAATGGACGCGGACGCCCCTAGCGTTCGCGAGGCCGCGGGCAGCCTCGGCGCCGACGCGAGCGCGCGCGCCGAAGCCGACCTCCGCGAGGGACCGCGTGGCTCGGCGCTCGCCGAGCTGTTCAGCTCGCTGCCGGCGACCGGGGCGCACGAGGTAATCATCAACGGGCCGCAGCCCGTGCTCTCGCTGGCCGAGCTTCCGCGCGAGCAGGTGCAGTCCGCGATGCAGGCTTGGCGCGAGCGAATGCGCTTTCACGAGCAGTGCGCCTACGTCCAGCTGATCGTGAACGAGCGCCGCCAGGCGGGCGCATCGCTACCGCACACGCACGCGCAGCTCTACGGGCTGGACTTTGTCCCCGCCGCCGTCGCGCGCGAGCGCGAGCGCGCGGGCGCCTACGCCACGCGCACCACGGGCCAGAGCCTGCTGGGCGATCTCGTCGCCGAGGAGGTCCGCCTGCGCGAGCGGATCGTCGCGATCGACGAGGAGGCCGTGCTGATCGCGCCGTACGCCTCACGCCTACCCTTCCAGCTGATGCTCGCGCCACGCCGCCCAGTGCCACGCTTTGAGCAAGACGGGCCGACGGGCGCAGCGCTCCTGCACGAGGGGCTTCAGCGGCTCGCTCGCCACCTAGGCGCGAGTCCACCGCTGAACATGTGGGTGCGCACCGCCCCGCGCGGGGTCGAGCACTTCTGCTGGCGGATCGACGTGCTCCCCCGCCTCACACATCTCGCGGGTCTCGAGCTCTCGACGGACCTGAACCTGAACATCGTCGCCCCCGAGCATGCAGCCGCGTTGCTGCGCGAGGTCTGAGCCATGCCGCCCGAGGATCGCTTCGTCCCCCGTTTCGCGGCCGAGCCGCCGCAGGAGGAGCTGCCCTACGGCCGCTGGGCCGAGCGCCTCGGGCAGGAGCTGGTCACCGCCTTCCAGGCGCTCGACACCGGCGAGCTGCAGCTGGGGCAGCCCGGGGAGATCGTCTGGTATCCGGATCGCACCTGGCACGGGCGGACCTACGTGCCCGCGACCGTCCCCACGAGCGAGGGCTATGAGCTGTTCGGCTACGTTCGCTTCCTGCCAGCGGTCGAGGGCGGCGAGCCCGGGGACTTCTACTCGTTCATCGACTTCACCGAGGAGACCGCCGCGCGCAATCCAGACTGGCAACTGGACCTGTGTGACGAGGTGATCGGTTCCTGGCGCGGCGAGGCCGGAGCGGTCGCGGCGATGACGCTCGTCTGGGGGCACCCACTCGTTTCGGGCGGGCGAGTCGCCACGGCCGAGCTAGCGGGACTCAGCGTCGATCAGTGCATCCTGCAAAGCGAGCGCTTCACGCTGATCGCGCCCGATGACTACCGCCACGACCTGCTGGAGATCAAGCTGTTCGGCGCGAGTGGGAAAGAGCTGGCTGGCGAGTCGCTGTACGCGCCCGAGGACGAGATGCGGGACTGAGCTCTGGCGCAGGCTCGCGGCCGCAGGGCACGGGCTCAGTCCTGGCGCAGACCGCGGCCGGCGCCGCCAGACCGGGCGGTGCAGACGCCGGCCGGGGCGGACGCCGGCGCGGGCCGACTATTTGCTCTTGCTACCGCCCGCGTTCTTGCAGGCGGCGAGCGCGCGTTCCTTGGCCGCCCCGTTCGGCAGCGGCGAGGCATTGATTAGTTCGCGACAGCCTTCTTCGGCAGCCTTGCGGACCGCGTTGGGATCGCTACTGCTCGCGCGATCGCAGATCCGTTCAAGCCTCTCCCGCGTCGCGGCAGGCAGGCCGGGCAACCGCTGCACTCGCTGCTTACACGCTCCGGCCTCGGAGCCAGGGACCGGCGCTTGCGCGGCCGTACTCGTGCTCGAACCAGCAGTCGTGGCAGTGCTTGAACCGCTCGTCGAGGAACTGCTGCTGGAGCTGCCGCAGCCCGCAAGCAGCGCCGCCGCGACCAGAGGCACGAGCAGCCAAGTAGAGAGAAGTCGAATCATTCCGAAGATCCTATTCGGCGCCTTCATTTTTTGCGCGCTGCTTGTAGGAAGCTGCTTCCCGGGCTTCTTCCTTTGCGAACTGTTCACGCGCCGCTTTTTCAGCGGGGGTTTCCCCACCTTTGGTGCCCTTTGGCTTGGCTGATCTCTTGGGCTTGGCCTTCTTCGAATGATGCGCGCCGCTCTGCTTCTTTTCGTGCGTACGGTGCTTTTTGGCGGCCTGTTTTTCTTCGACCTGCCTGGCCGCCGCGGCTTCGAGCTTCTTTCGTTTGGTCGCGAGTTCCGCTTCTTCGCGACGCGCTGCAGCGCTTTCCTTTGCGCGTAGCTTCAGGCGCGCCTTTTCCGTGGCGGCTTCTTCGTTTTCGCTCGCGGCTTCTTCGCGTCTTTCGGCCGCGCTCGCGCCGGCACCGCCTTCCGATCCTTTGCCCGAGCCTTCGCCGCAGCCCGCGAGCGCCACGACGAGCGCGAGGAGTAGTAGGAGCGCGGGCAGCAGGCGGAGCCCGGTGATCGGGCTGTCGTGGGTCTCTCTGCTCGACGGCCGCATCTTCATGGGCTTTCGCTTGGAGCCGTGGTCGCCTGTTGGGTGGTGGCGGCCCGTTCGGCTTCGGCCTTCTTCCGTTCGGCTTCCTTCTTCCGTTCCGCTTCTTGCTTTTGCTGCTCGGCTTCGGCGCGTTCTTTTGCGAGCTTGGCCTTGGCTTCTTCTTCTTGCTTCTTTAGCTTCGCTGCCGCTTCGGCTTCGTGCTTCTTGGCTTCCTTTTCGGCCTTTTGTTCGCGCTTCTTGGCCTTTTCGCGCGCGAGCCGTTCGGTCTTCCTCGCCTGCGCTTCTGCCGCTTCTTCGCGGCGCTTGGCTTCGAGCTCCGAGAGCAGTTCGCGGTTTTTTTCGGTTTCCGCCGCTTCTTCGCGTCTTTCGTTGGCCGCTTCTTCTTCGGCTGCGCCGCCGCCTCCGTTCGACTGGCTTGACCCCTTCGATGAGATGCTGCAACCGCTCAGCGGCCCCGCGACGCCGATCGCCACCAGGAGCGCCAGCGCCGTTCGGACCAGCGCGGCCCTCGTCATGCTTCCCAAGCTACCAGTTGCGCGCAAGGCTGGCCGCAGCTGAGCTAAGACGCCGCGTCAGGGCTCGGCGCGGGTGATGCGGGCGCGGACGCCGACTCGAAGACCTGCTGGACGTCGACCCGCGGATCGATCGCCCCTACCGGCGCGCGACCCTTCAGCAGGATCTCCTGATACTCGGCCTCGGCGTCGGACTGCATCACGATCGCCCCGCCGACGCCAAGCGACGCGCTCGCGCCCTCGACCACGATCGTGCGGATCACGATGTTTAGATCGCAGCCGCCGCTCAGCCCGAGGTAGCCGATCGCGCCGGAGTAGACCCCGCGCGCCTCGCCCTCCAGCTCGTCGATGATCTCCATCGTGCGCTTCTTCGGCGCGCCGGTCATCGATCCGCCGGGGAAGCAGGCACGTATGCAATCCGGTGGCTCGACGTCCTCGCGCAGCAGCCCGCGAACGGTCGAGACCAGCTGATGCACCGTCTCGTAGGTCTCGATATGCATGAGGTTCGGCACGTGCACAGTGCCTACCTCGCAGACGACCCCCAAGTCGTTGCGCAGCAGGTCGGCGATCATCAGGTTCTCGGCGCGGCTCTTCTCGTCGAGGCGTAGCTCCTCGGCGAGCCGCACGTCTTCGGCGGGTGTCTTGCCGCGCGGGCAGGTGCCCTTGATCGGCTTAGCCTCCACCCAGCGATCGCGCCCCACGCTGAGGAAGCGCTCGGGCGAGCTGCTGAGGATCGCGTCCTCGCCAAAGCGCAGGTACGCCGAGAACGGAGCGGGGTTTACGCGGCGCAGCCTGCGATAGAGCGCGAGCGGGTCGGCCTTCACCTCGGCGGTGATCTTGTTCGTCAGGCAGATCTCGTACGTCTCGCCTTCGATCAGGCGCTGCTTGCACGTCGCGATGTCCCGGAGGTACTGCTCGTGCGAGCGGCTGAGGTGGAAGGGAACGGGACGCTCGAGCTCCGTGCCGTCCCACTCCGGCGCCGTGACCGGTGCGAGCGAGGCCAACCGCAGGCTCGTCTCGCTGATCCAGCGGTCGGCCTCCTCGGCGCTGCCGGGCTCGGCCACGCATAGGACATAGGTGCACTGCTCGACGTGGTCGAAGGCAATTAGACGATCCGCGAACACGAACGCGGCATCGGGCATCGAGGAACGATGTGCGTCGTTGCCTTCGCAGTCGGCCTTCAGCTCGTAGCCAAAGTAGCCGACGAAGCCACAGTTGAAGTCGAAAGGGAGGTCGTGGGAGAGGTAGCGCAGGCGGCGCATCTCGCGGCTGAGGTAATCGAAGATCGATTCGTTGCGAACCTCCCGCTCGCGATCGGCCCGCTCAATGCGCAGCTCGCCGCTGCTCACCTCGTAGTAGATCGCCGCCGACAGCGGGCCCCCAGTCGCCCCCATAAATGAGAAGCGCGCTCGCTCATCGATCTTGCTGCTGTCAAGCCAGAACGCCGTCTCGCAGTTGCCATAGAGGTTCACGAAGGCGCGTTCGCCGTCATACAAGGTGTCCAGGCGCTTGACCTTCAGCACGAGCTGCGCACGACTCGCCGATGAAGCCGGCGCCTTCTTCGACTGGCTCGCATCCGTGTCCGTTTTCGTGCGCGCAGCGCCGTTCGCGCTCGCCGCGAACTCGCGAGTCAGGTCACGGAAGTTGGCCAGCAGCTTGCGCCCGTAGTCGGTGCAAATCGACTCGGGGTGAAACTGAACGCCCCACTGCGGTC
>Ga0335073_10012798_pt1 | contig 11768 bp, 7 predicted proteins | sample Lox_Sample_22_FD_207093 | JGI IMG/M metagenome (GOLD analysis project Ga0335073, IMG submission 207093) | Soil microbial communities from Loxahatchee National Wildlife Refuge, Florida, United States - Lox_Sample_2.2 | ecosystem: Environmental > Terrestrial > Soil > Wetlands | place: USA: Florida... | reverse complement strand
TAGGCGGCGTTGAGGCCGCGCGCGAAGCCGTAGGCCGACGCCGATCCTCCACCCTTGCCCTTTTCTGGAGAAGGCGGCTTGAGCGGAGCGTCGGCGAATACGCACGCGACAACCTCGGCCATCCCGGCCGCGATCGATTGCGCCGCGTGCATGATCATCCCGGCCGCCGTGGCGCCGCCGATGTTCATCGTCGCGCTCAGGCGCAGGTCGCGCAGGCCCATCGCCTGCTGCATCGTGAACGACGCCATCGTCGCGTCCATCCACGTCACTCCGGGGTTGACGATCAGCCCGTCGAGGTCAGTGCGCTTGAGCCCCGCATCAGCAAGTGCCAGCTCAACCGCATCGACCGCGAAGCCCATCGCCGAAGAATGATCGAAGTTCTTGCCCATGCGAGTCTGGCCGAGACCCGCGATTGCGCATTTGGCTCTAAGGCTCATGACGAGTTCCTACTTACGCTAGTTCTGGACGGCACGCCAAGCATTCTGCATCGCGCAATTAGCAATACTATAGCACGACTGATGGCGCATTTAAGCGATCTTAATGACCGCTCGGGCGGGCGCCGGCCGAATCCGAATCCGATCGTCAAGGGGAACGTCAAATATTTGCAACCGACTGTTGAGAAAAGCGTCATACCTCTTGGCCTACCTCGTGTGCGTTTCGTATTCTATTTGGTCGGTTGCCAAGGTCCGGAGCTTGACCCTAGAATTGGCATTGGGAGATTTAGCAAATGGCAGAGCCAGTTAGCTTCGAGGCGCTCGCAAGCAGCGAACATGTGCTGTCGAGCGCTGAAAACTTCGTTCTTTACGTGCTCCTCGAGGCTACTGCTCGCGGAAAAGGCGGGGGCGGGCGCGTTCCGCTGAACCTGGGCGTCGTGATCGATCGCTCTGGCTCGATGTACGATGAGCGTCGGCTCGAATTCGTAGTCGATGCGGTTAAATTCCTCGCCGACAATCTTAATCCTGAAGACTCGGTGTCAATCGTCGCCTTCGCCGACAAGGCGCAGGTGATCGCCACGCCCGAGCAGGCGCGCGACAAGAATTTCGTCAAGCGCGCCATCGACGACATCGATTTGCTCGAAATCGGCGGCGGCACGCAGATGGCGCTCGGGATGCGCGCCGCGATCGACCAGGTCAAGAAGGGCCTCAGCCCCAACAAGCTCAACCGCGTGCTCGTGTTAACTGACGGTCAAACTTACGCCGAGACCGAATGCGTCGAGCTCGCCGCGCAGAATCACGAACAGATTTCTTTCTCGACGATGGGCGTCGGCGTCGAGTTCAACGAGAAGCTGCTGCAGCGCATCTCGCAGGATTCCAACGGCAAGTATCATTTCATCGGCGACCCGGCCGAGATTCCCGGCATCTTCGAGGACGAGCTGCAGGGCCTGCGCTCCGTATCGGTCCGCAATGGCCGTATCGACGTGACGCTGTCGCAGGGCGTGCAGGTGCGCGAGGCATTTCGCGCGTCGCCCGAAATCTACGGCCTCGGCACACCGATGGTCGCCGACGATCGCAACATCAGCTACGAGATCGGCGATCTGCAGGCCGGCGTCCCGGGTTCGGTGCTGCTGACGCTCGTGCTGCCGCCGCGCAAACCGGGCCCCGTGCGCGTGCTGCAGAGTACGTTTAGCTACGACGTTCCGGGTGCGAATGCGGGCACCGCCAATATCGATCTGGCCGTCGAGTACACGCTCGATCGCACGCTCACCAGCAAGCGTAACGGCCGCGTCATGAATCTCGTCGATCAAGTATCGATCGCGAAGCTTCAGACCAAGGCCGAAGAAGAACTCAAGTTGGGCAACGTCGATCGCGCGACGCGCCTGCTCGGCAACGCCCTGCAGGGCACGCAGCGGATGGGCAACGTCAAGGCGACGCAAGCGCTCGCGGGTCTGATGGATCAGATCAAGAAGACGCAGACGCTGCAGACCAAGGCGGCCAAGACCACGCTGCTCCAGGCGCAGGCCGTGGTCCGCAAGACGCAGATGCTCGACCCCGATGCTCTCAAGGAATTTCAGACTAAGAACGGCAACTAAAATATCGACCAGGTATCCTGAGTTAGGCGCGCGATGCGCTACTTACAACCGGCGAGGACTTTAAGATCATGATCAAATGCGGCGAATGCGGCTACGAGAACATGGACGGACTCGACTATTGCGACGGATGCGGCGCCAAGCTGGCCGGCGCTCCCGCGAGCTCGAGCGAAGCACCGGCCTCGACGCCGCCTGCTGCCGAGCCTGCAGCGCCGGAAACTCCCGCGGTTGAAACGGCGCAAGCCGCTCCGGAAGCCGCCGCGGTTGAAGTTCCCAAGTCGGACGCGCCTACCGGTGAGATTAAGCCCGAGGTCGCAACTCCCGCGGCCGAGCCTGCCACGACACCTTCCGCTATGGCGACATTTAAGGCCAAGCTCGCCGTAGTTCGCGGCGGCCGCAAAGGCCAGGAGTTCCCGCTCGAAGATGGCAACAACCTGGTTGGCAGATGGGATCCCGATACCGGCTCGTTTCCCGAAGTCGATCTCGATGCCGACGATCCGGAAGCCAAAATCTCGCGCAAACATGCGCTGATTAGAATCTCCGACGGCAAGATCACGATCGAGGATATCGGCAGCCTCAACGGCACCTATGTGAATCGTCAGCCGCGCATGGCGCCGGGCGCTCCGGTAGAATTGAAGACCGGCGACGAGATCATCATTGGCAAAACCTTTTTGAAGTTGACGGTAGAACCGATTTCCTAAGATGTGAGGCTGCCTGCGCGCGGAATTGAAAGGCCGCGCGCAGTGAGCTCGCCGTATCGATACATTCACGATGAATCCGGGACAGGAGCTCACCGAGGGCCATCTTCTTGACGGCCGCTATCGCGTCAAGAAGGTGCTGGGCGTGGGCGGCATGGGACGCGTTTATCTATCCAACGATACGCGCCTCGCCAACCGCCCCGTCGCAGTCAAGGAAATGATCGTCGGCGACGGAATCGCCGAGAAGAAAGCTATCGAGGACTTCACGCGCGAAGCGAACGTTCTCGCGCGTCTTGCTCACCCCGGTATCCCGACGCTCATCGATCACTTCGCTGAGAACAGCCGCAATTACCTGGTGATGGAATTTGTCGCCGGCGGCGACATCCAGCACATGCTCGACAAGATGGGTCCCAAAGCCCGCCTGCAGGAAGATCAGGTGCTGCGCTGGGCGCGGCAGATGCTCGATGTGCTGGACTTCCTGCACGGGCAAAATCCGCCGATCATTTATCGCGACCTCAAGCCCGGCAACATCATGATCGACAAGGACGGCCGCGCGATGCTGATCGATTTCGGTATCGCGCGCTTCCTGCCGCCCGGCGGCCGCGGCACTCAGATCGGTTCGGTCGGCTATGCGCCGCCCGAGCAGTACATGGGCAAGGTTGAGGCGCGCTCCGATCTCTATTCGCTCGCGGCCACGATGCATCATCTGCTCTCCGGCCGCGATCCGCAGCTCGAGCCGCCGTTCAGTTTCCCGCAACTCCGCGACCTCGCGCCCGAGGTGTCGATCAAGACTGCGGAGGTCATCACGCGCGCGCTGAATGACGATGCGACCAAGCGCCCATCGTCGGCGAAGGAAATGCTGCGGATGCTGCCCGAGCCTTCCGATCGTCCGGCGACAGGCAGGCCCGGCGCGCCGATGTCTTCGATGGCGACTGTGATCCTGTCGAACAGCGCGCCGAGCACTCCCGCGCCCACGCCGCGCACGATCGCACCTTCGACCTACACGCCGCCGCGTTCTACCTACACGCCGCCGTCCTCCGCGGTTCCGCGCAAATCAGCGGCCTCCTCGATGCCCACTGTGGTGCTGTCGGAGAGCGCGCCGCCACTCTCGGTCCCGAGCGGCCCATCGCTCAAGCATGAATCGGGCAAAGTTGCGCAGGAACTTGAGCGCGCAATCAAGCTCAAGAGCCGAGCCAAGGACCTTATCTCGCGCGGAATAAAAAGCGGCATCTCGGCGATAAGCCAGCAGCTCGATTCGTCGCGCGTATCATCGACCGCCAAGACTGCGGACCTCTCGCCGGTGAGCGGCTCGGCGCTGCGCTCGCAATACGCAGCTACGGCGGACCGATCCCCGGCCACCACGGTACCGCAATCGAAACCTTTTCAGCCGAGCCTGCCCGGCGCGTCCGCATCGATCTCGGCTGCCAGTGCGTCTTCTAGTAGTGGCGGGGTCGACACCGCGAAGTTGATTGCTCGTGGAGATACGACGGAATTCGGAATTATCGGGATGCGCGCCGTGATCGGACGCTCGATCGACGGCACCGAGGCGCTCGATATCGATCTTGGCGCGCTCAAAGGTCAGGCCGATCGCGTCTCGCGCCGCCATGCCGAAATTATCCGGCGCGGCGCGGACTTCTTCATTCGCGATCTCGGCAGCACCAACGGAACTTTCATCGCGGGCCGTGGCCGGCTCGGGCGCGATCAACTCTACAAGTTGAAAGATCGCGATCAGGTGGTGGTAGGCGGTGCTATACTTCAATTTCGACGAGGCTAGCGGTGCATGATCACCTGCCCTGAATGCGGCCAGGCAGCTCCCGACGGCGCGAAATTTTGCGATCGATGCGGCCAGGGGCTGAGCGCCGCGGCTGCCGCGCCGCCGCCTGCGACGCGTCCCCTAGCGCTCAAGCCGGGCGCGAAGCTCAAGGGTGTCTATGAGATCGTCGAGGTTGTGGGACAGACCTCGATCGAAAATCGCTACCGCGTGAAGCGCGATCGCGACGGCCAGACCGAGACGCTGATGCTGCGCGAGCGCTTCGGACCCGGCCTCGAAGACGCCGAGGCCGAGGCGGAAGCGATCGATCCGCCACAACCGGAGCCGCCCGCGCCCGTCGTCGATCCCAATGGTCCGCAGGCGAAGACCGCCGAGCTGAAGCCGATCGCACCGCCGCCCAGCGAAACCAACGGCGCATCTTCGACCAATGGCACAGCCCCCGAGGCCGATGCGCCTCGCGCGGAACTGCACGCCGCCCCCGAATCGCAAGCCACGACCGAATCTGGCGAGGGCGTCGTCGAGCTCGCCGAGGCTGACACCGAGCCCCTGGAAGCCCCCGCAGAAGAAGTGGCGCCCAACGAGCCGCCCGCACCCGAGGATTTGGGCGAAGTCTTCGGCCGCGTGCTCGCGCTCTCGATGACGCTCACGCATCCCGCATTTCAGCGCGCGCTCGCAGGCTTTGCCGACGACGATCGCGTGTACCTCGTCTATGCCGATGAGCAGATGCGCCCCGTTCATCGCGGAGCCAAGCCGATGAGCGAGGCCGATGCTATCGCGGCCGCGATCCAGGTCTGCCAGGCGATTTCGTTCGTGCATCGCCGTGGACTCCGGCTCAACGACATCTGCCCCGAGTCTGTCCTGCTTTCGTCCCAGGGCCGAATCAAAATCACCGGCCTCGATTACGTCAGCAACGACAACGAGCTTCAGTCCGAACCGATTTTCAATGACGGCTACACGGCGCCCGAGATTTATCGCAGCAAGCGGACCGACAAGCGCGCCGATGTGTTCTCGGCCGGCGCTCTGCTCTATTCGTGGCTCACGGCGGAGCGGATCCCGAGCGAAAGCTGGCGTGAGGAAGCCAGCGAGGTGCGCTTTTACCCGCCGCATGTGCTGACGCCGAAACTCGAGCAGGCCATTCGCCGCGCGATTGCATTCGATTCCAAGGATCGCTGGCCGACAATCGACGATTTCAAAGGGGCCCTGACCAGCATGACCGGCAACGTCAGGCTACGCGCTGCCGCGATGACCGACGTGGGCATCGTCCGCGAGCATAACGAAGACTCCGTGATGGCCGTCGAGTACGTCCGCGAATCGTTGGTCGATCCTGCGCAGAACCATCTCTTTGTCGTCGCCGACGGGATGGGCGGGGCAGAAGCCGGCGAAGTCGCATCGGCAATTGCCGTAGCGACGATCCGGGATTATGTTGAAACGGCACTCGAAGGGTCGGACTCCAGGAAGCCGGAAGTGCTTCTTGCCGCCGCCCTCGAGGCGGCGAATCAGAAGATTCTGGACTACGTGGCAGCGCATCAGGAGTCGCGCGGAATGGGCTCAACCGCGGTTGGCGCTCTCGTATTGCCGCCCGATGCGGCCGTCGCATGGGTTGGAGACAGCCGCGCGTACTTCCTGGACAGCGGCCAGCTGCGCCAGGTCACCAAGGACCATTCGCTCGTTCAGCGCCTGGTGGATATCGGACAGATTACGGCCGAAGAGGCGCGCACTCACGAGCACAAGAACGTGATCACACGCTCGCTCGGCGCGCGCCAGACTGGGCCCGCAGGAGCAGAGGCGATCGCGCTCAAGCTCAAGCGCGGCGACCGCCTGCTGCTGTGCAGCGACGGGCTCACGGCGCACGTTGACGATAATGAAATTGCAATGATTCTCACGCGACACGGCGATCCGTACGACGCCGCGCGCGAACTGGTCGTGGCCGCGAACGCTGGCGGAGGAACCGACAACGTCTCGGTAGTTGTTGTATTCGCGAGCTGATGCGTGATGGCTGATACGCAAGGAAATGCAGGCCCGCTGACGCCGGGCACCACGCTCCAGAACCGCTACTTCATCGAGCGGCTCCTGGGCGGTGGCGGCATGGGCGTGGTTTACCTTGCGCGCGATCAGCGGCTCGCTAATCGTCCCTGCGCCATCAAGGAAATGGTCGATCACTTCATCGACCAGGCGCAGCGCATCGAGGCCAACGAATACTTCGCCCGCGAAGCCGACACGCTCGCCCAACTGAAGCATCAGGCGATCCCCTCGATCACCGACCGCTTCGACGACAAGAATCGCCATTACCTCGTCATGGAATATGTCGAGGGACGCAATCTCGAAGAGGAGATCACCGCCACCGGCCAGGCGCTCTCCGAGAGCCTCGTGATCGACGTCGCGCGCCAGCTATGCGACGTGCTCGCGTATCTGCACGGCCTCGTCCCGCCGATCATCTACCGCGACATGAAGCCTTCGAACGTGATGCTCACGCCGAAGGGACGTGTCGTGCTGGTGGACTTCGGTATCGCGCGGCTGTTCAAGGCGGCGCGCAAAGGCACGATGATCGGCACGCTCGGCTTCGCGCCGCCCGAGCAGTACCAGGGCACGGTCGATCCGCGCAGCGATATCTACTCGCTCGGCGCGACGCTGCACTTCGTCCTTACCAACCGCGATCCTGAAAAATTCCCGCCCTTCAGCTTCCCGAAGATCAAGGAGCTGATGCCGAACGTGTCGGATAATCTGGCCGGCGCGATCGACGCCGCACTCGCCTATGACGTGAACCGCCGTCCCGCGACTATCCAGGAATTCCGCGACATGATGCTCTATGGCCGCGGCCTCGAGCACACCGGCGGGCTCCACGTCAGCGCGACCGGCGGCACTGGCGGACTGTCGTTCAGCGACGAAATTCACGATGACATGGAGTATGTGCGGCCGAAGCCGCGCCGGAGCGGGCGGCGCGCGGTCGCGCTCATCACGTTTTCGATTTTTCTCGCCGGCCTCGCCTTCGGCGCGACCTATATCTACTCGAATCCTGAATTGCAGTCGCAGCTCGGACTCAAGCCTCTCATCGACAACCTGCCGTGGAAGCACGAGGAGCTCGTCAATCAAGCGCGCGAGCATCCGCTCGAATTCCAGCAGATGACGCTCGCGCTTTCGACTCGCGATGGCACCGCGATCAGCGCTCCACAGTCGAGCTTCTCCGACATCGATCTGACCAATGCCCACTACCTGAAGTGGACGGCAAATTTCAAAAACGGCCTCGCCGGACTCGAGGGCCGCGACGAAAAGGTCGAGGCCAAGTTCTACAGTCCGAGTGGCGGCGACCCGATAACGACCAGCTCGCAGCAGAGCTATGTCGGGCCAAGCGACAAGACCGTGGAGTTCAGCGGCGTCGCGCTGATGCCGACGATGACCGGCAAGCCGCCCGGCGCCTACAAGGTCGCGCTCTACGCCGACAATCAGCCGCTCGCCGAGCAGGCGTTTATTGTCACCCAGGACCTGAGCGCAAAGGCCAAGGTCGACGCGGCGGAAAAAGAAGCTGACGATGCGATCAAAGCCGAAGAGCGAAAGCGCGCCGAGGAAGCCAAGCAGCTCGCGATGATCGAGAAACGGCGCGCCAAGCCGCTCGCGCTGCGTGAGATCTCATTTCGCAACACAACCAAGACCGGCACTCCGCTGTCGAATGCGTCAAGCAGCTTCGACATATCGAAGGTGCTGTTCATCGGATGGCAGGTATCGTTCGACAACGAGCTCTACAAGCTTGAGTCGAGCCAGTACCGCCTCGATGCCGCGTATATTGCGCCCGACGGTAGTACGCTCGGCGCCGTCAATGACTTTCAGCAGGTCTCGCCGAATCAAAAGACCGTCACCTTCAGCGGACGCGTCGGCAACTCAAAAGGCGGCGCATTCCTGCCCGGGACCTACACAGTCAACTTTTATTTGAACGGGCAGTACTTCGCGGAGAAGAAATTCAACGTCGCCGACAATGGCGCAGCGACGTATTCATCTGGCGGCGGCAGCCCTGGCTATGGCGGCGGGAGCAGCTACGGCGGAGGCAGCGGTTACAGTGGCGGCAGCAGCGGCGGCGGATTCCCCAGCGGCGGCTATGCCTCAAGCGGCGGCAGTGCCAGCGGGTTCGGCGCCAGCGGCGGCACCGTCGATCCGGGGATGCTCGGACCGATGCTCGCAAACGGGAGTATCAGCGGACTCTCCGGCGGAGGAAACGCGCAACTCGAATTACGTCTGAGGCCGCAGCCGAACGGCTTCCTTCACGGCGAGCTGGTGATTCATAAGCCCGGATTCGGCCTCACTCCGATTGAAGGCTACGTGCGCGGCAACCATTTGCAATTCCAGGTGCCCTACGGCACGGAGACTTATTACTTCGAAGGCGCGCGCTCGAGTGACACGCTGGCCGGCAAGTTCGAATCGACGCCGTCGGGCACACACGGCACCTGGACCGCGCAGGCTAACTAGTGTGCATCGTCTCGGACGCTCGCCCGCGAGTTTCACCGATCAACACAAACTGATTCTTCTGCCGCGGCTGATTTGCGCTTGAACCTGAAATCGCGCCGCGCAATTCTTATCGACGGTTAGATGGCTAGTAACGTTTCGAGTGAGAAACTGCTCTTCTATGCCGCCGCGGGCGGCCTTGGCGGATTTGCGGCGTGGGGCGCGGCCGAGCCCATCCTGGGCATCCATTCGGTCTATGCGCGCGATATCCTGTTCGGTGCGCTGATCGGCGCCTTCATCGCGGCCTTCCTCGCTTCGATCGAAGCTCTAAGCGTCGGCCAGTGGCGGCTTGCGATTCGAAGCCTCGTCACCGGCGGTACGATCGGCGCGATCGGCGGTGCGCTGGGACTCATCGTCGCCGAACTCGCCTTCGACATTCTCGGCGGTCTCAACGGCCGAATCCTCGGATGGAGCGTGCTGGGCGTCTTCGTCGGACTCGGAGTCGGCGCATCGTCGCAATCCGCGGCGCGGCGGCGCAATGGCGCGATCGGCGGAATCGTCGGCGGCGCTTTGGGCGGATTTGTCTACCAGGCGTTAACCTCGACGTTTCCGCAGGCCTTCGGCCGCGCGATCGCGATCATCGTGCTCGGCGCGCTGATCGGATTCTTCATCGGACTCGTCGGCGAGCTCTTGAAGCGCGGATGGCTGATGGTGGTGCGCAGCGCGAGCCGCAACGCCCGCGAAGGACGCGAGTATCCGCTCACCAAGCCGGTCACGATCATCGGCCGCGCCGAGGAAAGCGATATCGGCCTCTTCGGCGATCAGAACGTGCTCGGCCATCATGCGATAATTCGCCGCGAGGGGCGCAACTTTGTGATCACCGCCACGGGCGGCGGGCAGGTCTTCGTCAATCGTCAGCAGGTCAACGGTAAATATTCGCTGAAGAGCGGCGACCGGCTGGAAGTCGGCGGCACGCTCTTTCTCTTCCGCGAGCGCGCACAAGCTGCGCGACAGTAGGCATGACCCCGGCGCGCAAGATCCTCGCGATGGCCTCGATTGTCGCCGTCGCGCTCGCGGCCGGATGCGCCACGCAGAGCAGTAATCAAGCCGGCCAAGGTGGTGCGGCCGCGCCGGCCACCAGCACGGGAGTCGAGACCATCGAGTACTACCCCTCGTTGGTGAAGGGCTATCAGAACAGCTACCCGCGCCGCACAATCACGATCCTGACGCCGACCATCGCCGCCGATATCGGCAACGTCCCGCCGGCTGAGGCGCCGCCGCTCAATGGCAATCCTATGATCGGGCAGCTCGTCGATCAGTACGGCAACGTGACCGAGCGCCTCTACGCTGGACCGCTCGCCGTCACCGTCCAGAACGCCATCGCGCGTTCAGCCGAAGAGGCTGGCATGGTCGCATCCGCCTCGGGCGATAGTGTCTATCGAGCCGGCACGATGCAGAATCAGGACTATGTGCTGGCGAGCCAAATCAAACGATGCTGGGTCAGGAAGAGCAAGGCACCCGACGGGCATGCCGGCGTATGGCATAGCGAGGCCGACTTCGAGCTCGACGTGACGATTTACAAACCGCCGTTCAGCGTGGAGTTCTGGAAAGGCACGAGTGAAGACACCTACTACGATCCTCCGGTCGGCTCCTTCGCGCTTGGTCCTGAAGACGAAGCCGGCGTCTACGACTTCCCCGGCCAGGTCCTGTCGGTAGCGCTGACCCGCGGCGTAGCCGGTATCTTCGAAAAGCAGGATCTCCGCAACCTGATCCTCGAAGACGACATCCACCAGCACTAACGGTCTTTGCTTATCCACTTTCTTTCTTAATCCCTCTCCCTGACCGGGGAGAGGGAATCAGGCGACCGCAGATGGAATCAAAACGATGGAGCCTCGCCGCGTTGCTTTGAACTACTCGAGGGGTTCGACTACTTTGAATTTGATGCCTGGCGCCGTGGTTGCCGCTTTGTGTAGTGCGGATCTCCATCGGCTCTGATTTCAAATCCCTCCGCCAAGGAAATTCAACAGCACATGGAACTGGGATTCGTCGGACTCGGCAAGATGGGGATGAATATGGTCGAGCGGCTGCGGCGCGATAACCATCGCATCGTCGCCTTCGACCTCGAAAAACCGAAACTCGCCGAGGTCTCGACCTTCGGCGCTCTGGGCGTCGCCACGCTCAGCGAAATGGTGGCGAAGCTCGAGCCTCCACGGCTTATCTGGGTGATGCTTCCCGCAGGCGAGCCGACGGAGTCCACCGTCCTCGAACTCGGCGCGCTGCTCCAGGCCGACGACACGATCGTCGACGGCGGCAACAGCAATTTCAAAGACGATGCGCGCCGCGCCGCCGATCTCGGCACGCGCGGGATCCATTACCTCGATGTCGGCACGAGCGGCGGCGTCTGGGGCCTCAAGAACGGCTATTGCCTGATGGTCGGCGGCGAGGAACAGATTTTTCGCCGTTATGAGCCGATTTTCGCGACCCTGGCCCCGCCCAACGGCTACGATCGGGTCGGTGGCAACGGCGCTGGCCATTACGCCAAGATGGTTCACAATGGAATCGAGTACGCGATGATGCAGGCCTATGCCGAGGGTTTCGAATCGCTGCACGAGTCGGGCTACGGCTTCGATCTCGGGGCGATGGCGCGCTTATGGGGCCGTGGCAGCGTGGTGCGCTCATGGATGCTCGAGCTCGCGGAAATTGTGCTGGCCCGCGATCCGGAGCTGCGCCGGATTCGCGGCTATGTCGAGGATTCGGGCGAAGGGCGCTGGGCCGTGATCGATGCGATCGAAAGGGGAATTGCTACACCGGCGACTGCGCTCGCACTCTTCGCGCGATTTCG
>Ga0335073_10012797_pt1 | contig 11769 bp, 12 predicted proteins | sample Lox_Sample_22_FD_207093 | JGI IMG/M metagenome (GOLD analysis project Ga0335073, IMG submission 207093) | Soil microbial communities from Loxahatchee National Wildlife Refuge, Florida, United States - Lox_Sample_2.2 | ecosystem: Environmental > Terrestrial > Soil > Wetlands | place: USA... | reverse complement strand
CTCCTTCGCAGTTACGTTCCCATACATTGACGGATCTCGATCAAGCTGCGACGCAACCAAGTCTTGATTGTGTTCACGGGAATGTCGAGCTTCTTGGCGAGCTGATCGCGGCTCCAGCCGCTGTAATAGGCGAGCAGCACGATACGTTGCTTTTCCGGATCAAGCTTGCCCAGGCATGACAAAAGCCGCTTGAGCTCCTCCGTCATCTCGCGACGCGCCAGCGGCGTGGGCGTTTCGGCCGCGACGTCCAACGCTTCCGGTTCGTCCTCGATCGAGAGTTCGCTCTTCTTGCGCGCGATATCGATGGCGCGATTGCGCGCCATCGCCACCATCCAGGTGATGGGGCTGGCGACGGCCGGATCGAACTTGTCGGCCATCTTCCAAATCTTGAGATAGGTTTCCTGCATGACCTCATCGGCCAATTCGGGCCTGCCCAAGATACGCAGCAGCACTCCGTACAGTTTCGCCCGGGTGGCTTCGTAGAGCTGCTCGAATGCCGCCGTGTCGCCCTTGGCGATCGCCGCAAGCAGCCCGACCAGTTCCGCTTGCATCACCATGACCACGGCCCTCGGCCCCTTAAGCACCCCTGAGGCGGCAACCGATTATCGCCGCGGAAGCAGGCGCTCGTCGAGAGCGAAACCGGGGGATGAGGACGGGACTTCGGCAACAGCGCCGCATCGCCGCTGACGCGGGCGGCGCGCGGCTTTACCGGACGCTACGGACGTTACGCCGGAGCGCTGCCGCGCACGCGCAAGAGCGCGATGGTGTCGAGCTCGGACTGTTCGGCGGCGTTGTCGGCTGCACGTTCACGCATCTGGTCGCGCTCATCGAGCAGTTCCACCTTCTTGAGCTCGTCGAAAGCCTCGCCGAGCGCGAGCTTTGCGTCCTCGAGCTGGGCGCGCAACTCGTCGGCCGAACGCTTAAGATTCTCACGCCGCGCGATCGCGGCCTTGGCATAGGTCGGATAGGCAAAATGCCCGGGATCGTGGATGCCGGCTCGGTCCTGCTCAACCCGGATCTCACGTTCGAGATCGGTCGCCATGCGCTCAAACTCAGCGATCATGGTCTCGATTTGCGCAACTTTGCGCCGTTTCTCGTCGACCTGAAATTTCTTCAGGCGAATGAGCGTCTCACGGGACTTCATGTACTGCTACTCCCCGAAGCCGCGGGACCATGGCCTCGCCCTACCCTGCCGTCGCCCGCCTGCGGGGGGACGATCAAGGAGGGGGAGTACGTCGCCCCAAGCTGCCATCGTGCCTTGATAACGTTAGCGTTCAGTTTCCGAGACGGCCAAGATTTCGGCCAAACGCTGATAACCTTCCGCCAAGGTAGTTGCTTCTTCCTTACCTTGGGCAAGAAAGGCCTCCAGCGGCTTGTGCAGGCGGATCGCCTCGTCGACCTCCGGGCTGGTTCCGGCCCGGTAGGCGCCGAGCCGGATCAGCTCCTCCATGTCGGCATAAGTCGCCATGACCGTGCGGGCCTGGTTCAGGACCGGCAGGTAAACGGGGTCGGCGGCGCGTGGCATGGTGCGCGACACCGATTTGAGCACATTGATCGCGGGATAACGGCCACGCTCGGCGATAGCCCGTTCCATGATGATGTGGCCATCGAGAATGCCGCGCACCGCGTCCGCGATCGGCTCGTTATAGTCGTCGCCATCGACCAGAACGGTGAACAAGCCGGTGATCGTGCCCTGGTCGGTGCCGGGCCCCGCCCGTTCCAACAGCCGCGGCAGCTCGGTGAACACGGTCGGGGTATAGCCCTTGGCGGTCGGCGGCTCGCCGGCCGACAACCCGATCTCGCGCTGCGCCATGGCAAAGCGCGTGACCGAATCCATCAGCACCAGCACGTCTTTTCCCTCATCGCGGAAATATTCGGCGATGGCGAGCGTCAGATGCGCAGCCTGACGGCGCTTGAGCGCCGGCTCGTCGGAGGTGGAAACCACGACCACCGAGCGCGCCAGACCGGCATCGCCCAAATCGTCCTGGAGGAATTCCTGCACTTCACGGCCGCGTTCGCCGATCAGTCCGATCACGGTCACGTCGGCGACCACATTGCGCGCGAGCATGGAGAGCAGCACCGATTTGCCGACGCCGGAGCCGGAGAAAATGCCCATGCGCTGGCCGCGGCAGCAGGTGAGGAAGGTGTTGAGCGCGCGCACGCCGAGATCGAGCGGGACTCCGACCCTGCGGCGCGCATGGGCAAGCGGCGGTGTATTGCGAAACGGATAGGGCGATGGTCCGTGCAACAATGGTCCCTTGCCGTCGATCGGCTCGCCGAGCGCATTGACGACGCGGCCGAGCCAGCCGGCTGACGGCCGCACCGCGCCGGCAACGGAAGTCACGAGTGCCCGGCAGCCGCGCCGCACGCCTTCGAGCGGCGCGAACGGCATCAACAGCGCGTTGCCGCCGGAAAAGCCGACCACTTCGCAAGGGATGATCTTGGCCGGCGTCTCAATCATCAGCCGCGCGCCGACCGACATGGCGTGCAGCGGTCCGGCAACTTCGACCATCAGCCCGCGCACGCCGACCACGCGGCCATAGATTTCGATGCCGTCAAGCTCGTTGATCTGTTCGGCCAGCGCCTTCACGGCGCCGCCCGCCAGCCGACGATGGTTACCCGCCAGAGGCCGGTGTTAACGCTGTATTTACCCGGGCCGTTAAACATTGCGTCGTCCTTGGGAACAGGCGGCTCGCCCGGCCATACCGGAGGGGCGAGTCTGAAGAGTCGGTTAGCGCCGAAACCTAATCTGGAACATGAGCACCGGCGTGGCAAAAAAATCACTCTCCCGCAGCATGTTAAGGCGATTCGCCGGAATTTGCCTAGGGAATGCTTGCGCGAAGGAATCAGGTTTTGTTAACCATACCGCGTTTACACTCTCGAATCAGTTTGTCCCAAGGTGTTTTTCGGGGGCCCCCTTCGGGGCGTGCCTACCTTAAGCCCGCGCGGCGAGGAGGGGGACTGGCATGCGCGTATTGCTGATCGAAGACGATAGCGCCACGGCGCAATCCATTGAGTTGATGCTCAAGTCCGAGAGCTTCAACGTCTATACGACCGATCTCGGCGAGGAAGGGATCGATCTCGGCAAAATCTACGACTACGACATCATTCTCCTCGACCTAAATCTTCCGGACATGTCCGGCTTCGAGGTGCTGCGCAGCCTACGCGTGTCGAAGATCAAGACGCCGATCCTGATCCTCACCGGGCTTGCCGGTATCGAGGACAAGGTCCGCGGGCTCGGCTTCGGCGCCGACGACTACATGACCAAGCCGTTCCACAAGGACGAACTGGTCGCGCGCATCCACGCCATCGTGCGGCGCTCCAAGGGTCACGCCCAATCGGTCATCCAGACCGGCGATCTCGTCGTCAACCTCGATACCAAGACGGTCGAGGTCAGCGCGGCGCGCGTGCATCTGACCGGCAAGGAATACCAGATGCTGGAACTGCTCTCGCTGCGCAAGGGCACGACGCTGACCAAAGAGATGTTTCTCAATCATCTCTATGGCGGCATGGACGAGCCGGAGCTGAAGATCATCGACGTCTTCATCTGCAAGCTGCGCAAGAAGCTCGCCAACGCCTCGAGCGGCAAGAACTACATCGAAACGGTGTGGGGCCGCGGTTATGTGTTGCGCGAGCCGACCGAGGACGAGGCGAAAATCTCGGCTTGAGCTTTTTTGCCGTTTTCCTGAAATCAAAACCCCGGCCGGTGGCCGGGGTTTTTTGTTAGAGCATGTCCGGAAAAGTGAAAGCAGGCTTTCCGAACCGACCGGACGCAAACAAAATGTCCCCCTCACCGTCCGCCATTGATTGCGACCAGGCGCGGCAAGGGTTTGGCGCCGACGGCAGCCGGCTTCGGTATATGCAGGTTCGGCACATAGAGCCCGCGCGGTTCCGGCATGCTCTTGAAGCTGTTGGTCAAACCGACGACCGTTTCGGCCGCGCCGAGCACCAGGTAGCCGTCACGGGCGACGGCCGAACTGAGGCGGTTGAGGACGTTGATCTTCGTCTCCTGATCGAAATAGATCAGCACGTTGCGGCAGAAGACGAGATCGAACCTGCCGAGGCGGGAGAAATCGGACAGCAGATTGAGCTGCTGGTATTTGACCATGGCGCGAATTTCGGGCGCCACCTGCCAGAGGTTATCGACTTGACTGAAGTACTTGATCAACAGCTGGATCGGCAGCCCGCGCTGCACTTCGAACTGGCTGTAGAGTCCCTGTCGGGCCTTTTGCAGCACCTCGTTGGACAGGTCGGTTGCAATCAAATCGATGCGCCATCCGGCGAGATCGCGCTCCATTTCCTTGAGCATAATGGCGAGCGAATAAGGCTCTTGGCCGCTCGAAGCCGCCGCGCACCAGATGCGAATGGTGCGTGAGCCGCGCCGCGCGGCCAGCAGCGCCGGCAATACCGTGACACGGAAATTCTCGAACGGCGTCTTATCGCGAAAGAAGTACGTTTCGTTGGTGGTCATCGCCTCGACCACCGTCGTCATCAGGGCTTCGCCATTGCCGTTCTTGAGCGCCGCCACCAATTCACCGAGGCTGCCGAGGCCGGCCTTGCGCGCAACCGGCAGCAAGCGGCTTTCGACCAGATATTGCTTATCGGCGGACAGCACCAGACCGGAGCGCTGCTTGAGGCATTTGCGCAGGAAATCGTAATCGAGCGGCGTCACGCGCGGCCTCCCGCGAACAGACGATTGACCTTGGCGGCGATCTGGCCGAGCGGCAGCACGGCCGAGCATAGGCCGGCTTGGGCGACCGAGCGCGGCATGCCCCACACCACACTGGTCGCCTCGTCCTGGGCGATCACGCTGCCGCCGACGGCGGTGATATCGGCGGCGCCGCGGGTACCGTCGCTGCCCATGCCGGTGAGCACGAGCGCGAGGCTTGCCGCACCCCACACCGCCGCTGCGGAGGACAGCAACGGATCCACCGACGGCTTGCAAAAATTGATCGGCGGGTCATCGCCGAGCGCGATAGCGGGACCGCCATCGCGGCCGCGTGCCACGCGCATGTGTCGGCCGCCCGGCGCCACATAGACGCCGCCGGCGACGACCGCTTCGTCATGCTCGGCCTCGCGCACGCACCGCCCGCTGGCACGCGACAGATGTTCGGCGAGAACCGTCGTAAAGGTCGGCGGCATGTGCTGGGTGATCAGAATCGGCGCCCGCTCAATCGTAACGCCGATCTGTCCGATCAAGCTCGTGAGCGCCTGCGGCCCGCCGGTGGACGAGCCGATCAGCAGCACCCGCGGCACGGACGGCGTGAACGGCCGCAAGCTAAATGTTGCCGATTCGGCTTGCGGGCATTCGCTTGCGCGGCCGTGCAGCGCGGGCGAAGGCTGTTGCGGCAGCACACCCGGCATACCCCGGCGGGCCAATGACCAGCCGCGACGGCCGAGGTTGCGGATCTTGTCGATCAGCTCGCGGTGGAAGGCCGCCGACGTCGCCGCATCCGGCGCGGATTCGGGCTTCGGAACGTAGTCCGCGGCGCCGAGCGACAGCGCGCGCAGGCTGATTTCGGCGCTGCGGCGGGTGAGCGTCGAGGCCATGATCACGACGAGATCACGTTTCTTCCTGAGAAGCAGCGGCAACGCCGAAATGCCGTCAAGCTCCGGCATATCGACATCGAGAACGACGACGTCGGGATCGCAATCCTCGATTTGTTCGACCGCCTCGCGCCCGGTACGCACACATGACGCGATCATCATGTCCGGCTCGGCGCCGATCCAGCGTGTCAGCAAGCGGCGCGCGACAATCGAATCATCGACCACCATGACCCGGATGAGCCTGCCGACGGCGGTCGCTAGATCGGCGGCGGCAACGACGGTATTCATACGCTTAAACTTTCAGCACGCGATCTATTGCGCTCAAGACAGGCAGCAATCGCGGCCCTCGATCCGGGCGTTCGGATATCTCAGATCAACCCGACTTCCTGAAACTTGGCCTCGACGATGTCCTTGTCGAACGGCTTCATGATGTATTCGTTGGCACCGGCATGCAGCGCCCGGGCGATGTGGGCAACGTCGTTCTCGGTGGTGCAGAACACGACTTTCGGTCTGTCGCCGCCGGGTAGCCGCCGCAACGCCCGCAAGAATTCATAGCCGTCCATTTTCGGCATGTTCCAATCGAGCAGGATCGCATCCGGGATTTGCTGGAGGCAGGCCTCGATCGCCTCCTCGCCGTTTTCCGCTTCCGCAATCTGAAACTCGAGCCCTTCCAAGATTCTCCGCGCCACTTTACGGATCACGCTGGAGTCGTCGACCACCAGGCACGTTTTCATTTGTTTCTCACTCCACGCTTCGCGGGCGAGCCCGCTTCGATTGTCCGCCATGTCCAATTCTGTCCATCGCTGCGCCGCGCTTCCTTCAGGCCGCCGCGGGCTGGGCGCGCAGGTCCAGCACCCGGTCGATGTCGAGCACCACGAGCAATTGACCATCGAGCCGGTAAACGCCGGCCGACAGCGCCGCGAGCTTGCGGTTGAGATTGATCGGATTGGCTTCGCGATCCGCCTCTGGCAGCTTGAGCACCTCACCGACCGCATCGACCAGAAGGCCGAACGATTCGCCCTTGGCTTCGATGCCGATCGCCATCGCAGCATTGCCGGCTTGCTGCTGCTTGACCTCGAGCCGCCGGCGCATATCGATCGCCGTCACGATGCGGCCGCGCAGGTTGAGAACGCCGGCGATCTCCGGTCCCGCCAACGGCACCAGCGTGATACGCGCCGGCTTGAATACGTCCTGCACGCGCGCGATCGGCAGACCGAATATCTGACCGGCGATCGTGAAAGTGACGAATTCGGTAAAGTCGCTGTCTTCGTGCATCGATGTCTCTTGGCTACTCAGGCCGCCGCATGCAGATCGTCGCTCTGTTCCTTGAGCGCCGCGATCAGCCCGGCGCGATCGAACTTGGCGACAAAATCGTGGAATCCGAGGCCGCGGCCGCGCTCGATCGCCTCGGCGGACACCATGGTCGACAGCGCGATGATCGGAACGGCGGCGGTGTCGCGGTTTTCGCGCAGCGCCGCGGCAAGCTCGAAACCGTCCATGTCCGGCATTTCGATGTCGGTGACGACGATGTCGACGCGCGTGCCGGACTTGACCGCCGCAAGCGCTTGGGCGGCCGAGGCGACCGCGACCACTTGGTAGCCCGCCGCCTTGATCAAGGGCGCGAGCATGTCGCGGAAAAACGCCGAATCGTCGACCAGCATGATCCGACGCGTGCGCGGCGCCGAGCGGCCGTCGCGCCGGCGGAACCAGTCGGCGAAGGCCTGCGGGAGAAAATGACCGATGTCGATGATCTCGGTGGCGCTGCCTTTCACCACGGCATAGCCAAGAACGCCGGGACGCTCGCTCGCCACCTCGATGTCGAGGCGCTGCTCGACGATGTCGACGATCTCGTCGACGACGAGTCCCATGGAGCGGTCACGATCGGAGAACACCAGGATCGGTTGGCTGCCGTCCCGCTTGATGGCGTTCTGCGCATCGATGCTCAACAACGGCATGAGCTGATCGCGATATTGCACCAGATGACGGCCGTCGGAGGTTTCAATGCGGCGGCAATCGATCTCCTCCAGGCGCGAAATCAGCGAAAGCAGCACGGCCTTGGGCTGTGGCGAACCCGCGCGGAACACCAATAGCGGCGTCAACTCGTCATGGCCGGCATCGTCGCCGTCCTCGAGCTCGGCTTGTTCGGTTTGCGCGACCGGCGCGGCGCGACCGAGCGCTTGCGCTACTCCGTTCGGATCGAGGATCATGATGACCCTGCCGTCGCCGAGGATCGTGGTGCCGGAAAAAGCCGCGATGTGACGCAGCTTCGACGACATCGGTTTGATCACGATCTCCTCGGTGTGCAGCACGCTGTCGACCACGGCACCGAAGATCTGGTTGCCGACCTGCATGACCACGACGAAGCCGCGATCGCCTTCGTTCTGGCCGAGCCGCAGCACCTCCTTCAACTGGATGAGCGGCAGCAGTTTGTTGCGCAGCCGCAGCACCGGCGTGTCCTTGATCCATTCGATGCGGTGTTCGCCGCTGGCCGAGGCGCGGACTAGTTCAAGTACGGACAGCTGCGGGATGGCGAAGCGCTCGCCTTCAGCCTCGACGATCAATGCCGACACGATCGCCAGCGTCAGCGGAATCTTGATGGTGAACGTGGTCCCGACGCCGGCAATGGACTTCAAATCGACCGTGCCGCCGATCTGCTCCACGTTGGCGCGCACGACGTCCATGCCGACGCCGCGGCCGGAAATGCTGCTCACCTGTCGCGCGGTAGAGAAGCCCGGCATGAAGATCAGGTTGCAGATGTCGGCTTCCGATTTCTCGGCAATGTCGGCCTCACTGACAAATCCCTGCTCGACGGCCTTGGCGCGGATGCGCCCGACGTCAAGGCCGCGACCATCGTCGGCGATTTCGATGATGATGTGCCCACCCTCGTGGCAGGCGGAGAGCCGGATGGTTCCGTTGTGCGCCTTGCCCGCGGCAAGCCGCTCGGCGGCAGACTCGATGCCGTGATCGGCGCAGTTGCGGACCAGATGGGTGAGCGGGTCCTTGATCAGTTCGAGCACCTGGCGATCAAGCTCGGTGTCGGCGCCGTGCATCTCCAATTCGATCGACTTTCCGAGTTCGGCGGACAGATCGCGCACGATGCGCGGCAGCTTCTGCCAGGCATTGCCGATCGGCTGCATGCGGGTTTTCATCACGCCTTCCTGCAATTCGGCGGTGACGTTGGAAAGCCGCTGCAACGGCACTTTGAAGTCCGAATCCTCGTGGCGGCGAGCGATCTCAAGGAGCTGATTGCGGGTGAGAACGAGCTCCGAAACCGTGGTCATGAGGTGATCGAGGGTTTCGACATGGACGCGGATCGAATGCGCGGCCACGCGATCGCCGCGTTCATCGTCGGGCCGCTCGGCCGTACGATTGTCAGCCATGGGCTTGTCGCCTGCCCGCGGCGCTGGCTCCTCGTCTTGCCGGACCGCCGATTGCGGCTTTGCGTTCACCTCGGCGCGGGGCGCCGGTTGCGGCCCGGTGTCTTCCAATTGTGTCAGGCGATTGAGTTGATTGACGAGGTCGACGTCGTCGCCGGCGGGCTCGCATTCGTTCGCTTCGATCCCGTCGAGAATCACCTTGATGCGGTCGATGGTGGAAAGAATGAGCGTGACGGCGCCGGCAGTCACCGGCATGCCGTCGCGAAATTTGCCGATCAAGCTCTCGGCGGCGTGCGCCAAGGTCTCCAGCCGAGGCAATCCGAGAAAGCCGCAAGTCCCCTTGATGGTATGGACGAGGCGAAAAATGTTGCCGAGAATGTTGCCGTTATTCGGATCCTGCTCGAAGCGCACAAGTTCGGTGTCGACCTTCTCGAGGCTCTCGGTGGTTTCGATGAGAAATTCACGCAACAGATCGTCCATACCGGCGCCTCGTCCGCACGCACGTCGCTCGGCACGCACGTTGCGCACCGCACAGCACGTAAGATTAAGACACGTGCCATCGCAGCCAAGCGCGGGCGCGCCTGGGCGACCGGGGGCAGTCTGTTGTCAAAGCGTTTAATTTCGGTTGCATGAGCCGGCTCGCTCACGCAAAAGCGCTCTTTTTCCAACCTGAACGAAACCCTCAACGGGCCGTTAACACTACCGTGCCGGCTTGACCGCCGGCCGAAAGCGTAAACCCGCAGTCGCGCGCCAGGATGCCGGCATAGAGGGGCTGAATGGCATGAGCATCGACCGTGTGAGCCGGACTGCCGGCGAGCAGATCGGCCGTGGCGGGGCTCAACCGCGCGTTGACGCCGACCGCGGTGACCAAGAAGCCCTCCTCCCCGGCCGCAACCGGATCGACCGTCAATGTACCTCCGCGCGAGATCGTTCCGACGGCGATCAGCAGCATGTTTAGCAACAATTTTACTTGGTTCTTTGGCAACAATTGGCGCGGCAAATTCCAGACCACATTGATCTTGTTGTCCTCAAACAGCCCGCGGGCGGCCTTTTCCGCATCGCCCAGATCGATCTGCGCGCCGGCCGAGCCGGCAGCGCCAAAGGCCAGCCGGCAAAATTGCAGCTTCGCCGAAGCCTGTCGCGCGCTTTTCTTGATCAGATCGAGCGCGAAAGTCTTGGTTTCTTCGTCCTTGTCCTCCTCCATGACTTCGAGGCCGTTGACGATGGCGCCCACCGGACTGATCAGATCATGGCAGACGCGCGAGCACAGCAGCGCCGCAAGATCGAGGGCACCGATGGCGATGGGACCGGAAACGGGGGCGGACATGACGGACTCCGCTCGGCTGCGATGGCCCGTCCGTGTCACACCACGCGCGATTCGGCAATCGTGCCGTCGGCGCGGCGCTGTGCTACACGGCATCCCCTTGCTCTGACGCGCATAAATCGTAAATCCGGGAGCCTCCGTGCCCGCCTTCGATACCACCGCTTACGCCGGGCTGATGGATGGGCTGACGGCGATCAGCGTGTCGGCGGCGGACGCAATACGCCGCGGGCGCGCAGACGGCGGCGTTCGCACCAAGCCCGACGGCTCCCCGGTCACGGCAGCGGACGAAGCCGCCGACGCGGTCATCCGCGAGGGTCTTGAGCGTCTTGCTCCGGCGTTGCCGATCATCTCGGAAGAGCACGCGCAAGATGACAAGCCCTCGATCAAGAGCGCGACTTATTTTCTCGTTGATCCGCTCGACGGCACGCGCGAATTTATCGCCGGACACGACGAGTATACCGTCAATATCGCGATCATCGCCGCCGGCGCGCCGGTGCTCGGCGTGATAACGGCGCCGGCGCTCGGCCTGATCTGGCGCGGCAGCGTCGGACGCGGGGCCGAGCGGCTTGGCGTTGCTGTGCGCCACGCGGCCGCGCCGCAGCCGATTCATACCCGATCGCCGCCTGCGGGCGAGCTTATTGTCATGGTGAGCCGCTCCCACCCCGACGCGGCAACGAACACTTATCTCGACCACCTGCCCCATGCACGCCGCGTCGCATGCGGCTCCTCGCTGAAATTCTGCCGCCTGGCCGAAGGTAGCGCCGACCATTATCCGCGACTTGCTCCGACCCATGACTGGGACATTGCGGCGGGTCACGCCGTGCTTGTGGCAGCCGGCGGCAGCGTCACCGATCCGGATGGCGCCGCCGTCGTCTATGGCACGGCCGGGCGGCGTATTCCGTCGTTTTTTGCCTGGGGCGGCGCGCCGCCGCGCCAACGCAGCCGCTGACGCGGCTCAAGGGCTGAGCGAGCGGCGCAGCATCGGCCAGTTGCGGTCGGCGGCGGCAACGACGCCCGTGGCGCCGGCCGCGAACGTGTTCAGCCGGCTGCGATCGTAGAACAGGAACAGCCGCCCACCCGCAATCAGCCAAGCACGGGGATTTCCGGCGACCGCAACGCCCGCGGCAACGCCAAGCGGGTCATAGCCGCCGAATTGCGGCATATAAACATCAGGCCGGGCGGCGAAGGCTGCGCGATTGCCGACGTTGCAGAAACGCCAGACCGCTCCGCCGTACGGAAATTCAAGATCCGGGCTGCCTAGCACGGGCTTGTCGTCGGTATAGAAGGCCACCGGATCATAGCCGCCGATGGCAAGACCGGTATGCCAGTCGACCACAATCCTTGCGGTGGTGGCGCGCGCGGTCGGCGCCAGCGCAACCAGCGCCAATAGAAGCCCGGCGGTCGCGGCTGTGCGGTGTCGCTTTCGTTGTTGCCGTGCTGCGGTCATAGTTTCGGCAAAGGATGGGTTGATTCGGCCTAAAGCTCGCGCACGACAGAAAGAGCGTGATCGGAGACTTAACT
>Ga0335073_10012796_pt1 | contig 11769 bp, 8 predicted proteins | sample Lox_Sample_22_FD_207093 | JGI IMG/M metagenome (GOLD analysis project Ga0335073, IMG submission 207093) | Soil microbial communities from Loxahatchee National Wildlife Refuge, Florida, United States - Lox_Sample_2.2 | ecosystem: Environmental > Terrestrial > Soil > Wetlands | place: USA: Florida... | reverse complement strand
CGCCACCCCCGGCTGCAGGTTGGCGTGGATCGGCACGCACAGCAGCTCACCAAATCGCTCCGTGCCGAATCCCTCCTCCGCCCATTCCTTGAAGATTGCTTCCCGGCCAACGGATATGCCCGGCAGGGGCGGCATGCGGAAGATCGCGTCCGCGCGGAGGAGCGATTCGAAGGCGCGATAATCCGCCGCTTCGCTGGCCTCGATGTATTTTTTCAGCAGTTCGCGCTCGGCGGCATTCGCGTCCGTGCCGGCGGGCGGCGCCGGCTTCGGCGAAGGCAGCCGCTCGCGCAGCCGGGCCCGCGCGCGTTGCAGCGCGCTGTTCGCGGCGGCGGCGCTGATCTCGAGCAGGTCGGCGGCATCCTTGGCGGACCAGTCGAGCACGTCGCACAGAATCAGCGCGGCCCGCTGCTGCGGCGTGAGCAGCTGAATCGCCGTCAGGAAGGCGAGTTCGATGGTTTCGCGCCGCAAAGTCATCGCCTCCGGCGTGCTCGCCGGCGGCGTGGTTGGTTCGAGCGCGCTGTCTGGAATCGGACCCAGCCACACCACGTCTTCCGGCGACCCCGCCCAGCTTTCGTCCGCCGCGGCCTTCGCCGCCAGGGCCGCGCGCCGCTCGTCGCGGGCAATCGCGTCGAGGCAGGCGTTCGTCGCGATCCGGTAGAGCCAGGGGCGCAGCGGCGCGCCTTCCTTCAGGCTGTCGCGATACCTCCAGGCGCGCAGCGACGTCTCCTGCACCGCGTCCTCGGCGTCCGGCAGCGAGCCGAGCATGCGGTAGCAGTGCACCACCAGCTCGCGGCGGTGGCGCTCGACGCTGCTTCCGAATTCGTCCACTCGGTTCCTCCGTCCCCGGCGCGCCGGCCGTTCGGCGCCGGTCCTCAAATGTAATACCGGACCCGCGTCAAAAACTCATCGCCCTCGCAAAATAAAAAAGGCCAAGCTCTTCGCTTGGCCTTCTTACGATTGCTGGTTGCGGGGGTCTGCAACCATCCGAATTTGTTAATGCTATCCTTCAGTTTTGAACTCGCCCGTGCCGTGGCGTAGCCAACATGTGAAGTCAGAGCCTCACGGTTATTTCCGGATTGCCAACCATAAAGTCATCACCGGCCGCACAGCGTATTGGGAGGAAGTTCGCCATCCAGCTTCTCTAGCAGGGCTGCAAGCCTTGCCGACAAGGACTCGATCTCCTTCGGGGCGCTTCCCAGGTTATACTGCACGATCTTCTTCGTGTGATTGCTGAACCGTACCTCAAGAGACTCGACCACTTGGTCAACGCAGCCAGGGCACCCGATCCGGTCCGGCAGCGCGAATAGGGCTTCACGATCAACCAGTTGTACCAGTTCCTTCCAGTGGGTGCCAGAGAGGTCCGCTCTCACCGTGAGATCCGGACACTTGTTCGTGTCCTTATCCCGGGAGTGATTCACCAACATGGCTTCGCCAGATTCAACCTCGAGTTGAACGTCGCAGTAGCCGTAGCACATGCCGGAACTTCGGCTGAGTAGGATGCGGGTGACACGCGGTGGTTTGGCGGACTGCCCCGTCGCATTCGCTACGGGTGGCTCCTGCGCCCACAGGGTACCAACCGCCAGACAGACCAGCATAGACGCTATCCGAAGTTTGTCCACCAGTGCTCTCTCTACTTCAGCTTCAGAGTCGTCCAGAAGCGGGCAGTATACAACCCCGGCTCCATTTCGGCGGAGCGGCATAGGGATTTGAACTCAAAGGACAATAGCTACAAATTCGGATGGTTGCAGGGTTGCGTAAGTCGTTGACAGAGGAAAATTTTTGGTTGCGGGGGTTGGATTTGAACCAACGACCTCCGGGTTATGAGCCGAACGAAGCATTAGCCCGTCTTTGCTTCTCAATGACTTACGTACCCAGTGATCCCCCTTGTTTATGGGTGTTCTTCCATATTCTGTTCCCAATTTGTTCCCCGTTTGTTCCCCAAACCTCGGGATGAACCCCCATAGTGAGACAAAAAATTGGGCACACATGCGGATTTTCGTTCTCTCTTCGTTGCATTTTGTAGCAGCAGAAAGGGACCGGGGAATAGCACGCCCAGCGAGCTCGCGAATGAGATCGCGGCCAGCCGCGATTTTATTGAGATCCAACCAACCGAAATCTCGCCTTAGCTTTGGTACAAAAACCAGGGCCCATCAGCGATGTAGACTCTCTCATTCGCCGTGCTACAAATAGCCGGTCCCGTTAATCCCTATCCCCCTTTTCCGAGTCCGAAATCATACTCAGCTTTGGGCGGTTTTTGGGGAGCAGCTCACGTTTGCGCCGGTCGTCGTAACCCAGTTCTGATAGAGATATGCTCCACCTTGCTTGCCACCTGCATCCTTGAGCGGATTGAGTTCTTTTTGGCGTTCTGCTTCACGCTTATCAGGGTCAGTCTGCTGGCATGTCAATTCGACAGCCTCGCCGGTCGGATCGACGAGTGACAATGGGTTGTTTCGAACGTAAGCGTACTCATTCCATTGCTGTGTATCGGCCAGCATTCACACCTGGAAAAAGATCGGGTCCGGACTCATGAAACGCCCTAACGACGATGAGTCATAACGCTTGCCGAAATTATCCAGGTTGCTCTCGCTATCGCGTTCATTGCCAGTGAACTTGTAGTGCTGAGGAGCGCTGTCACACAATTTCATCTCACCGCCGCAGGGGTTGAAGAGCGAGCATCATTTTCCTGAGCCGCGAACACACAGAGCACGCTTGAAGGTGTGGAATGAGAGTTCGTCGCCGCCGAACTGCCGTCCTTGGTTGAAGTCGAAGCGGAATGCATACCCACTAGGATGCCCGCGATCATCGATTAGGCGGGTGCTGCTCCATTGGTTGCCCGTCAAGAACAAATTGCCCTTTACATGCCAAGTTGATGGCCCTTGGCCGTCTTGCCCGGGAGCATTGGCGTCTTCGTCATAAATCGCATTCAACTCCCCGATGTTCGCGAGTCTCCAGTCGTGGTACCCGGCCAGCCGCAGATCGTGGCAGTATTTCATCGCCTCTTTCCAGGTCACATCCTTACCGTTGTCTCTCCCAGCCCACATCAGGCCACTGGATGGATCGACCCAATAGCCACGTATTTGAGTTTCCTGTGCGTTAATCTGGCCTTTCGGGATCGACTGAGTGCTCGCCTGAATGGCAAAGACAATAACCAGAAAGCTGACGCAATTAACCCAATATTTCACGATGCACCATCGATTCACTTCCAAGTGTTTACGTACCACTGGAATGTATTGGTGACTCCAAAGAACAGCGTCATCTTGGCACCTTGGATTCCGCCAGCGTTTCGCATGAGATTGCTGTTGCTCTGGATCAGTGCTTTGTAGGTAGCCACCGATAGGGCCGGATTGAAATATGAGCCCATCGTTATCATGTTCGTGAAGAAGTTGTAATCGTGAACCGAAGCTGCCCAATCTCCCCGGCCTCCCGGCGGTCCCATTCCGCCAGGCCCAGCCCAGTGGTCGGTCGAGGCATCAAGGGGACCGGCGGCAAGCTTAACCAGAAACCCGCCGTGTAGTGCTTCGTCTCGACCGGTCAAAAACTGTATGTATCCATCTAGGCCATCTAGCCTGCTGTTCGCCGCAAGTTGGTTTTGTAGCCAGTTGGCATTGGCCGATGCGAATCCATAGTCGGCGCATCCACTCAGACAACCTCCATTCGCGTCCGTTTGCGCGCCTGCGTCGAACCTCGTGTAATCAACCGTCGCGTCCTTTCCCACGCCGTCGATGGACCCGACTTGAAATAGACCGGTTTTCGTGTTGACATTCGCCCAGGTCTCATCTGCATAACCGGGCACCCATGTTCCACCGTTTTCGCCGCACTCGCCGGAGTTGCTGTTGTGATCGATCGATTCAACTCCGTTTCCAGCGTCGTTGGCGTACACACAGTCCAGGCCTGTTGGATCGATAAAGATCAGAGGATTGTTCATCGCATAAGCGTAGAGATTCCAGCTTTGCGGATAGGTTGGTTTTTGTGCCAAAAGCCCCGCCGGATCGGGCGACATGAAGCGCTCGAGGCTAGACCCGAGGTATCTCGCGTCAAAATTGTCTAGTCCGCTCTCCGTGTCGCGTTCTTTGCCGGTGAATTTATAGTTTTGTGAGCAGGTGTTCGTATAAATGATCTCGCCACCAAAGGGATAAAAGTCAGCGTCATAACACGGTGTGGTCTGCCCGGATTGAACTACTTCGCGCGAAGTACCGAGATGGTCGGTGAAGCTATAGAAGATGTTGCCTGACGAATCTATACGGGCAACGCGCGCGGTGCCAAAGAAAACGAATTCACTAAAGCTGCTGTTGGTGGTGCTTCCGGTTTGATCTGTTTCGTCCAGCGCATCGGTGGCGCCTCCGTACCAATACAACTTGTAAGCAGTGCCACCCGATGTCTTCTCGACACGTTTGCCATCCCCGTCGTAGATATAACCGATTGTTGAGGATGTCACCGACTGCGTGAGTTGATTAGCGGCATTAAAGGAATACTTCGACCCACCAGTTCCCGGTATTAAAACCAAATTGCCAGCTGCATCATATGTGAATCCACTGATTTGATTTTGAAGTGTCGAGTTCGTGCTCAACCCTTCCTTCTTACATGATCCCGAGTCTCCTGGGAGGGCCCCTATAGAGTTGAGATTTCCCCAGGGGTCGTAGTTAAAAGTTTCGCCCCAGCAATTCGAGCTCGTAGTGTTCTGGGTTCCAGCTGTGTAGAGGCGATTGATATTGTCGTAGGAAAATGATTGGCTTCTCGTAGAATCACGGTCATTTGTTAAGGAGATTACGTCACCATCGTCACCTGAGCCTAAATTGAAAGAGTACTTGAAATCGAGGATGCTACCTGTGGTTGCCGTAGCCGAACAATTCGTGGAGGCCCAGGGCAACGCGGTGCTAGTCGTGACATAGATCCAACAGGGCTGGAGTCGAGAATTGAAAACCAATGTGGAATTCAGGTTAGACCCATAAGTTAAGGCTGCCAATGCTCCTTGCGGCGCATAGTGGGCGTTCGTCGCATAGTTAATCGAGTGTGCGACGTCTTCTGCGGAGAGCGGCTTTCCTTGGGTTCCAGGTTGGTAGGCAACAGTTCTTCCGCTTGCGGGGTATGTGACGCTCGCAATGGAACCGTCGAGATTGAAGGTGTAGTTCGTATCTTTCGTCACGGCGTTGGTCGTACGGCGGATTGTTAAGGCGTTGCCTGTCGGACCGTAGCTCCACGCCTCCCACCCGGCGCCGTCGCACATCGATGTCCGACGGTAAATTGGGTTTGTCGCTGTTAGTGTGGGAGAACACCCGGACGGCGCGTTTCCGTCGTACGCGATCGTTACCGAGGGTGTGCCGTCCGAAAATTGTTCCGTCTTCATACGGTTCAGTTGGTCATATGTAAAAGTCGTGGTGACGTTGGCACACGATGAGTTCTGATTCTCTGCTGGGGCCTCTTTAGTGAGGGTATTTCCGTTGTAGTCAAAAGTATACGTAGTCGGACAAAATTGCGCTGAAGGAAGCGACACTGCCATTTCCGGATTGGTTGCTTGAATCAACTCGGAAAGGGAATTGTATGTTAAACGCCGAACCCTCCATTGACTTGTCGTGTCGTTGCTTGGCGAACTGGCGCAGCCCGTTCCTGATGCGCCTCCATGCTGTTCGACGCATGTTAGATTTCCAAGGCCATCATAAGTGTAATCAGTCTCAAGCGTGAGATTGTTGCTGGAATCCGGCTCAAGGACTTGTTTTATCCTGCCGAGCGCGTCGGTGCAGGACTCGCGCTTCTTTCCGGCTTCATCCTTTAAGGTTGTGCAATTGCCAGAGTAAGTGCTAGTGATTGTCGAGCCGCTGCCATCCGGTTGGATAATCTGGGTGGTCCGATTTAACGCGTCGTAGCTAGAAGTAGTGACCCCATAGGTGGTGTCGCTCGTCGATCGATACGAATTCGTGACGGTTGATTTTCTTCCTAGCAAATCGTAACTGGTTGCGACATTTGTGGTTCCATCCGGATCTGACGTCATCTGTGTCAACGTGACTCTACCCAAACCGTCTGCTGTGGAAACAGAAACAAGGTTTAGAGATGGGGTGATGTTGGAAGTCGTCGTAACTGAAACCGGAGGGGTATCATTGTAGGAGGATATTATTTGTCCCATATCAGGTTGAGTTTGAATTAGTACGCGGCCCAACGAATCGTAAGTCCAAGTGGTTCCGGCGCGGCCGGCATTAATATCGTTCTGGTCTTTCCGCGCTTGCTTGAGACCGGTACACGGAAAGTAATCGAGCTGGATATTATGGCTGAGCGCATCAGTGACCGTCGTTGGAAAGGCCAGAGTATTTGCGGGTGGCGGGCAGGAACTGTTTGCCCAGCTGTCTGTGTAGGTCCATTTTGTCGCATTCCCCAAAGGGTCCGTTATTGTACGAATGTTGCCCAAATCATCGTAAGTATAGGCTGATGTTATGATTGCACCATCGGTATTTCTCCATCGTTCCACGCGGGTGGCATTGCCGCGATATGCAAAGGAGGTTGAATCATTTGTGTAATCGTGCTGGGGGACGCCGCTGGTTGGCACCATCGAGGTTATCCCCGTGTAGTTGTCGTATTCGTAGGTCGTTTGTGCGACTTGATTACCATTGCCGTCGTAAGTTGTGTCCACTAGAACTTTATCGACGACGTTGTAGTTCAAATAATTTGAATTAGAATTGTGCAAATATGTCTTTGTTTCGTGCCTCAGAAGGGATCCGGAAGTTCCTTGACCCCAATCGTATTCCTTTATGTCAGTCACGTCGCCTCGTGATGAATACAGAGTCGTACCTGTCACTTTCCCGCTCTGCGTGCACTGGACGTATTGATTTCCGCTGCATGCGTAATGCGTGTAGGAGAACGAGTCGTAGAGATAGTCTTTCTCACTGACGAGTCCATTTTCAAGCTGCGTGATTATTTTGCTTGGCAGCGGAACACCAATAGACGGCCCGGACCCTTGCGCATAGTCGGTGTAAGTGATCGCGTATTGTCGCAAAGGCGAGCCACTTGCTGAGCCTTGGTAAATCGCAGCCGAAACAATATAGCCCTCCGTCACGTCGTAGACCGTTTGATTCCCTAGTGGATCCGTCTCAGTGACTTGAGTGCAGGAATCGCCCCAGTTTGGAAATGGAGGGCATCCCGAGGTCAATTCAACTTGGTTAAACGTCCATTTACTTACTTGGGATCCAACTGTTAAAGTACGAGAAGCGAGATATCGGTAGCTGTTGGTCAATCCTCCGTTAAAGGTAGCCCACCCGTAGGATATTTCCGCTCCGGTGGGCAAAGTTAGTTGAGTTATCATGCCGAAGTTATCGTACTGAAATGTATATGATCTGCTATTCGGAAGAATGATTGAGCTAATGGCCATCCTCGTACCCGAGTACTCCTGAACACCTGTAACACCGAAGGTTGTATTGATTGCCAAACTGGTGAGATTTACTGTATAGGTTTGTGAAGTGCCGCTCGAATCTTTGATTGTGTAAATGATCTGGTTCGAAGTATCCTGCTCCGAAATAATTACGCGGCCCAGTGTGTCGTCCCCGCCCGAATATTCCGACTTCTGGTTGCCATTCGAATCTTCAAGGTTCCCCAGGAGATTTTGAATGGTACTCGTGGTCGGATCGTAGCCGCTTGAGCTGGAATCACCAGGCATCGAACCATCCGCGAGAAAAAATCCTTGGGGTCCGGGCGCTATTTGGTTTGGAAAGAATAGGGCGAAAGTCCCACCCCAAATCCCAGCACTGTTCATGTCCGGGCCACGATTTGTAAAACTATAAGAGGCCTCGGATGCGCCGCAGCTCGCGTGCTCTCGGCCAGTTTGGATGGGATATCTGCTGCCCGCAGAATCTGTATAGATGAAATTATCGGCACCCATAACGGACCCCGTCACGTTAACCCCGCACTTGTTCGTGTATGTGGCGTATGTCATGAGCGGAACGCTTGACTGCCAGAGTCCATTGGACGGGACGTAATTCCCACGCTCAATGTTCCAGATGTACTGCGCACCCCGCTCCGGTGAAAGCCAGAATCGACTGTCGAACCTCAACGAGAAGTGGAATCGTCCCTGGCGCCCAGGCATGTCTGCTATGGGAATATTGACTACAAGGTCCCCAGTCGCTAGGACTACGTGCTCGACATGCGAACCAAGAGAAGTTGAAAAGGGAAGGTCGCCACTTCGATTTTGGTCAGTGACGGCAGTTGGGGTCTCGTCCTGCGCATGAAGCGTTTGAGATTGGTAGAGGAAAGCGGCCAGGCCCAAGGCAATGAACAACCATCGATTACACATGAAGGGTCCACCCTTTCTGACAAGAGGGCCTACCATTGGAAATCCTGTGTCGCAAATCCGGAAGTCATTTGGAAATTCGCAAAAGTGATGTCCTCAAGCAGCTTGCCTGCGAGGAAATGCTGAACACGAAAAGGCATCAGGACGCCTGCCACGGGATGATAGTCCGTATAGTAGGTGTCCCAATCGGAGTGGTTTTCAATCGCATCAGGCGAGAACATGAAACGCTTCGTCCGGACAACTGTTAGTGATTGAGAATCCAGCCAGACGTGAAATTCGGAAATTATTGGATCCAGAGTCACAGATCCTCCTGGAAGGGATTGCGCCGGGGCAAAAAACTCAATGTGATATGCCTGACTGCTTCCAAGAGTTTCAATTCCATGATAAATGACGTTCATCTGCGGTCGTGCGATATCAATTGAACAGGCAAGCGCTGGAATGTAATCCGGACGAAAATAGTTCTCCTGCCAGGGAGCGATCGGAATATTCGCCGACCCCGAGGTAGCGTGCACCGACCCGTTGTTAACTATGTAGATCTGCTGGCCTTCAGAGAAGGAGACGGAGCGGCGCATTTCCGTTTGGCCTTCGAGTTCAACCGTAATTTGAAAAGGACCATCAGTGTGTAGCAACGATGTGATTTGGCCGGTTGCTTCAAAAGCGGCATCCGGCCCAACAAGCCCCATAGATTGTGAACACTGGGCGAGCAACGTTAATGCTTGAGAGTCACGGGTGAGGGGCTGACTTGGGGTTTGCGCTCCGCTGTTTGCGGGGAAGGCGATACCCGAGAGCATGACCATGAAGACAATAAATGGGCTGGAATTCACAATTCCCCCTCTCTACTCTTTGCGAATGTTATGGCTGTGATTTATTATCCTGTCAAGTAAATATTACAAAACTATTATCTACACGTAGTAACATAGGGACAGGTCCCGGCGGGAGCCATGACGTGGCCGACTAGACCAAGTCCAGCAGGAGTTAGAGAGAATCACTCCCGGTGGACACTTTCAAGCCGGTCACGTCAGAAGCAAGGCTCGCCTTCGCACGCAGTTCGCGGATTCGCTGACACGTTTCCTTAAATCTGTTCTTTGTATCCTCCGATGTAAATGTCCGGGGGCGGCGTGAACACGTAGCAAAATTTGCCCAGTCCCGTCAAATCGGCGAAATTGAAGAATCGTTTTCTTCTTCATCGTAGCGATGCGCTCGTTTTCGTGCGCATCGCATATCGCCTCAATATTCGGCGCTGTCAGCAACACAGTCTCGCCCGTCGGCCCGCGCATCGGGATTTTTGCTCCGTCCTTCGCGGTTAGGACATAACTTCCATCTGCGAATTGGCGAGCAATCTCCTTGATCCGCGCGCCGCGAAACCTCAAGCGCGGCAATCGCAGGCTTTTTGACTTCTTTTTCCTCCTTCTTCGCCGCATCTATGATTGGCTTCAGGGATTTCCTTTCGACTTTTAATTCGCGGATCCTGTCTTTCTCCGGGCAAGGTCCGACGATCTTGCTTCCGCGGCGGCCTTCGCCTGCTGTAGGGACGCGCCGCATCTTAATGGCATCACGAAGCTGGCCGATCTCCTCGGCGATCCGCTTGACACGCTCGACTGCAGGCATCGGCGGTATGATGAGTGTGTTGTATGCGGACCGCGTTTCGCGGTCGATTTGAACGACTTCGTTTCGCAAGCGATTTCGCATCTGCATCTGGGTCACCGCAACTGATTCATTTCCAACTTCACCTTTCCCGCCTCCAAAGGAAAATCGCTTTATCATGTCACCCTCCTCATCGAGGATTCTCGCGATTCGGAATAAGACAAAATTGTCGCTGTCACAATATCACTATCTGCGCCATAACCTGAATTGATAAACTCCGCTAATCGTAGCAGCGGGGTAAACATACCGATGACGGCGAAAAGATCTGATCCTCCGCCAATAGAACCGCGAGAATTTCGAAGTGCGGAGGAAATCGATATGGCCATCGCCAAACTTAGACGGCGCATTCAGGAGTTAGAAATGATGGATGTCGCTGGGTCCGTCCAGAGAGATACGGGAGCGGTCTCCGTCGCCGAAAGCAACATTCGTGAAACCATAAGGGACGTATTTGGGACAAACTCGCCCGAGTTCAAGGAGCACGCGCACATCAGCATCTGGGCCGGCCCAATGTTCATGGGCATGCAAGAGGGTGAAATTATCGAGTGCATTGTCCGAGGTCGCACAAAGGTCGCCGGAATACTCAACGGCCTAACCGCCAGATTAGCGGAAAAGAAGGCGGACCTTACTGCTGGGACGGTTTTGTCGCCCTCAGGCTTCTTCGACCGCATCAGCTTGCATCCGCGGATCCAAGACGTTACCCGCGACCTTTTCATGGACGGACATCCGTGGGAGGCGGTCTTCGCTGCCTCGAAAGCGTTGGTGAACTACGTCAAGGAGCGATCAGACCGTTACGAACTCGACGGAGCGCCTTTGATGAGAGACGTTTTTTCACGCAACGATCCGGTTTTGGCGTTCAATGAACTCGAGGACCAAACCGATCGTGATGAACAAGAAGGAATGATGCATTTATTCGAGGGAGCAGTGTTGGCGATCCGGAATCCCGGCGGACATTCGTTTCCGGATGGTTCCGAGCAACGGGCTATCGAATACATCGAATTTCTAAGTTTGCTCGCGTACAAGGTCCAAGAATCGAAGAAAATCCGATAGCCATCGAGATTTTAGTGTTTTTCTACTTTTTGCGAAGGCTCACTTCAAAAAAGTTAGGCAGCAATTGAATCCCATTGGGAGCGATCCCGCCCTTCGCGAAAATCTCCGAGAAATCGACTCCGTTCGCCATCGCCTCTCGGAGGGCCGTCGGCATCAAGACAAAACATCCGTCTTTGATGTAGCCCGCGATGCGGTCCTCCAGCCAGCGAATGGTCTGGTCGATTTGTTCATCTGCGGGCTTCATTCGTTAACCTTCTCAACTCAAATCGATTAGGTCGATCAACATATGAGGTAAGCCACTATCTGTTGGTCAGGCGAATTTCCAAACGGTCATGCTGGTGGTCATAACTCAGGTCGATGAATCGGAGCGGATAGGATTCCTTGCCAGAATATGTCATTGAGAAGTACTCAACCGTTAGATAAAAGTGATTACACTCCACAACTCTCATCTCACAGACGCACAAACCGTCTTGGCGATTTACCCATTCCCCTTTATCTCCTCTGAGGGGCGATGCAAGTGTGACTACTTTATTCACCCATTGCTGAAGGGTTCTCGGGAGAAGGGCTCTCTCGGCAATAAGTGCTTCAAATTGCGCATCCGACGCCACAACTGAGTGCGACCCCTTTCGAATATAGGACGGTCCTGTAAAGTGCGGTTTGTTTTCGCTTCCTGGGACGAGAACTGCCAAGAATTGCGCTCCGCCCTTGTTCAGAATTCGATATTCAACCGCGATTCCTGGATAGGCTGGATGAATTTCTTTCGCAACCGATTTTTGCAATCTGTCCAAATCCAAATTGGGTTCGATCTC
>Ga0335073_10012795_pt1 | contig 11769 bp, 13 predicted proteins | sample Lox_Sample_22_FD_207093 | JGI IMG/M metagenome (GOLD analysis project Ga0335073, IMG submission 207093) | Soil microbial communities from Loxahatchee National Wildlife Refuge, Florida, United States - Lox_Sample_2.2 | ecosystem: Environmental > Terrestrial > Soil > Wetlands | place: USA... | reverse complement strand
GAGGATCATGTTGACGAATTCGTCGACCACGTTGACGTTGGACTGCTCGAGCATGCCCTGCTGAATGGTGCCCAGGCCTTCCGATCCGCCAGCGGCGCCGACGATCGGATCGCCGGATGCCGTGGTGGGCAGATAGACATTGTTTCCGATGCTATTGAGACCGCCGGGATTGATGAACATGGCGAGCTGAATGACGCCGACTTGTTGCGCCTGCGTTTGACCCGGCAATGTTGCGCTGACGGTGCCGTCGCTTCCGATGGTGATATTGGTTGCCGAGGCGGGAATGTTGATGGCCGGCTGGAGAGGGTTGCCGTTGGCGGTGACCAGGTTGCCCTGCGCGTCGGCCTGGAACGAGCCGTTGCGCGTGTAACCGGTCTGCCCGTTGGGCAGCAAAATCTGGAAGAAGCCGTAGCCCTGGATCGCAAGGTCCAGCGGATTACCGGTGCTGGTGAGATCGCCTTGCGTCTGGGTGATCTCGGTATTCCCCGGCATGGTGCCAAGACCGATTTGCAAGCCCGAGGCCACCGTGGTTTGCTGCGTGGCGGCGGCGCCCGGCATGATGTCGTTTTGGTAAAGGAGGTCGGAGAACAGAACGCGACGGGATTGAAAGCCCGTGGTGCTGGAGTTGGCCAGGTTGTTCGCGATGTTATCCAAGTTGATCTGCTGAGCGGTCATTCCGCTGGCAGCGGTGTAGAGGGCGTGAAACATTCAATCTCCTTTAGCCGACCTTAGGCAGGTCCTGTGTAGCGGTCTTATCTATTTCGCTGTTGAACATCGATAGCGCGCGCTGCATCATCTCAGCCGAGCGCTGCGCCGTAATCAGCTCGACCATGCTGGAAATCGGGTTGACGTTGGAACTCTCGAGCGTTCCCTGGCGAATATCGGAGTTAGCGGCGGCCTTTGCCGTGTTTGGCGGGGCTGAATAATAGCTGTTTCCGACGCTGGCGAGTTCAGTTCCCGCGGGGAATTCGACGACCCGCAACTTTCCGGAGACCGCGCCATTCTGCGAGATGCTTCCGTCGGGACTAATGCTCACCGGGCCGGGAGGCATGACGATGACGCCCTTGTCGCCCATCACCGCATCTCCAGTTGATGTCACGAGCTGGCCTTTGGCGGAGACCTGGAACGATCCGTTGCGCGTATACATCGGTCCGTTGGCGGTCTGGACGACGAAGTAGCCGGGGCCTTCGATGCCGAGGTCAAGCTCGTTGCCGGTCTTTTGCAATGCGCCCTGGCTCTGGTCGAGCGAGGTTCCGCTCAGAATGCCGTAGTTGTTGATGGCCTGGTCGAGAGGCGATTGGGACAGACCGCCGGCATTGGCAAGGACGGAGCTGAAAAGATTGTGCTGGGCGCGAAAGCCCACTGTGCTGGCATTGGCCAGGTTATTGGCGATGGTGTCCAATGCCTGGGTTCGAGTGACGAGACCCGTACATGCCGAATAGTAGCCACTATCCATAGTCAGTCGACCTTCCGAAAAGAGATATGCACGGGGCGTGCCAATTCGAAAGGCAAAGAATGCCCAGGAAGGGGGCTTAAAAGGCGGAAAATCGGCGGATAAATGAGGGATTGATGAGAGAAGGCGCGCGTCCCGGACGGGGATCCTCAGGAAAACACTTCGTCCTCATCCGAAGGCAATCTGTCGCGCGTCCGACGAGCGAATGTCAGCCCTGCGACGAGACGAGTTGCAGGGTTGTCACGGGTGGCATCGACACCTGCATATAGGGATCCGCAGTCTCGGCAACCAGACCAGCCTGAGCGTGAGCCTGCTCAACCAGCGAGGTCCAGACACTTGGACTGGGCCTGAGGCGAAGATCTGAGAAATACTGAACGACACATTCAGGCAGCGACCAAGCCTGGGCCATTCGCAATCCAACCAGGCCGGGATTGTTGAACAGCGGGGCGGTGCGCTGCCAGCCGAGAATCGAAGGCAGGTCTCCAATGGCATGCAAAAGCCCGACGAGATAAGCCTCATCGGGATGGACGGATGGGAATTCTTCTTCGGCGAGGAATCTGCAGTTTTCGGCGATAATCCGCGCGTGTAACCAGGCCTCGAGAACCGCGGGCTTCCGGGTGCTGCGCTTCAGAGTCTGGCGCGACATGACTTCGAGGCAGGAGTGCACACCGAGGTCGGCAATGCAGTCCTCAATTCGCGTGAGACGGTTTTCGAGGTAAAGGTTCTCGATACCGGAGAGGCGCATTACCTGGATCGTGGCGCCCACATCGCTGAGGACCAGCCGGGAGATTTCGCCGAGATCGACCACGCGCTCACGGACTTTGAATTCCATGAGCAACAGCGTTTCGGAAAGCACTGGAACATCGGGGAGATCGCGGAAAACGTCCAGAGCGGCAGCTTGATTGACCGACAGCGCCTGGCGCGCTGCGACCATCCCGAAAACTCTCTCGCCTAGCATCATGGCACCACCCGCCTAACCTATCGGCAGGTGGCAGCTAAGTTTTCAGTTAAAAGCGGCGGCGGATTCCTCAAAAACCGAAGATTTTCTCGACCCGAAGTCGGACCCGGACTTATTGATTCGAAAGATCACGTCGGCTTTACCGCGTTTTCCGGTTACCCGGACCCAGATGATACCCCGACATTGGGCAAAATTTGCCTCGCGGGCGCCGACATCGACTGCAACCCGTCCCACGGTACGGGCCATCTTCTCCGGCTGGGCGGGGTCGTCGACCACCGTCTCGGCATAGTCGGGAGAGAGAGCCAAGCGCTCGATCTGACGATTGAAATCGGATTGAGTAATAAAGCACGGCTCGACACGGCATCCGGTAGCCAGTTCGACTGCTTCGAGAAGACTGTGCTCGACCCTGGAAACAAACCCGAGGACAATGCGCTTTGCGGTCGCGGAGTAATGCAGAGGAGCCGCGTTGCGTTCCTTCAACAGCGCGGGAGGGAGGTTGGTTTCGACGATCTGGCCGATGCGCTCCGGGGCGAAGACAGGATATCCCCACTGGGCGGAACGGGCCGCGGCAATCTGTCGCTCGGTGACCACGCCGAGTTGGATCAATTGGGCGGCAATCTCGTCTTCGTCCAGATGGCTCTGGGCAGTCACCTCACGGAGCTGCTCTGCGGTGAGATAGCCCTTGGAGTGCAGGGCGAGCCCGAGCGAGAGGCGCGGATTGCGCGCAATCTCGGGACGCCGGTTGCAGAGGGAGGCCAGCTTGATGTGCGATGCCAGGGCGAAGCAGTCGACGCTGCAATACCAGAGCGATCCGACCTGAACGCCCAGCCGCCCCCCGGGAATGCTCCGCATCAGCTGGGTGTTGTGGCATGTGCTGTAGTCGCACACGGCTCTCATGTTTCTCAATCCACGATCGACAGACGGCAAAAACGATAGCAGCGAGAGGCTCATTCTTCTTTTCCTAGTTCAGAAGGTGGGATGTAACGGGTTGGGGAATCTCGGTCACGCGAAGCCCGTAGTTTCCGTCCACGACAACGGCTTCACCGCGAGCGATGAGCTTGCCGTCAAGAAAGAGTTCGACCGGCTCGTCGACCATGCGATCGAGTTCGATGACCGAGCCGCTGCCGAGCTCGAGCACTTCGCGAAGCGGCATCTGGCGCTGCCCGAAGCGCAGGGAGACGTTCAGCTCGACATCCATCACGAGCTTGAGATTTTTGGGAGGAACGAGGGAATCGGCAGATTTGCCGACGGGTTGGGCCTCGGAATCCGTCGAAAGCCCTTCGAGCAACTGGCCGCCGAAGTAGAGCAGCAAGTGGAGGCTCGACGGCTCCTGGGTCGCAGCGAGAGGCACAACAAACATGCCGCCGAAGGCCAGCCCGGCGACCCGCTCGACCTTGAAATTGAGCTTGCCGTGCGTGGTTGCGAGCGAAGAGGCGAGTCCGGCCGCGGCGGACGCGAAGACCTTCACCAGGGCTTCGATGTGCTGCTCAGAGAGATCGGTGACGGGTTCCTTGACGATCTTGGAAACCAGTTCCGCGACTTGCGGCTCGTACAGCTCGACGAAGCAATCGCCGGAGATGCTTCCGTCGACGGTGAGACGGAGATGAACCGGAGTGCCTCGATTCGCGGCCGGAGCCAGGGAGTCAACGGGCTTGAGGGGCAACGAGGCGCCGATTGCCGAGCCCAGCGATTCAGAAAGCGCATCGGCAAACGCCGCGGCGAAAGTTTCCGCTCTCTTTTTCTTGGTCTGATTCTCCATGCTTATCTCCTTTTCCATTCCGTTGAGGGCACCCGACGGCCAAGCTGTGCGGCTCTCTGGGAGCCGTTGCGGACAGGGACTGCTTCAAAGAGCTCGCAGCCGCCCGAAGTCAACATTCCGGGGTTGCGTATGGGTGCGCGAAGCTTGAGCACCGATCCTGGCTGCAGCGCAACCAAGTCGCGCACGGCGACTTTCAGCGAGGGAAGTTCCGATGAGACCTCGAATTCGCAGTCGAGAATCCGTTCGCGCAGGGGCGGCGCGGGAAAGCTCCAGACGCGGGATTTTTTCTGGGGCTGATCTTGCTTGAGCTGGGTGAGCAACACGTTCAGGAAATCGGAAGAGAAGACCAGCTTGAGCGAACCCGAAGCGCCTGCCAGTTCAACCCCGAAGCGCAGGATGGTGGCTTTTTCGTTGGGCGCCGCGAATTGGTGAATCAAGGCCGGCTTAATGCGAGTTCCCCACGTGAGGGCGAGACCGGGAATCCGCCAGACCGATTCGGCGTGGCGCGCCAGCAAGGAGATGACGTCCTGCATGACCTCTTCTTCAATTTCGGAGAGATCGCGGGCGCCACCTTGTTCGCTGCCGGCTCCGCCCATCAAGAGTTCGATCAGGGGAAACACCAGCGAATTGTCGAGTTCGAGGATGATGGTGTTCTCACTGAAGGGAACGATATAGGTGAGCGGCGGTATATCGACGACATGATCCTTGATCGGGATCTGATCGAGCGTTTCCAGCTTCACTTCCACGCCGGAGCCGAGATAGGAATCGAGGATGCCCGTCAGCTGCAGGGCGAAGGTTTCGTGGATGGCGGTGAGCGAACGCGCGTCTTCGTTTGACAGACGTCCTGCGGCTCGAAAGTTGCAGGGGTGCACGCTGCGTTGTTTTGGGGCTGTCGAAGCCGGCGGGGCCTTTGCTGCTGACACTTCAGATGGATTTGGGTTAGGCATGTTCAAAGTGCTCCGTTCCGGTAGTCATGGGCCGCTCGGGCTTGTGCTGCAGGTGCTCCAGCGACGCCTTGAGCTTGGCCATGATTTCCTGGCGAATCTGCGAGACGCGTGAGAGGGCCACGCCCACGACCTTGGCGATTTCCTTCATCGTGAGTTCCTCGCGGTAGTAGAGCGACAGGATCAGCTGTTCCCGCTCGCTGAGCTTCGCAATCGCTTCGGCGAGATGCGACTTCATCTCTCCCTCGAGACAGAGCTCAAAGGGGTCTGGGTCAGTGAGGTTGGGCGCCGATTCGATGACATCAATCGACTCCGAATGATCGTTGGAGACGGCAAGCTTTTGCCCGGTGACCTGCAACGAATCGAGCTGCGCCATCAGCTTACGCAAATGCTCAGGGTCGAGCTGCATCTCCTGCGCGATCTCGGCTTCGGCGGGGTGCCGGCCGAGTTTGGCTTCGAGGCGCGCTGTAACTTCAGCGATCTCGCGCCCCCGGCGGCGCATGTAGCGCGACCCCCAATCGGTTTCGCGCAGGCTGTCGAGGATGGCGCCGCGAATGCGGAACTTGGCGAAGGTCTTGAATTGCACATTCTTCGAGCCATCGAAACTGCGTGTCGCTTCCAGCAACCCCACCACGCCCGCATTAACCAGGTCCTCCATTTCGACATGCTGGGGAAGCCGCTCGCGGATACGTGCAGCGATGTAATACACCTGCGGCAGTTCCTGCATCACGAGATCGTCGCCGTTCACCGCATTCGTCGCACTCGTCTTGTAGGCCATTTCCGCTGCCGTCATTGAGTCACCTCATTCAACCGTGTAAACACAAAATATCCTTATCGCACCGAACCAAGCGACATCACCTGAGTCATAGGGGGAATCTCCGAGGGCGAAATCACGACAATCTTTGGAATGAACGGCTCCAAAACCCGCCTCAGATAGAACCTTCCGGGAGAAGCGCATAGAAGCACCGGCGGAGCGACCGCTACCTGGTCGCCGAGCATGGCGCGCAGGCCTTCGAGCACCCTGCGGGCCACGGAAATCTGCAATGCTCCTCCGGAGGCCATCTGCGGATTCTGCGTCGTGCGGATGCACTCTTCCTCGATCGAGCTGTCGAGGGTAACCACCTTGAGCTTGCCGTTTTCGTCGAGAAGCGGGCGAATGAGTGCGCGGCCCAAGGCGTGCCGGGCGGCCTCGACGAGGATGACGGTGTTCTTGTTGTTGGCAGAGACCTCGACCAGGGTCTCGAGGATGGTGCCCAGATCGCGGATCGAGACCTGTTCGCGCAGGAGTTGCTGAAGGACCTTCTGCACTTCGCCGAGGGTCATGAGCTTGGGAATCAACTCGTCGACGAGCTTGGGATGAGAATCGCCAAGCCGGTCGACGAGGCGCTTGGTCTCTGCCCGCGTCAACAGATCGTGCGCATTCTGCTTGATCAGTTCAGACAGATGCGCAGCCAGCACCGAGGTGTGGTCCACCACGGCGTAGCCGGCGGCAATCGCCTGGGCCTGCAGGTCGGGGGTGATCCATTTTGCCGGCGAGTCAAAGGCAGGCTCGCGGGTCTCCTGGCCGGCGAGATCGCCCGGCTTGGGATTGGAGTTGACGGCAAGCAGGCGGTCGCGTTTCAGTTCCCAGCGCGCAATTTCCACGCCGCGGAGATAGATAACATACTCGCGTTCTTTGAGCGACAGGTTATCGGTGATGTGAATGGATGGGACCAGGAAGCCAAGCGTCTGGGCGAGATTCTTGCGCAGCGACTTCACCCGGGCCAGCAGCTGTCCGCCTTGCTTGGCATCGACCAAGGGAACGAGGCCGACTCCAACTTCGAGCATCAGCTCGTCGAGTTTCAGCACGGCATCCAGCGGGTCGATTCCAGGGGCACCCGGCTTTTCGCCCTTTGCGGCGGCGGCCTTAGCGGCGGCAGCCGCCTCAGTTGCGGCGGGCTTCATCTTCCAGGCGGCGTATGCGGTGATGCTGCCCAGCACGAGGAAAGAAATCTTCGGCATTCCCGGAATCAGGGCGAGCGAGAACAGGCACCCGCTGACGATCCAGAGGGGCCGCGAGGTCTTGAAGATCTGCTTGCCGATGTCGCTGCCGAGGGAACGATCAGAGGAAGCGCGCGTGACGACTATGCCGCCGGCGATGGAGACCAGCAGCGACGGGATAATGGCTACGAGGCCATCTCCTACGGTGAGAATCGTGTAAGTCTTAAGGGCCTGCTGAAAGGGCACGCCCTGCTGGAGGACGCCGATCAGAAATCCGGCAATGATGTTGATGGCGGTGATGAGGATGGTCGCCAGGGAGTCCCGCTGGCTGAAGCGCGCGGCGCCGTCCATCGAACCGCAGAATTCGGCTTCGCGCGCCACGGCCTCGCGGCGCTGGCGAGCTTGCTCGGCATTGATCAACCCTGTATTGAGGTCGGAGTCGATAGCCATTTGCTTGCCGGGCATGGCGTCAAGAGTGAAGCGAGCCGTGACTTCGGCAGTGCGCACCGCGCCGTGACTGACGACGAGATATTGAATTGCAATGAGAGCGATGAAGATGACGAAGCCGACGATGTAGTTTCCGCCAACGACGAATTGTCCGAATGCCTCGATGACCTTGCCGGCAGCGCCCGAGCCGTCGCTACCATGAAGAAGAATGCGCCGGGTCGCGGCAAGGTCGAGAGACAGGCGCATCAGGGTGAGCAGCAGGATGAGACTGGGAAATACGGAGAACTCGACGGGACGAAGAACCTGGATGGCAGTGAGCAGCACGAGCACTGATGCTGTGATGTTCAAGGTCAAAAGGAGGTCGAGAGCAAAGCTCGGCATGGGAACCAGCATGACGAAGACGAGCGCAACGGCTCCGGTAGGGATAACCCACTCGGAGTAAGTGCGAAGCGCCGTCAGCAATCCGGGCTTCTTGTTCATGAAGGCCTCACAGTAGTTTTGTGCGCAGCGGAAGCGGCGCGTTGCGCCTGGCGGTTTCTCACTTCGGCCTGGGCCTTGAAGATGAGGACGAGAATCTCGGCAACGGCGTGATAGAGCGCCGAGGGAATCGGATCGCCGACCTCGACGCTCTTATAGAGCGCCTGCGCGAGCGGCCGGTTTTCCATCACCGGGATGTCGCGCTGCCAGGCAATCTCCTTGATCTTTGCGGCGAGATTGTCGAGGCCCTTGGCCACGACGATGGGAGCGGCCATATTGGTCTCGTAACGAAGCGCCACGGCATAGTGGGTGGGGTTGGTGATGACCACGGTCGCGGTTTCGGCCGCTTTGAGCATCTGCTTACGGCGGGACTGGCGCTGCAGCCTGCGAATACGCGCCTTATTTTCCGGCCTTCCTTCGGTCTGCTTCATTTCGTCGCGAACGTCCTGGCGGCTCATCTTCAGGTCGCCCTCACTCTTCCACCACAGCAGCAGGTAATCGACTGCGGCCCAAATAAGCAGGACCAGGCCGGACTTCCAGATGACTTCAAGCAGGATGCCGCAGATGAGACTGGAGAAGCGTCGCGCATCGACATAGGAGCTGCCGAGGATATCGGGCCAGTGGGTGCGGATGGCCTGGACGCCAATCCAGGCGATGGCAGTGAAGGGCAGGAGCGACTTGAGAATGTTGCTCCACCCGCTGGGCGAAAACATCTGCTGCAAGCGCTGGACGGGGTTGAGGCGGTTGAACTGGAAGGCGAGCGCTTCGGGCGCGAAGACAAATCCGCCTTGCGCGAGACCTGCGACGAGCGACACCGCGCAGCCTGTCACAACGATGGGAAAGACCCAGCGCATGGCTTCGACGCTGGTCCAGAAGAGAAGCGGTCCCGCCGGATCAAAGGAATCGGCTTGCGCCATGTCGAGAACGGAGCGGAAGAAATGCGTCCAGTGGGGAACGGCGTCGCGCCCCATCAGGTACACAATCCCGGCTACGCCAGACAACGAAAGCGCACCGGTGAGTTCGCGCGAGCGGGTGACCTGCCCTCGTGATCGAGCTTGCTGCCGGTGTCGCGGCGTTGCTTTCTCTGTTTTGCTCTCGTCTGCCATGGTTCTCTAAGTTGCCAGGTGAAGCAGCCTTTCTCCGTTCATCACCGCGTCGGTAAACAAGCGGCGGAAGAGGTCGGGCCAGTACTTGAGGGTTGCGATCAAAACCGTAAGCCCGAGAAGGCTCTTCACCGCCGGCCCCAGGAGCATGAGGGGCATTTGGGGCGAGGCCTTTCCGAGAAGCGCCAGAATGACGTCGGCGGCGAGCGTTGCGGCAAGAACCGGGGCGGCGATCTGCACGCCCAGCCCGAAAACCTCGCCCACAATTTTCAGCACGGACATGGTGAAGAGGCTGCTCAGGTGCGCGGTCCCGGGTGGCAGGTAGCGGTAGCTGTTGCCGACGGCGCGAATCAGCCAGAAATGCACATCCATCTGGAGAAACAAGAGCATCACGATCGACTGATAAAAGCTGGCCATCACCGTCGTATCCACCGCGGTAAGAGGGTCGAGAAGGTTGATGAGCGAGTAGCCCATCTGCATTCCCAGGACCTGGCCGCTGAGCTGAATTGCCTCGAACACGAGGTTGGTGGCGATGCCCATTCCCACTCCGATGAGGAATTCAGTGAAGATCATGAACGGCCAACCCGAAGCAAGATGAAAGTCGATGGTTTGGGCCACCGTGGGATAGAGCAAAAACGTCATCACGAGAACGAAGACCGCCTTCATGCGGGCGGGAATGATAACGCTGCCAAAGAAAGGCGCGAACAGCATGAGTCCGGACAGGCGCACGCCAATCGTGAGGAAGCCGGTGATGATCGTGAGCAGTGGAATCTCGATCATTTGAGGTACTGGTGAAAATCAGTGAAGGTTGACTGGGTGAAGGTGGCCAGATGGCGCCACATCCAGGGCATAGAGAAGAACAGGGCGCTCCCGGTAGCAATCAGGCGCGTCACGGTGGAAACGGTTGTGTCCTGGAGCGACATCAGCACCTGGACCACGTTGACCACGAGGCTGACGACGATCGCCACGGCGAGAATCGGTCCAGCGAGAATGATCACTTCCTGCAGCATCAAACGGCCAAGCGCGACAACCTGATCGACGTCCATCAGCTAAAACTCCTCATCAGCGAACTGATCAACAGATGCCAGCCATCCACCATGAGAAAAAGCAGCAGCTTGAGCGGTGTTGAGATGACGACGGGCGGCAATTGCAGCATGCCGACCGAAGTAGTAATCGAAGCAACGACCATGTCGACGATCAGGAAGGGGAGAAATAAGACGGTGCCGATCTGGAAGCCCGCCTTCAATTCCGAAAGGATGTAAGCCGGGAGCAGAACCCGCATCGAAAGGTCGTCGACCGAATGCGGGCGCGGCTCCTTGGCCAAGTCGACGAAGAGGGCCACATCTTTCTCGCGCACATAGTGCGACATGAACTTGCGCATGGGAACTTCGCCACGGCTTAATGCCTCCATGGCCGTGATCTGGCCCGCCTGCATGGGCACGATGGAGGATTCGTAGATCTGCTGACCGACCGGCTGCATGAGAAAGAAGGTGAGAATGAGCGAGAGTCCGATCAATGTTTGATTCGACGGAGTGGTCTGCAATCCCAGCGCCTGGCGCAGAAAATGAAAAACGATGAGCAGCCGCGCAAAGGGCGTCACGCACAGGAGTACGGTCGGAACAAGCGTGAGGCCGGTAAGCAGGATGACGATCGACCACGGCACTGATTCGCCGTGCAGCCCGATCTGAAAACCTCCGCCGGGATTGAGGGCGGGAGCCGGAACCGGGACCGGCAGAGAAGATGCAACCGGAGCTGCGGGTTGCGCTGAGGAAGGCGCGGCCGGCGCAGCAGAAGCAGGCGAGGCAGGTGAAGCGGGGGCTGTATTCGGAGGCGCGGCGTTGGCCGCAGGAGCTGCCGCTGAAGCGGCGCCCGCTGCGGGACTCGCCGGTGCAGCAGTGGCCGTGGCAGTGGGAAGAATTGCCGCCGGCGGAGTTGCCTGAGCAATCGCATTCGCAGGAGGTGCGCTGGGTGTTGCGGCCGGCGTCTGCGTCCCATTGCCCGTCGTTACCGGGCTGGGCGCTGCGGCGGGAATCGTGGGCGACTGCGCGGCACCATTTACGGGCCCCGGCGTCGCAGCCTGCGCAAACGCAAAGATGCCCGTGGCGAGTGACAGGGATACAGACAGCGCGCATTGTCGAATTGACCGGCACAACATCACTCAAAAAGCCTTCCCCGCCTATGCTGTCTCGTCGAGCTGCGTCAGAAGCGACACGCCCGCTGTTCCGCCGCCGATGAGAAACTTGCGGCCTTCCACGTGAATGATCGCGACGAACCGTTTTTCCCCCAGCGAGACCGTTTCCGCAAGGCGAAGGTGGCTCTGCTTGGTCACACCGGTTCGAAACCACGCGAGAGCCCGGCCCAGAAGCCCGGAGGGTGCCAGCGGTGCCCGCAAAGGCTCGGGGGCTGAAGGCGCATTCGTCCGTGTTTTTGCGCGACCCGCAGTCCGGCGCGGCATGTGTTTAGGCAACTCCGCCTGGGGAGCAGCCTGCACGCGCGTCAACGTGGAGAGAAAGGCGCCGAGACCCGATGCTTCGGTTGCCGGCTCTTTTGCTGCCTTGCGCCCCGGCTTGGGGAGAGAAATCGTTTCGGTAAAATCCTTCGCTTTCATATCTGCTCCGTAATGCGAACGGCCAGGTGGTCTCCGACGA